>ERZ773263.1343-NODE-1343-length-14876-cov-4.094528_pt1 | contig 14876 bp, 14 predicted proteins | sample MGYA00511076_ERZ773263 | MGnify/ENA primary metagenome ERZ773263 (study PRJEB29015, sample SAMEA2738155) | human oral metagenome | biome: human oral; feature: human-associated habitat; material: saliva | place: China | collected 2195 ... | reverse complement strand
TGATGTAAAAGAAACACTGCATGCATGGTTAAATACGTTTAAAGATGTTAATCTAGCTTGCTTATGTAAAACAATAACTGCAGATAACGGTTTAGAGTTTTCAGAGATATCTAATTTAGAAAATGAAACCTTGTCTATTTATTTTGCTAGACCTTATTCTGCTTGGGAACGTGGATCAAACGAAAGGCATAATGGTTTACTTCGTAGATGTATACCGAAAGGAATGCCAATAAAAGCCGTTTCAGAGGAAACAATTCAACGAACACTTCAATGGTGTAATAATTTGCCACGCAAGCTTCTAAATTATAAAACCCCATTGGATGTCTTTCTTGAAGAAGTTAATAGAATTGTAGATTTGGATACTGTTCAATTTCATATTACAATTTAAAATAGAAATATAATATTAAATTTTCGTAATCAAAGCCACTGCCTCAACGTGGCTCGATTGCTCCAGATTGATGTCAAATATCCGCCTAATTGCTCCGTTTGTTCTCGGAAATAAATCTACGGATTTTTTACCTTTAAAATGCCATTTTCTCAACCGCAAACGTTTTCGGAAACAAGTCGATGTACTTGTCCCTACATATATAATGGAACCGCACATATTATCCAATCGTCTCCACTCATCGCTCTGAGGAAACATGTCCGAAAATATGAGATTTCCCATCCACTCGACTTTAAACTCCTGTTCTCAAACAATCAAAACGGAAGTGCTGTTCGCTTTAAAAAAGTATCATCATCTGATACCGATACCGTTTGCAAATCAAAGAATAGATTTGCATGATAAAATTTCCCCGTTCCATCACGCATAGACTTAGTTAATGCTATCTGAGGATCTGTAGTATCAGTATCCTTTACATATTTCCTGTACTTCACTATGTTGTCTTTTCCTACCGCATCATCAGCGGCTGCAACATATCTGCCTATTGCAGTTTTATAATCATCTTTTGAAGTGATCAATATCGTTGTAAAAGGACTATCCGCTGCCTTAATTTCATCCTCATTATTTCTTAGGAGAAGTATATAGATCTCATCAGGCATTTCCGAGAAAGGCTGCTTCGAAACTATATATGACAAAGAAAACGATGATAGTTCACTATCCTTCATGTATTGCTGATAGACCTTAATTCCTTCATGGTAACGTCCCGAAATATGAAGGTCATTCTTAAATTCTGCAGAAAAAGCCGCAAGAAATTCAGCATAGCTATCCTCAGTATATTTAATCGCCTGTTGCATTTTATCTTTAAGATTAGCTTTTTCATGCTGCTCCCCTTTTCTAAGGAAAGCCCCCATGTTCATCTTATTCTCGCAACCAAATAATCCAATCGAAACCTGATTATTTATAAAGGCTGTATGCTTTACACGATTACAAACAGCATCGATATACTTGAATTCTTCATCTCCATCAGTCTTTGAAAACCACGCCGATGTGAGCGGATATTCTCCAGAATACGTTTGCTGTAGAAATTTTCCTCTCATTGCTGGGAAATCTGTTCCATCGACTTTCTTACCTTTGTTTGCCAATAATCCCGCATTTGCAATCTGCCCAATACTATCAAAACTATTTCTAAGATATTGATAAAAATCTCGAATGAGTTTCTGTATCAAGAAAAAACCATCAACATCTTTGCCTGCAATATCTATCGAAAAATCTGGTATGTCCGCCTCTGTTATCGAAATACTCTTATGATTTATTATTTTCTCCGATATTTCTTCATTGTTCTTGTGCGCAATTTCAGTCATTTTATCAGAAACCGCAGCTATGGTATTCAAACAATACCACGCCACCCTAATATTAGCATTTGTATTTTCAATAAACTGCCAAGCCGTATAGACCTTATGCTCAGCAAGTTCTTTTTTTAACACTTCAAAATCCACTGCCGTTTATCCTCTCAATCAATTCTTTTCAGTAGTTCCTTTGGAGACAACTTCCAAAGCCCCCAGTACTCATAAGATACGTCTCTAATTCACGGCATGGATAATTTATCGTTCTTTCAAGCCTTATCTGTTCCTGAGCCGCATTTTCCTAAAGACCATAGTACTTTTGGAGAAGGCGAACTATCTCCGCATCTTTTATTTTAGACTCATATAGTGCTGCAGTTAAAATCGATACTCCAGCTTCTCGCTCCTGTTGTGCCGTTTCATCATCATGACGCAATACTGCTTCTCGCGTAGTATCAAGTAAAAAATATCCAGCTCCTGCAAGATAATCCTTAAAATTTCGTCTCATAAAATTTTCCTGCTTTCTTTATTCATCATCTTGTTTACTGTAAGACTGCTCAATCAACTCCATCACATCGTCAATTTCAGAAGTGTGTTCAAAGAACACCTCGACATCTCCATTGCCCCATCTGCCAAGGCCGGTGATGTCCTTGCACAGTCCCTTTGGATCATGAATCTCCGAAAACTTCATATTCAAAGAAATACGAAGGCGCTGTTTTTGAACTACGATATCAACGAAATTTGTATCCAGCTTGTAGGCGATATACAGTTTCTTAAACTCGCGCTTCACATCCGGCGACAGGTTACAAATCCGTCTGTCGAGCATATCAAAAAGCGTCCGTGTAAATGCATTGATATCGTAGGAATCAATCGTGTATTTCTGGGAAGGTTTTTCCTCTACCAGATACGGTGCAAGTTCAGCCTCAGTAAGCTCTGGATATGTCCAGATCTTTTCTGCCTTTTCGGCCAGCAGCTTTGCACGTTCTTTTATGTGCTGTTCATTCCATTCTGTCAGCTTTACCAGATAGGCATTAAGACGCAGAGCACTTTCTTTGAATCCACCTTCCATATCCATCTTTACCATAAATGTATTATCGCTCATTTCCGAGTTATAAGCTGTCAGCGTCAGGTTTCCTATTGTGTGCAGGTAGGTTTTCTGAACTTCCTTCCAATTTGTGCCAAGCATAGTCTTCCATTCATCACGAAGATTGCTGTTCTGCGGCATAATATGTTCAATCGTATAATTCTCAATAATGATCGGAGCTTTATTTCCGAAGTTCTCAAGGTGGCTGAGAATAAAGTTTCTGGAACGCATATTGTAAATGTCACGGGATACAAATGCCTTCTCAAATTTCTCATCATCCGGGAACTCTTTATAGTCATCACGCAGCACAAAGAAGGCCTTAATAGAATTCATATAATCATTAACCTTGATTTCATTGCGCAAAGTCGCAAAGGTCTTATTAAGCGAATTCGTCGGAATGCTGCAGATACTTCTGCGAAATACATAGCTTATGCACATTTTGATAATCTCAATAAGATCATCTTCCGTGATGACACCCTTTTCACAGTCGTTATGCACTTTAAGCAGAAACGGGAATGCAACTTCCATACGAAGATCGCCAATATCCGAATACAGTGATTTGAGAATAGCCTTGTCGCTGCTTCTGAAAACCATGTTTGTATAGTAAGTAGCATAAGTTAACAGGTCAGCGCATAACTCACGAATCGTACTAAATTCACAATTCAGATGATAGGCTTTGAATCCCTCATAAACTCTGTCAATCTTCGGTATGCGCGTAGTCTTCATTGTCAGGTAATCACGGAAAAATCTGTCCATGACAGATTCCTGCTTCTCGTAATCAAAAAGCAGCTCCATCGGCCTCCACATGTGTTCATAGACATAGCGCTGCTCTGACAGTTCAAGTCCCATCAATACATAGTTTCGGATGAGGTCAGATTCAGACAATTCTTTACCTGTGGAGTTTAGGCTCTCGAAAATTGCCTGAGCATCATCCACATTACGATCAAGCGTAATATTAACAATCTGGAGTTTTCCGATGGCCTCGTAAACATCTTTCGGCTGCAGCTCCATATCAGCGATTTTACCCACAAAGAAGTTATAGTTCGATAGAATACGAGACAGTCCGGTATCACTGATCGGCTTCTTCTCAACAAGACTAATCAGCGGGTCGCGATCAGTTTCTGTAAGAAGCAATTTGTATCTCTCATCACCATCCTCATACTCATTTTTCAAAAGCATGTTATCAATGCGGCGAGCATTGATGGTGCCATCCTCCGGGTGCCCTTCCGCATAGTCACGAAGAGCAATCAAAAGCAAGCTCAGCGTGGTCAAACGCTGCTGCCCGTCGATGATCATATATTTCTGAACACCGGTTGGCATTGCCTGTTCCGCGATATTTACGATGGAACCAACAAAGTGGCCAACCTTATTCTTTTTCTGCATGTCGACGATGTCATTCCAAAGTCGGCTGCACTGTTCCCTATCCCAGCTGTAATATCTCTGATATACAGGAATCAGAAATTGCTTGTTTCCATTTAAGATGGCATAAATATTACCTTTTGTTGCGTCCATTAGGTCAGTCCTCCTGCTTTGTTTCGTATGGCACAGGTTCTTCCGCTACCATCTGTAAATCCTGTGACTTTTTATTAAATCCCTCAGCATAACTAACTCCCCGGCGATCCATATCGTTATTGTCCGTCCACAACTCACACTGAAGCATTACTGTTGCGACAGCATCGTCCATGCCCTCCGGCGGGTATTTATGTTTCTTCAGAAGCCTCTTAATCATCATGCGCATCTTGGCACGTGCTGAATCACGCTTTTGCCAATCGATGGAGCGATTCTTTCGGAGTGCGTCTGTGAGCTCTTTTGTTATAGCAATCAGTTCATCATTTTCATAAAAATCCTTTATGGCTTGCGGCTTGGTAAGAGAATCATAGAATGCAAGCTCGTCCTCGGACAGTCCCAGCTCATCACCTTCTTCATGTGCTTCACGAATCTGCTTTGCCATTTTCAAAAGTTCCTCGATAACTTCCTCATTGGTAAGCATTCCGTTCAGGTACCGGTTCATGACGCCCTGAATAATTTCACTGAATTTCTCGGATTTTACGACGTTCGTTCGTCTGTATATCTGCACCTGCTCGGCTATTAGCTTTTTCAGAAGCTCAACAGCAAGGTTCTTTTCCTTCATCTTTGAGATTTCCTCAAGGAATTTAGGATCGAACAAGGAGAATTCTTCTTTAACATCAGAGAACAAATTGATAACACCTTCGCTCTTGATGCTAGATTTCAGAAGTTCATTGATCCGAGCATTCATTTCCGGCAGAGATATCTTCTTACCCTCGCCCTGATTCATTAAGCGCATAACAAGCACGCGGACAGATTCAAAGAATGCTGCCTCCACTCTCAGGTCACGTTCTACCAGCGAAGAACAGAGGGACAAAGCCTGATGCAACAACAGCGCCTCTTTGATAAAGTCCTCTCGTTCTCTTTCCTTGTCAGTACCCACAATGAAGTTAACCGCGCCAGTGATGGCTTTCGAACGTTCAAGATCGGTGCCATTCGTAAACTTGGAATAATCGTATCCGTGGAACAGGTCTCGGCAAATAGACAACTTTTCGAGGAACTTAGGATAGGCAACCTTGGCGATGTCGGTATCACCATAGTTCTTCTTATCACGAGCTGTGTAGTCATTCATGGCCTGCTTCAACGCTGACGCAATGCCAACGTAGTCAACGATCAAGCCGCCTTCTTTATCCTGAAAGACACGATTGACGCGGGCAATAGCTTGCATCAGGTTATAGCCCTGCATCGGCTTATAAACATACATCGTTGCAAGAGATGGAACATCAAATCCGGTCAGCCACATATCAACGACAACGGCGATCTTCATTTCGCTATTATTGTCTTTGAATTCCTTGGCGAGTTCGTCCCTGCGACGCTTATTTCCGATAACAGCACGCCACTCTTCTGGATCTTTATTGCTCTCGGTCATTACGACCTTAACCTTTTCTTTCCAGCTTGGGCGCAGTGCAAGAATACGATTGTAAATCTTCATGGCAATTGCGCGGGAATACGCTACAACCATTGCTTTTCCTGTCAGGAGATCGGCTCGATAATTTTCATAGTGGTCAAGAATATCATTAACCAGTGAATCTATTGTCGCGTCATTTCCAAGAACAGCCTCCATCTGGCCGAGCTGTTTCTTGCTCTTTTCAACCACTTCAGGATCAGCATTATTTGCCATGATGTCGTATTCCTGATCGATAAGGTGGAGCGTAGCCTCATCGAATTTCAGCTTAATGACGCGGCTCTCATAGTAGACCGGTCTTGTAGCTCCATCCTCTACGGCCTGCGTCATGTCATAAATATCGATATAGTCACCGAAAACCTCGCGGGTATTTCTGTCCTTAGCAGCGATAGGAGTCCCGGTAAATCCAATATAAGTAGCATTTGGAAGGCTATCACGAATGATACGCGCCGTTCCAACCTTTATCTCACCGGTCTTAGCATCAACTTTTTCCTTCAATCCATACTGGCTACGATGTGCCTCGTCAGCCATAACGATGATATTACGGCGCTCAGAAAGAGGCTCTGATGACTCTTCAAATTTCTGTATTGTTGTAAAGATAATGCCGTTTGCCTGTCTACCGTCCAGCCAGTCCTTAAGGCAGATATCATTCCTGCCAGAGTTCTCTGTCAGTTTCCTACAGGTAGCATGCACCGGTTCCTGACGTAGAAAATCCTTACACTTTGCAAACTGACCATATAGCTGATCATCAAGATCGTTACGGTCTGTGATTACCACGATAGTTGGGCTATCCAGCACTTCCTGCAGAAGGTGCGCATAAAAGACCATAGACAGAGATTTCCCGCTCCCCTGTGTGTGCCAAAATACGCCACCCTTACCGTCGGTAACTGTAGCGTTCTTTGTGGATTCGATAGCCTTTCTGACTGCGAAATATTGGTGATAACCAGCCAGAATCTTAAACTTCTTCAATCCCTCATTAGAGAAACAGATGAAATTTTTGATGATGTCCAGCAGATGCTCTTTTTCAAACATTCCCTCAAAGAATGTATCAAACTGAGCATATTGCGTATTTTCATAACTGCCGTCTTTTGTTTTCCATTCCATGAAGCGATCTTCCCCGGAAGTGATAGTTCCGGCCTTGCTGGTCAGATGATCGCTAATAACGCAAATGCAGTTATAGATAAACATAGACGGGATTTCCTGCATATAGTTTCTAATCTGCAGATAGCCCTCGGACGCATCGGTCTCCTCACGAGAGGGAGACTTCAGCTCTATAAGCACAACCGGAAGACCATTCACGAAAAGAAGTACATCCGGACGCTTATTGCTGTTTTCAAGGAAAGTCCACTGGTTTGCTACAACAAAGGAGTTATTATCAGGATTTTTATAGTCGACAATATAGACGATGCCGGAGCATTCCTCGCCCTTAACGAAGTACCGGATTTCGATCCCGTGCTGAAGATAATCCATAAAGAGTTCATTCTTCTGAACAAGTTCAGCATTTTCAAAATTCTTTAATTTAAACAGTGCGTCCGTAATAGCATCCTCCGGCATTTTCGGATTCAGTCTGTGCAGCGCTGATACCAACTCTTCTTCATACAAAGGGCTACGGAAGTCACGCTCCAAATCCGGCGCGTAGACATACCTGTATCCCATATTCTGGAATAATTCGATTATCGAATTCTCATAGTCCGCTTCGGTATAAAATCCTGACATGAGTCTCACTCCTTCGTTTTATTTTCTTACATTATCCTCTTCTTAGAGGTGTTTTTCATTCATCTTTGCTCCGTTTCAAACAAGAATTTAGCGGCTTAGGCCTTGAGCTTCTGATACTGCTTTTTCCATGCACGAGATGGTTTTCTGCATATTCCATTCGTGCTAACGAAAGCACAGATGCCCGACAGACCATTTTTCCCACATATATCAGGATTATTTTGGCGGCATCCATAGGTTTGTTTTTCGGTGTCCTGCTCATTGAGCGGAGCGTTAAAGGGAACCCTTAACTCCTTTTCGTTCATAATGACACCTCCGAAACATCAATCTGTCCAGATATAAGCCGTGGAAGTAATTCGTCACGCAGTGATGCAAGTTTCCGATTCTCAATACGATTTGAAATAACAAGATCATATAGAGGAACAAGTAAACTGCCAATACGATCATAATCCTGACGAGAGGGAACTAACACTTCGGCTTTAGCAAGCTCTTCTCGCTTGATGTGTCCCATCGTTGTGGCCATATCAGCAGCGATAGCAGCGAACTTTTGGAGATGGTGGTTAGTCCATGCGTAGTAGAACCATTTGTCATAGGTTGTGGACGTAACTTTAAAAAGATGCTGGTTTAATCCGCATGTGCCACCACACCAAAGATCAACGAGAAGGCTACCAGACCATGAAAAAATCACATCGCCATTGTGAACGATATATTCTGGCTTTATAGAAGGAGAACACAATTCACTGTTGGCATCACAGATGCCTTGCCGTAGCTCTTTGATCTTTAATACAGGGAGACCTTGCTCTCCCTCAGAAGGACGATATTTTTGCATAGCAAGACCATTGAGGTAATCAGCAATTCCAAGCAGAGAGCTTCGCTGCCAGTCAGCAGGAATATCATCCAAGTCGAGAAATTCTTGTTCAAAAATAGCCTGTGCTTGATCAAGTAAATTCTTGTTTACCTCCGTATTTACTGCTATCTTATCGTCCAGTGATTTCAGGAGTCCGGATATCCTTCTCTGCTCTTTATAATCCGGAACCATTATCTCCAAATTCTTAACCACATCCGTCTGAACTCTCTGCCTTCCAGACGATCCTACCATCGACTTTATCGCTGGCTCACGGACAAGTGAGCTACAAACCAGATAATAGATAAAGTCCTCGTCCACACCATCTTTAGCACGAAACACTATGTATTCTGTAGAGCCAAAGCCTACTTCTCCATCATCAAGAATGCTGACCTTTGCCGTCTTTCCATTCTCCAAGCATGGAGTAATTCTGGCCATAATCGTATCTCCATTGCGGAATTTTGTGCCGCCGGAGAATGGCTCCAGTTCATATCCCGGTACATCCCGGCAAAAAAGTTGCAGCTTATCCATACCGATTTTTTTTGCAACTGTCCCTTTTGCAAGGGATTCTCTTGGATTAAAATACGCTATATCTTTCAGCTTTTTCATTACCCATTCAGCCATATATTCACCATCCTAACCTATATATTTTCTATGTGCCAATTTTACATTGCTTTGTTTTACCATCGCATATTGCAGCGTCGTATCAATCCGTTTATGGCCAAGCAGTTGCTGTAGTTGTTCAATCGGCATTCCTTTATCGATTGCCATCGTAGCAAGTGTGCGACGGAACTTATGCGGATGCACCTTCTCAATATCCAGCTTCTTTCCGAGTTCCCGGAGCCTCCGCTCAACACCACCGATCTGCAGTCTCTCATGCGGAGCACGAAGCGATACGAACAGTGCCGTATTATCATCAGTGCGTTCCTGCAGGTAGTTCTGCAAATGAATTTTAGTCCGTGCGTCGAAGTACACCATCCGTTCTTTGCTACCTTTACCGAACACGACACATTCCCTCTCCTCAAAGTTGATATCATCTCTATTAAGAAGAACCAGTTCTCCAACACGCATTCCGGTTGAAGCAAGCATATCTATCAATGCTAAATCTCTGAACTCCTCACAGCTATCGCGCATTTTCTCCAAGGCCTCGTCGGTATATGTTTCCTTGATTGTCAAGGCCGCCTTCACCTTATGGATTCTTCGAGCTGGACTCTTCAGGATATAATCCTCATCCTCCAGCCAAGAAAAGAAACTCGACAGTATTCTACGGATGTTATCAACGGTAACCTTGCTGGAGTTTTTCTCCTGTTGATACTCCGTCAGGTATGTACGCAAATCATCCGTTTCCATCTCTCGGACGTTCTTTTCCACCTTAGCAGTCATAGCTTCAATCGTAGTCCTGTAATACGCCAGCGACTTTTCTGAGCACCCCTCGATTCGTTTTGTCGCGAGGAAGCTTTCCAGAAGCTGTTCATTTGTTAGTGCTTCTTTGACTTCTTCCTCCATCTCGCTTATTTGTTTATGGAACAACGCATGTTCCAGTACTTCCTGCAGCCTCTCCAACTGCACATTGTTGAGGCAGCCGAGCATCCCCTGCATAACCTCGTTGATTACTTTCTGTTTCATAATCTGTTCTCCTTTTCTATCGTAGAGAAAGACTACGGAGTGGCAATCCCTCTTTTTAACTCTTGCCACTCGCAAGAGTTATAGTGCTATGTTAAACAAGAATTTACAGGATCAGATGGAGGCTTTGCACCGTTCATGGTTTATCGATTATGCTCCTTTTGGAGGTACAAAACCTTCAAACTGGATAAAATCTGATATTTACTCAATTGCCAACATCATTTATGGTGCTCCATTTGCATCAAAACTCTTTAATACTGAAGGTCTCGGAAAGCCAATTATCCGTATACGTGATTTAAAGGAGCAGACCTTCGTGACGTATACTACCGAGATTCATCCTAAAGGGCACCTCATACAGCCTGGCGACATCGTTGTCGGTATGGATGGAGAGTTTAGGCCATATATCTGGGGAAACTCTGAAGCTTGGCTTAATCAACGAGTATGTATATTCGAGAGTAAGCTGCCTTCAGATAAGGCTTTTATGCTCTATACCATCAAGCCGCTGCTCAATGTAATTGAACAAACACAGGTCGCCACGACAGTTATCCATATCGGCAAAAAGGATTATGATACCTTTGAAATAGTCCTTCCCGACAGAAGAACGCTTGATCAGTTTGGCGAGATTACAATACCGATGCTCGAACGTATAGTAAATAACAGTATTGAAAATAAAAAGCTTGCCAAGCTCAGAGATGCTCTCTTACCACAACTGATGTCAGGCGAAATCGATGTCTCCGATGTAACCTTTTAAGCCACTAAATTCTTGTTTATCTCATCATTATTTTCTATCTTCTCATCAATCCCCCCCAACAAATTAGCGATTTTCTTTTGCTCATCCAGTGGTGGTAGCACAACAGGTAATTTATGCTGTGCTGTAATACCAAGATAAGCGCGAGTACTTCCTGCGCCTGCCCAATTATTTAAGGTAGCTTGAAAATCAGGCGAATCGAAATAATACTTTAAAAACCTATTATCGATTCCCTTTTTCACCCTATAATATGTTACTTGTGGCGTTAGAATTATAGTCTCATATGTATTTGGAACTATTGCCGTACGTCCAATGGTAGCTTTGTGGGTAATAAGCACATCTCCGGGTTTTGCAAATCCCTTTCTAAGTGTAGCTGCCTGTTTCTCAGTTATAAAAGCACAGTTTTTAAGATCCACACTCCCACCAATAAGATTATTTGCCATAATGAACGGAACTCCAGCTGGAACATAATCCGATGTCTTTGGATGAATACTGCCATGATTTCCATCTAAAGGCTTTTCGAGCATATCTAAATCTATGAGCTCCTGAACCGTATATTCTTTCCAATCATATTTCATATCCAATCGCCCCCAGCTTTCTACGAATCTTATCCTCAAGTTCATGAGAGCGCTCAAACATATCAGAAAGCTCCGATGTAAGTCTGGTCATTTTCTCTTCGAATGGTTCACCGTCACCTTCCTGCTCCTCGATGCCAACATAGCGTCCCGGAGTCAGAACATAGTCCTGCTTTGCGATATCCTGTATGGTAGCTACAGAGCAGAAGCCCTTTTCATCCTCAAGGGTGCCGTTCTGGAATGCCTCGAAAGTATCTGCGAGCTTTTGGATATCTTCCTCAGTAAAATCACGATGCTTACGGTCTACCATGTGTCCCATCTTGCGGGCATCAATAAAGACCGTCTTGCCTTTCTGTTTTTTCCCTTTTGAAATGAACCAGAGCGTCGAAGGGATCGTTACGCTATAGAAAAGCTGCGGAGGCATTGCGATAATACCTTCAATCAGGTCATCCTCGATAACTTTCTTTCTGATTTCACCCTCTCCACCACTCTGGGTAGAAAGCGCACCATTTGCGAGAACAAGGCCGATCTTACCGTTCGGTGCAAGATGATGGATCATATGCTGAATCCATGCAAAGTTGGCATTACTTGCAGGCGGGATTCCATATTTCCAGCGAACATCATCCATCAGCTTATCCTGTCCCCATGGATTGTAGTTAAAGGGAGGGTTGGCCAGAATGAAGTCGGCCTTCAATGTCGGATGAAGGTCATTCGTAAATGTATCGGCATGATAAGCGCCAAGGTCAGCATCAAGGCCACGAATTGTAAGATTCATGATGGCCATCTTCCATGTGTCCGGATTTGCCTCCTGACCATAAATTGAAATCGTGCCTCTGTTGCCAGAGTGTGCCTGAATGAACTTCGCACTCTGTACAAACATACCACCACTGCCACAGCAACAATCATATACACGGCAATTTGAATAAGGCTTCAAAATTGATACCAGCGTATTTACAATGCTTGAAGGCGTATAGAATTCTCCACCGCCTTTGCCTTCCTTTTCGGCAAACTGGGCAATGCAGTATTCGTAAGTTCTGCCGAGAACATCACGGTTACCTTCGGTTTTTCCCATATCCATGTTAGTAAAGAGGTCAACGACATCACCGAGGATACGCTTGTCCAGATCTGGACTGGCGTAATTCTTCGGAAGCACATTCTTGAGTTTCTTGTTGTCGGCTTCGATTGCACGCATAGCATCATCAATAACCGTTCCGATTTCCGGCTTATGAGCTGCTGCCGCGATCTTATCCCAGCGGGCATCCTCCGGAACGAAAAATACGTTGTCCTCCAGATATGCATCCGGATCATCCTCAAAACCATCACCCTCGGAAACAAGCTGCTGATACTTCTTATCAAATGCCGTAGAGATGTACTTCAGGAAGATAAGCCCGATTATTACGTTTCTATATTCTGATGCCGGGATATGTCCCCACAGTACGCAGGCCGCATCCCATATTTGTTTTTCAAAGCCGATATTGGCAGTATTCTTTTCAGCCATTTACTTGGTCCTCACTTTCCGTAGTTTCATCAGGAATCATCTCCATAATATCGGAGATATCGCAGTTCAAGACGCCACAAATTTTAGCAAGTACACTTGTGGTAACATTCTCATCCTTTCCAAGCTTTGCAAGGGAAGAAGAACTGATCTTTGCTGCTTCTCGCAGCTGAGTTTTTGTCATGTCACGATCAATTAGTAGTTTCCATAATTTCTTATAACTTGTTTTCACTTTGATCCTCATCTATATTCCACGACTCACCATAAAGCTCACAATAGTTATCAGAAAGTTTAAGTACCTTATTATATGTAACGATCTTTCTTGTTTCTGCTGTATATGCATCCTGCTTATCAAATGCAATGAAAATCTGCTTTTTGCTGTCGGCGTATATTTTCATGATTCCGTCGATGGAACCGTCGCTTATATTTTTTAGAATCAGTAAATCATGCGCTATAGCTGGGAGCGCGGTAAGATTCAACACTGCAAGGTCAAATATCACCATTCCTTTGTAATTAGACCCGGTTCCGGTATCGTCTGGTGTTTCAAAGCGATAACTGTTATACTCGTTAAAATTCAGGTGTGGTGGCTTATGCCGTTCAGCAAAAAGGAAATCATTATATTCCTTCATTTTGTCATTTATTGCCTGCTCAATATTCGAGAGTATTGTTTCTATGGCACTCTTCAGCATATCGTTGGCTTTTTTTCTTGCATCCTGCAGATCGGTCAATGTCAGATACGATTTATTCTGCATTTTTAAAGCATCAATCTTTCTCTTTATTTCAGAGTGCCTATCGAGGAACTCTTTTGACAGGTTTCCAACCATACCAAGATCCCGAATCTGATCATTTACTGACGCTACCAGACTCTGAAGGTCTTCAATTTCACGCTGTACACTGTCGCGCTCTGCCGCGAACTGCCCATCCAGTATTGCAGCCAGTTTTTTATGATAGCCTTCCACCTCATATAGCTTCCGAAGGTTAACTTCAGGGAAGAACTCCTGTAGGCCGGAAAGAACAGCTTCTGTGGGATACAGTCCATAACTCAGGCTCATATCAAGCAGACTTAACCGACGCATTTTTCTTTCAATACTTTCTTCCAGTCTGAATGAGACTTTCCCTCGCAGCAAAATCGTCCACTGGAAAATTATTATATTTCTGGCAAAGCAACTTACACTTTGTCCTATCCAGCTTTAGTTCCTCATCATAATTAGCATCATACATTTTATGATGAAGCATTTTTTCTTTTTCCGTCATAAAAACCTTCCATTTCAAATTTATCTTTCTGACATCTAAATCGGCAACTTAACCCTCACACTTTTTTCTCCAAGCCGCCGTGGATAAGTTCTCACGGAGAGTTTGCCGCTTCCACCTACTCAAAACAGTGGAAATCCGAAAGCGCCTTATTTCAAGGGCTTCCGAGCCGATCACCCTTTAACCCTTGACATCAATACTACCGTCTCCACATGCGCTGTCATAGGGAACATATCTACAGGTTGTACTTCTTTAAGTTCATACCCATAGTGTGAAAGGATTTCAATGTCTCGCGCCATGGTGGCTGGGTTACAGGATACATAAACAATACGTTTTGGTTCCATGCCCGCTGCGGATGTTAGTACTTCTTCTTTACAGCCTGCCCGGATAGGATCGAATACGATGACGTCTGGTCGTATACCGGATTTGTAAAGTTTTGGCATTTCTACGGCCGCATCTGCAACGATAAATTCTGTATTGTCATAGCCATTATTTTTTGCATTTTCACGGGCATTAATAATGGCTGGTTCTACGATTTCGATGCCAATAACATGTTTTGCCTTATGAGCAAGGAATAGAGAAATTGTCCCTGTTCCACAATACGCATCGATAACGGTTTCATCCCCTTTTAGGTCTGCATAAGCTAATGCTTGATCGTAAAGCACTGTAGTTTGTTCTGGATTCACTTGAAAGAATGAATGTGGCGATACATTAAATCGTAGGTCCTTAATATGGTCAGTGATTGTACCAGCGCCGTAGAGAACATGATTAGTAGGACCTAAAATGACATTGGTTCGTTTACTATTCACATTATGAACGATGGTTTCCACTTGTGGTATACGATTTATTA
>ERZ773263.1336-NODE-1336-length-14898-cov-2.891531_pt1 | contig 14898 bp, 7 predicted proteins | sample MGYA00511076_ERZ773263 | MGnify/ENA primary metagenome ERZ773263 (study PRJEB29015, sample SAMEA2738155) | human oral metagenome | biome: human oral; feature: human-associated habitat; material: saliva | place: China | collected 2195 ... | reverse complement strand
GAAGTTTACTTAGAAGGTGGAGCAATGGGAAGAGCTTCTGTACCATCTGGAGCATCAACTGGAGTACACGAAGCAGTTGAATTAAGAGATGGTGACAAATCTAGATATTTAGGACAAGGTGTATTACAAGCAGTAGAAAACGTAAACAAAGTTATCGCTGAACACTTAATCGGATTTGACGCTTTAGACCAAGTAGCTATTGATAAAGCTATGATCGAGTTAGACGGAACACCTAACAAAGGTAAATTAGGAGCTAACGCAATCTTAGGAGTTTCATTAGCAGTAGCTAAAGCAGCAGCTAATCAATTAGGTATACCTTTATACAGATATTTAGGTGGAGTAAATGCTAAAGAATTACCAGTACCAATGATGAACATCTTAAATGGAGGATCTCACGCAGATTCAGCTGTTGACGTTCAAGAATTCATGGTACAACCAGTAGGAGCTAAAACTTACAAAGAAGCTTTAAGAATGGGATCTGAAATTTTCCACCACTTAGGAAAAATCTTAAAAGCAAATGGAGATTCTACTAACGTAGGAAACGAAGGTGGATATGCACCATCTAACATTAACGGTACTGAAGGAGCTTTAGATGTAATTTCTCAAGCTGTTGAAGCTGCTGGATACAAATTAGGAGAAGATGTTACATTCGCAATGGATGCCGCTTCATCTGAATTTGCTACTCAAAACGCTGACGGATCTTACACTTATACATTCAAAAGAGAAGGTGGAGTTGTAAGAAGCTCTGATGAAATGATCGAATGGTATAAACATTTAACTTCTAAATATCCAATTATTTCAATTGAAGATGGATTGGCTGAAGATGACTGGGACGGATTTAAAAAATTAACTGAGGCTCTCGGAGACAAAGTGCAATTAGTAGGAGATGATTTATTTGTTACTAATACTAAGAGATTAGCTGATGGAATTGCAAAAGGAGTTGCAAACTCAATCTTAATCAAAGTTAATCAAATTGGTACATTAACTGAAACATTAGATGCTATTGAAATGGCTAAAAAAGCAGGATATACTGCAGTAGTATCTCACAGATCAGGAGAAACTGAAGATGATACAATTGCTGATATCGCAGTTGCTACAAATGCAGGACAAATTAAAACAGGATCTGCTTCAAGAACAGATAGAATGGCTAAATATAACCAATTATTAAGAATTGAAGATGATTTAGCAGATGAAGCTATTTACGAAGGTAAAAAAGCATTCTATAACATTAAACTTAAATAATAGACTAGTATAAGATTACAAAAATTATATTATTATAAATTTTCAGGGTAGGGGCATACCGAAGAGCTTGGTAAATATATGTGATTGATAAAATTGTATACTTCCCAAGAAGTCCCCTTTTCAATATAATTTTTTTTATTAGTTTATATAAAAAATTGACAATTATTGTTAAATGGTATATAATATAAAAGATAATTAAAACTGATAACTTATTAGGAGGAAAAAAAATGAAAAAAGTTGGAATTTTATTTGTACTTTTAAGTGCTTTATCATTTTCAGCTAATTCTGCAAAAACTACTAAAACTACAAAAACTAGAACCACTAAAACAGTAACTACTCAATCAGTAACTGGTAGATTTAACCAATTGGAAGCAGAATATGAAAGATTGGTAAACATGGAAAACCAAGAGTACAACAAATTAAAAGCAAATGCTGATGCAGCAGCAGCTAAATTAGCTGAAAAACAAGCTCAAAAAGCTCAAATTGAAGAAAGAATCGAAAAAATTAAAGCAGCATCAGAATCAAAAGCATTTAAAGCTCAATATGCTGAATTAGCAAAACAATATGAAGCTGTAGTTAAAGCATTGGATACAGAAATCAAATCTTTAAATACAACAGTTGAAAATTTTGCAGCTATTGAAACTTTAAAAGGAAATCAACAAAATTAAAAAGTGAAAGGAGATACGAGGAGTAAAAGTTAAATTCAAATAATTTATACTTAATTCCCGTAGGTAAAATATGAAAAAGAAATTAGCAGTATTATTAGGAGTATTAGTATTAAGCAGTGTTTCATTTGCAGCACCTGCAAAATCAACATCAGGTGGATCAATTGAAAATAGTTTAAATAACTTAGAAAATCAATTAACTAAATTACAACAAATGGAAGATGCAAAATATAGACAACAAGAAGCTGAAGCAAATGCAGCAACTCAAAGATTAGAAAACTATACAGCAATGCAAGCTAAAATTGATGAAAGACTTGCTGAAATTGAAGCAAATGAAGATACTAGTATCTTCGGAAAAGAATTCAAAGCTAAAGCTACTGAATATAGAAACTTAAGAAATCAATTAGACAAAGAAATTGCTAAAGAACAACAAATTATTAGTAACTTTGAAGTAATTAAATCTTTAAGATAGTAAACATGTTTAATATAAAAAAGATGCTTTTACAAGTTATTTGGAAAGGCATTTTTTTTGTATAAAAAATTTTGAAGGGTGATTGCTATGAAAGAAAAAATGAAATTGCAAGGAATGCTGCTAGCAGGATTAGCTTCAAGCTTATGGTCCATATCGGGAATTTCTGGAGAAATTTTATTTAAAAAATATAATTTTTCGTCAGATTGGCTAGTGTCAATAAGGACATTAATTTCTGGGATATTGCTTTTTATGGTAGTCATTTTTATTGAGAAAAAATCTATTTTAAAGCCGTTGAAAAATAAAAAGGATTTTATTGGAATAATTTTATTTGGAACTGCAGGAATGTATTTAGTTCAATATACGTATTTTAAAACAATTGAATTGAGCAATGTTTCATTTTCAACAATTTTACAGTTTACAGCGCCATTTTTTATATTTATTTACGAATCTATAAAAAATAGGAAAATTCCAGCGGTTTCAACATTGCTTTTACTTTCTATGACAGTTTTAGGAGTTGTGTTTATAGCGACAAAGGGAAAGATCTCGAGTTTGTCTGTTTCGCCAGAAGCATTATTGCTTGGACTTATTTCAGCGATTATGATTGCTTTTTATTCAATTTATCCAAAAAAACTTTTGAAAAAATATGGAAGTATAACGGTAGTTGGATGGGGAATGATTGTAGGAAGTGTAATTTCAAATATTGTTCACCCAATTTGGAAGATACAAGGGAATGTAAATACAGAATCTATTATTCAAGTGACAGTTGTTGTAATTTTAGGAACTTCTGTTGCATATTTGATTTATATCGCAAGTTTAAACTACATTTCTTCTTCACTTGCAGGAATTTTAACAGCTTTTGAACCAGTACTTGCAGCGATTTTATCAGTGATTATTTTTAGATTGAAATTTTCTTTTGTTGAATTAATTGGATTTATATTGGTTTTTGTTTCAATTTTTATTTTGGAAAAAAGATTGTGATTAAAGATTTGCTATAAATTTTGAATATAATTAATTAATTAAAAAATGCTTGCAAGAAACATTGTTTATTCAGTTTCAGTGTTACATTAAATAAGAATTATTTAGCGAGGATATCTCATAAGTCAAAAATAATTTTATTAACATAAATATTATATATTTTTTAAAAGTAAAAAGTATCATTTTTATTGATTTTATAAATATAGTAAAATATATGAAATTTATGATTTGATAATTTTATTTATCTTATGAGACAGTCCCGTTTTTTTCTATTTTTAAGATAAGATAATTAATTTTTTGTTACTTTTATTTAATACTTCTCTACCATCTTTTTTAACTACAACATCATCTTCAATTCTAACTCCGCCCCATCCGTCAAAATAAAGCCCAGGTTCAGAAGTAACGACCATATTTTCCTTTAACTCAATTTGAGAAGCAGAAGATAAGTAAGGCAATTCGTGAATTTCAGCACCAATTCCATGTCCTAATCCGTGTCCAAAATATTTGCCGTATCCTTTTTCATTAAAGAAATTTCTGACAACTTTATCAACTTCATCTGACATTACACCTTCTTTTATTGTTTCTATTCCCAGTAATTGAGCTTCTAGAACAGTATTGTAAATTTCCTTATGTCTATCTGTAATATTATTTCCATAGTAAACAGTTCTTGTTATGTCTGATACATATCCTTCATAATATGCTCCAAAATCCATTGTAATAAATTCTTCCTTTTGAATTTTTTTGTCAGAAGCAACTCCATGGGGCATAGCTGAACGGTAACCGCTGGCAAAAATTGTTGTAAATGAACGGTCATCAGCTCCTAATTTTCTTTGAATGTATTCCATATATGAAGAAACTTCCTTTTCAGAAACACCTTCTTTAATAATTTTTAAGGCTTCTGAAAATGCCACATCACTAATTTCTACTGCTTTTTTAATAAGGGCAATTTCTTCGTCAGATTTTACCATTCTTTCCATTATAAGTTTATTTCCAACAGGAACTAATTCCACTTTGAAAATATCTTTAATTGTCTGATAAAGCGAGAATGAAACGTTAATATCTTCAAATCCGACATTTTTTAGTCCAAATTTCTTTATATATTCTCCAACTGTCTGAAGCGAACCACGAGAAACTTCCACAAATTCAAATCCCATTTCAGTAACTTGCTTAGTGGCTTGTGCTTTATATCTAAAATCTGAAAAGAAAAAGTTTCCATTTTTTGTCGCAAGAGCAACTCCAGTAGTCCCTGTAAATCCAGTAAAATATCGAATATTATACAAATCTGTAATAAATAATCCGTCAATATTCAGTTCATTTAAAATTCTTGATAATTTTTCAGTTCTTTTTTCCATATTTTTCCCTCTTTTTTATTAAAATTTTTTACTTTTAAAGTGTAACATAAATTTAAAATTTTTTCTATTTATTTTTTCTTAAATATTTTACTTCGGTATAAAAATAAAAAAATAGCCAAAAAGTTATTAATTTAATGACTATTTTTTAAAAGTTTACAATAACTTGATAGTATGAAGTCCTATAAAAACGAATTTGTGAATTAATAATATTATGCTAATGTTAAAATCAAGGAAGTTTAAATTTTAAAATTTATGTGTGTATCCCAATGTGAATACATTTACATTTTTATCATATTTTACTTTTGATTTATCAATAGTAATTCCTGGAAGTGAAGTTTTTTCACGTTTTCCGTTGGCAGAATTGAAATTTACGTGTGCTAGTCCAAATTTCCATTCTGAAGATTCCGTTGGCTTGTAGGTAAGTCCAGTTGCATAAATTTGTGAATTTATTGCATATTCCACGTCAGAGAATGATTCTTTTTTGGCTCCAGTATCTGCATAGTTGAATCCAGCATGCCAAGTAAATTTGTCATTAATTCTGTAATCTGCTCCAAAATTTACTTCATATCCGTCATTATATTTAAATCTGTCTATTTTAGCAGCTTTGTTGAAATAATGTGTGTATCCGCCAGAAAAAGTCCATTTGTTTACATCTTTTGAAACTCCTAATGCCAGAACTCCTGGCAAATCACGTCTTGAATGAACTCCATCTGCATATTCCGGATAGAAGAATGAAATTCCTAAAGGTCGTCCTGCAAGCAGCATTTTATTATTTTCCTGAGCTTTTGACTTAAATTTTAATTTTACAGGTGTTTCATATTTTACTGCAAAATTCAAAGTATCAGTAGGTTTATAGTCAAATCCAATAATTCCTCCAATTCCTTCGGCATTACGTTTTGAATTCATTGATAAATAATTTTTATTAAGACCAATAGCTGCTCCCACAAGTGGATTATAACTGTATTGTGCTTCTCCATCTAATTTTCTATGGGCATAAACGTATTTTAGACCACCTGACATTGAGAAGGTATCATTGAATTTATAGGCACTTCCAAGCATTAGCTGATAGTAACGGTTTTGTCCTGTAAAACGGTTTTTTGTAACTTTTGCTCCAAGCCTTCCTCCTGTAATATTGTTAAAAGTTTCTCCAGCCAGTTCAATTCCAGCAACTCCGTCATTATAACGTAAAGTGGCTCCACCTGCAATAACACTTAGATTTCCAAAAAGTGAATAGTTATTTTTTTTGTATAAAAGGTTAAATGAAGGTGCTCCAGCATATCTATGAGATTTCAATTTTTTTCCTTTTAATGTCATTGATTCATCAATCATTGAATTTTGTAAATTTGCGTTAATATAAGTTCCATCATCTAAAAAAACAGTTCCTGCTGGATTATAAAAAATGCCTTCCACTGAAATCTTTCCTGTTTGAGATGGATTTTGAAAGTATGAGGCTGAATTATTTGACAAATAGTCAATACTTGCTGCATTTGCAAAAATTGCAGTTAAAACTGATAAAATGGCTATTTTTAATTTCATAATTTTCTCCTTATCTTTATTTTATAGTTATTTATAAAATTTAAATAATATACATTTCTAAATTTCAATTTTTTCTCATTTTTTTATAAATAATCTATAAATGTTATTATTTTGTTTTTATAATTTTTACTTTTAAAATTTTAAGTATAGATAATATAACATGTGTTACATAAAAAGTCAATAGATTTATTTTGGAAATAAAAGTTTTTTCTTAAAATAGCAAATATATTTAATATTTATTTTTTTTTATAATTGAGTTAGAAAAATAGGCTATATTGGCAAGTTTAGTTTTTTCTAAGTGAAAAAATCGTATATAATAATAGATTTTTATGTAAATTTATGCTAAAATAAAAAAGATGTTTTCCTTTGAACATAAAATTTGAACATAAGAAAAAAATAAAGAAAACATAAATGGGAATTAGGACAATGAAAATAATTATCCTTTTCAAAAAATAAAGAGAAGAGGAGGTAAAAAACGTGAGATGAAATACATAAAGAGATCTTTGATTGTATTTATTTTTCTTCTAATGTCTTTATTTGCACTAAAGTTTTATATTTCAACGAAAAACTTTAGAGGCGTACTGACTTTGATTTTGAAGAGCAGTGGACTAAATGTTGAATTTAGGAATGTCAAGGTAATTGGATTTAGTAAAATTCAAATTGACAACTTAAAAGTTAAAGATCTTGCAGGAAATGTAGTTATTGATGCTAAAAAGACTACGGCTGGAATTAGTCTTCTTATGCCGACTAGGCTTAATAGAATTGATGTGTATAATGGAACTGTAAATTTGGAACGTAGAAAAAATGAAGATTTTAATATTTTTCACGTAATAAAAAAAGATCCAAAGAAACCTAAGACATTTGACACGACAAGCAGAATTGGGAAAATGCATATTCATAACTCAATTTTAAATTTTACAGATACAACTTATAGCAAGAAAATAAGAAAAACATTGAAAAAAGTAAGTGGAAGGCTAGAAGTAGCAAAATCACGTGGTTTTTCACTTTTTGCGAAAGGTTCTGGAAATAAGAATGAAGATGGAACGACTGAAATTCTAAAGGTTGAATTGAAGCAATTGATAAAGTCTAAGCAATCGATTTACTCAATGTTTGATAAAATAAAAAATAGTGATATAAGAAGGAAGGATGCACGTCTTAATTTTGGTTTTGAGAATGTCAGAATAACTGAGGAGCTGGGACAATATGCACAGGTTGATATGATAAAGGCAAAAGGCGGAATACTTACAGGTGCATTGAAAATGGAGCAGAATAAAATTGAAAAGAAAATACATGCTCTAGGAAGCCTGAAAATTAAAAATGGAAAGTTGTCTTATGTTGATTTTGACGGTGATATTGAAGGCGTTAATGCTGTAGTTGATATGAAAAAGGACAAAATTACAGTTAATGCAAATACTAAATTGAGTGAAAGTCCAGTAACTTTGACAATGGCATATTTCATACAGACTCAAAAAATGAATTTGAAATTAGTTGCAGATAAACTTCCATTTGATCAAGTTGCACGTTACAAAATAATTAAAGATGCAAAAATTGAAGCTGAAGGTGCAGTTTCAGGAAATCTTGAATTAAATATCGATACAAAGAGTAAAAAGGGAACGCTTGACGGTAAGTTTTCTTCAGATAATATAAGAATTTCAAACTCTGATTTTCAAAATGTAAAGACTAATATGAAAATTACAAATGAAAAGCTGACTTTAAGTGATACATCATTTATATTTAATCAAGAGTTTTCAGGGTTCAAAGTAAATGAGGATGTTAAAATTGGAAAATTTGTGTATGACCTGAAAAAGAAAACTGGGTCAGGAGATTATGTATTAAATAATCTTGGGTCTGATTTTGACATCAAAAAGATCACAGGAAGTGCAAAAATTTCTCCCAAAAATATTATAACAGGTACAGTAAGATCTAATGTTCTGAGAGGAAATTATACAGTAAATCCAAAAACTCAGACAGCTGTAGTTAATGCAAGAAGCAGAGGATACTTCAATGTAAATTATGGTGGAAAATCTTATAAAATTAGTCCTGATGTTGACAATTTAGTTGCGAAGTTTAACAGTAAAAATGTACTTCGTTCTGGAATAATTAAGGCAAGAGTAAAGGATCTGTCAGTTCCTTTTATAAAAGCTATAAAGGTCAAGGTAAGAATTCGTAATGGAAATTACAGAATAAGCGGGACAGCAGGAATGAATGGCGGAGGAGTATTGAATATAAACGGGACAACAACTTCCGATATGAAACATTCATACTCCCTTAATCTGCCAAAAGAAGTTGATATTGCAAAGTTATTAAGGGCTAATGGATATAACTTTAACGGGCTTGACAAGGCAAAATTGCCTGCAACTGCAGAAGCCAGGGTTCATGGTGTAAATAATAAGTTTTCTGGAACTTATGAAATCCATAGCCCTTATGGCGAATATATGGGAAAGTATAAAAATTTGCATGCTAACGGTAAAATTAATGACTTGGCAAATTTGGATATGACAGTTAATGCAAAAGCAAGTGAATTACAATTTGAAAATCAGCGTTTAAGAAATGTAACAGGTAATCTTGAAATAAAAGACAATGTTGTCAATATCGCAAGTATAAGAAATGAAAATTTGAATGCAAGTGGTAGATATGACATTAAATCTGGTAAAATGGATATAAATGCAAGATTAAAAAATTACATGTTTACGGATAATAATTTGCCATCTAAAATGAATGTAAAAATTGGAACATTAAATGCCAATTTGACAGGAACGGCAGATAAACTTTCTGGAAATTATGAACTTTATAGTCCTTATGGAGAATACGTAGTGGAATACGAGAAATTACATGTCAATGGTAAAATTAATAATTTATCAAAGCTGGATTTGACAGCCAATGCAAAAATGGATGAATTATGGCTTAATTATCAACGTTTAAAGGATGTAACGGCTAATCTTGAAGTAAAGGACAATGTTGTGAATATTTTAAGCGTTAAAAATGAGAATCTGAATGCAAGCGGTAATTACAATCTTAAAACCGGCAATATGAATATAAATGCAGGGTTAAAGGATTATATGCTTTATGACACTTCTCCATATAAAGTCAATTTAAAAGTTAAGAATTTGGATGCAAACTTAAAAGGAACAGTGAATAAACTTTCTGGAAATATAACAATACCATCTGCACCTACAACAATAAAATCAACTTATGTAGGTGATACAAATGCACATATCAGCATAAAAGATGGAATTATGAGATTTGATGATGTAACTTTGCGTGATAATAGATTAAGCGGAACTTATAATTTGGCTACAGGAATTTCAGATATTGGACTTGCTTTAAATGAGCCGGATATTCCAAAACTTTTAGAAATGAAGGATTTAACTTTCGGAACAAAATCAAATCTTAATCTTAAAGGAGATCTAAATAATTTTAATCTTGAAGGACAAATAGCTTTTGGAAATATGAGCTTTAAGACTTACAAGATACCGCATATTGTTGCAGATATTAAATATTCTAACGGAAATATTGACAAACTGTTTAAATATGGGACATTTGATTTGCAAAAATTAAGATTTATTGGAGATAATCAGGAAACTTTGTTTGAAACGCAGACTAAATTTGACTTGGCAAATGTAAATATAGATTATCAGCTGGAAAAACAGAAATTTTCGCTTGATTCAATACAGGATCTGAAGGACAAGGGATACAGCGGAGATATAGACTTTGGATTTATGTATCGTGGAAGTTTTGAAAAGTTTATATCTGGAGTTAAAATAAAAGCGGATTCGATTAAACTTAGCGGATTTCCAGTGAAAAATGTGGATATTGATTTGCAGGCTAATGAGAAGTCTTTGAATATTGGGCAGTTTTATCTGGAATATGAAAATAATCCGCTTCTTTTAAATGGATATGTTCAATTTACTCCAGTAAAATATAATGTTTCTATGCTTGCCAAGGACTTTAACCTGGATTTTCTGGGAATTGATAAAAATATAGCGCAGGCAGGAGGAATTGCGAATGTAGATGCGATTTTCTCTAATGAGGCTACAACAGGTCATATTCTCCTTAATAACTTTAATTATAAGACAAAAGACCAGTTGACGCTTGTAGATAATGTAAATGCCAATATCGATCTGAAAAATAGTAAACTTATAGTAAACCGTTTGGATGGAGGATATAATGGAGGAACTTTTAAAGTAACAGGAGATTTAGATGTTCCTACAATTCCTGCTGATTTTATGAAAACTAAACGATTGGAACTTGGAAAATTTGAATTAAATGCAGATCTTAACAATGTAGGGATTCATTATGGAAAAGGAATAGATTTTGCTCTTAGTGGAAATGCAATATTTACAGAAAATAGATTATTTGGAGATCTTGTAGTAAATAATGCTCAAATACGTGAAATTCCAGATTTTAATTCATCAAAAGCTAATACAACGGAATCGCAAAAGGCTAAGAAGGAGCAAGACAAGTCAATTGTAGAAGGAATTGTAGAAGAGGTAATTGATAAAATAATGAAGCAGTATACAGTTAATATCGGTGTACAAGCTGGAAATAATGTAAAAATTAATATTCCAAATGTAAGTCTTGTAAAAAATATAAAGGGTACAGTAAAAGGTTCATCTGAAATTACTTATGATGATGGTCAAATTGGGATAGATGGAGAGTATGGAATTACAAAAGGGTCATTTTCAGTAAATGGAAATGATTTTAAGATTGATGGGGCAGAAATAAGATTTGTACCGTCAATTAATGGTGTTACAGCTTCTGTATCAGATCCATTTGTAGTTTTTGATGCCAGTACAAAAGTAGATGGCGACAGAATAGAGATAAATGTAAGTGGAAATGTAAGCAATCCTGAAATAAGATTTTCATCTTCTTCTGGAAAAACAAGAGAGGAAATAATATCAATGCTTGCACTTAATACTTTAGTTGGAAATAGTGGAAAACCTGGTGAAAATGGAGATAATTCAGTAGATGGGCTGGTAGTGGCAGGATCTTTGGTTAATACTGCATTAAACGAGCTTTTTCTTTCATCAGTGACTGGAAAGATCAAGGATGCATTGGGAATGTCCAAGTTTGCTGTTTCTACAAATGTTGACCGTTCTAATAAGACAGGAGAATATAGTGCCGCAACTACGCTTACATTACAGGATAATTTATACAAGGATAAGCTATTTTGGAATGCCGCATTTAAATTTCCATATCAGACTTCTAAAAGTGATGAAAAAAATCCAATTGGATATAATGCATGGCTAAGTTACAGTGTTTCAAATGGACTAGACTTGAGAGCTGGAGGAGAAAGTTTTAAAAGATCCAGTTCTAGCGCAAGCATGGGTAACGGTTCAAGGATAAACTATTACTTTGGAGTTGATTTTTCAACAAAAGCTGATACATTCGGAGATATTCTGAAAAAGATATTCAAGAAGAAAAAATTAGATACACTAAAAAAATAGGAGGAAAAATGTCAAAACGAAAGGTAAAAAATAAAATTTATGCTTTGATTATTGTGGTAACATTATTTGTATCTGTTAATAATTTGTCACAAGCTGAAGAAAAAAGCACAGTAGCTGGAATGATGCTGGCGGATAATGCAGGTAGAATATCTACTAAGCAGGAACTGGATGACGAAGGGCTTTCAGATATTAAGAGCAGATATTCTGCTGAAGAAGTGGAAATAGGTAATGAACCTGGAAGCAAAAGAGTTAAAAGAAACAGAAAAAATGCAGCACGTCAAGCAGCAAAAGGAAAAGGTAAAACAAATAATGTATTTGAAGCTGATAGAGAAACAAGAGATGATTTAAAAGTTGGTTCAATTGAATTTTCAAACTTAAAGGAATTATCTCCAGACTACCTGTTATCAAAAATAACTGTAAAATCAGGAGATAAATATACAAATAAAGATCTTAGTGATATTTATCTTGAATTAAAGAGAACAGGATATGTGGCAGATGCGAATGTTTATCCGAAAATTCGAGGAAATACTGTAAATATTATGGTTGAAGTTTCAGAAGTTGAAAATGCCGCAGCGCTTATGCAAAGAAAACAAATGCAGGAAGAAATGAAAAAGGAAACAGAATATACTGTAACAAGTGTTGATATTGAAGGGCTGCAAGCTCACAGTCAAGATAAGGAAAAATACTTAAAGAGCTTGCCAATTAAGCCGGGAGATATTTTCATACCGCAAAAAGCAGTTGATGGAGGGCAAAAAATATTTGACACCGGGTATTTCTCATCAGTTGAACCAAAAACTGACAGAAAAGCTGATAATACTATTTCAATAGTTTATGAAGTAAAGGAAAATCCAGTTGTTCAAAACATAACTTTTGAAGGAAATACACTTTACAAGGATGCAGAGCTGGAAAAAGCCTTAGGTATAAAAAGAGGCGAAATCTTAAACGGTAACTTGTTAAATCCTGATGAAAATGGAATATTAAAATTATATAACAAAAATGGATATACTGTCGCAAGGATTGAATCAATAAATGTTTCAAATGAAGGGAATATAAAAATAGGATTATCGGAAGGAGTTGTAGATTCTGTAGAATTTGAAAAAGCTTCTACTAGAAAAGACAATGAAAGACAATCTGAAAGACGTTCTGTTTTAAGAACAAAACCTTATATATTTGAAAGAGTTCAAAAAATAAAACCTGGACAAATTTTCCAAACTAAAAATATAAAGGAAACAGTGGAGGAACTTTATAGAACAGGAATGTTCACTTCAATAGAGCCAGTTCTTGAAGGAAAAGAAGATGATCCAAATGCAAGAGTTGTAAAATTACTTGTGGAAGAACGTCCAACTACAACAATTAATGGAAGTATTTCCTATGGAACTTCTGTTGGGCTAGTAGGAGAGCTTAAATTGTCAGATTCAAACTTCTTGGGAAGAGGACAAGATGCCGCAATTACTTTATCAGCATCAAATAAAGGAGATAAAACATTTGATATTAGCTGGTTTGATCCTTGGTTAAGAGGAACTGAACGTGTTCAATTGGGAGGAACAGCTTACTGGAATGTATCAGTTGATGATAATGCTGATCCAGATGAAGTGGAAAAGGTTAAGAAGATCGGAACGCGTTGGACAATTGGTAAAGGGCTTAACAGTGATCTTTATGTAAGAATGGCAGCAAGATATGACCATTATGAAGAATTGTTCTCAAATAAAAAAGTAAATGATAAGTATAACTTATTTGCAATAGGACCATCATTAATTTATGATACAAGAAATAATCAATATAGTCCTACAAAAGGAATCTATTCTACACTTTCCTACGAAAGAGGAGAACTTATAAATGATCCTAGAAGTTATGATCAGTTTGAAGCAGATTTAAGAGCTTATCATAAAACATTCTTTGGTGATAAAAACGTAATGGCATATAGAGTAGCTTGGGGATCAACAGGAAGTGGAACTCCAGAAGCTTTAAGATTTAGTATTGGTGGAGCAGAATCAGTTCGTGGATATGATTATGGAGCATTTGATGGATATGACAAATTCCATGCAACTATTGAAAATAGAACTAAAATTAATGATACATTACAGTTAGTGGCATTCTTTGATATTGGTAACGCTTGGCAGAATGAGTCAAGAGATCCGATTACTGGTAAAAAAATCTATAAGCCAAACAGAAAGGCGGCACATGACTTTAAAGATCTTAAAAAAGGTTATGGAGTTGGGGTAAGATTGAATACGCCAATTGGACCGTTAAGATTTGATTATGGTTGGCCTATGGATCCTGAGAAAAAAGGTGAAAAGAAAGATAAGGGTAAATTCTACTTTAGTTTCGGACAATCATTCTAATTTTTTCAGACAAATTAAAATAAAAAATCTAAAAATATAATTATACGGGATGATTGATTTCATCCCTATAATTTTATAAAAATTTTGTAATTAGGCTTGTCTTGAAACTAAAAGATGATAAAATAAATATTTTGATATATAAAAATGGATAAGGAGATGTTCAGAATGTATGATATAAAAGAAATTACAAAATTAATTGGTGGGAAAATAAATGGAAATGAAAATTTGACTTTTAAAAGATTGTCACCATTTTTTTATGCAACAGAAGAAGAATTGACTTTTGCAGCAGATGAAAAAATGTTGAAAAGTATTGATAAATGTACTGCTGGTGCAATAATTGTTCCACCGTTGGAAAATTTGCCGAAAGATAGAACGTATATTGTGGTTGAAAAAAATCCGAGAGAATTGATGCCAATTTTGCTTAACTTTTTTAAACCGAAAGTGAAACCATTTGAAAAACCGATAGAAGATTCAGCAATAATTGATGAAACAGCGAGTGTCTCAAAAATTAATACATACATTGGACATAATGTAAAAATTGGGAAAAATGTTGTAATTTATCCGAATGTTTCAATTTTTGAAGGGACAGAAATTGGAGATGGGACAATTGTTTACTCAAATGTTACGATTAGAGAATTTTCTAAGATTGGGAAAAAATGTATTTTTCAGCCAGGTGCAGTTATTGGATCTGATGGATTTGGATACATAAAAGTAAAAGATAACAACGTGAAAATTGAACAAATTGGGCATGTTATCTTGGAAGATGAAGTGGAAATTGGAGCGAATACTTGTGTTGATAGAGGAGCAATTGGAGATACGATTATAAAAAGAGGTACAAAGATTGATAATTTAGTTCACATTGCTCAT
>ERZ773263.1334-NODE-1334-length-14901-cov-3.040886_pt1 | contig 14901 bp, 14 predicted proteins | sample MGYA00511076_ERZ773263 | MGnify/ENA primary metagenome ERZ773263 (study PRJEB29015, sample SAMEA2738155) | human oral metagenome | biome: human oral; feature: human-associated habitat; material: saliva | place: China | collected 2195 ... | reverse complement strand
AGGATCCTGACGATGTTCAGGCTGTAGATTTTATCCAAAAGCAAATGGGTTCTAACTACCAATTATTCATTGCAACTAAAGATAATATCTTACAAGTTTTAGATAATTATCGGGATGGTGTTGCTGAAGAGTTAGATGATGTTATTGCAATTCAAGAAGAAGACGATGCGGATAAAGAAGAAGTTCGTGAAGAGGATATCTCGGAAGATTCACCAATTGCTAAGACTGTTAATCTAATTTTGGAGTATGCAATTCGTTCGGGGGCATCGGATATTCATATTGAGCCACGTGAAGAAAACCTTCAGGTGAGATACCGAATAGATGGTGTGCTTCAGGAAGCTAATAAATTACCTCGTAATGTAATGGGAGCCTTAATCTCCAGGATTAAAATTTTGTCTAATCTAAAGATCGACGAACGTCGTGTACCACAAGATGGACGATTTAAGATTACTGTGGCCGGCAAGAAATACGCTTTACGTGTCTCTACTCTACCAATTACTGAAGGTGAAAAAATAGTAATGCGTGTTCTAGACGAATCCAACAAAGCCTTAACGCTAGAAGAATTAGGTTACTGGGGCTATTCCTTAGAAAAGATTAATAATGCAATTAGTCAGCCATATGGCATGATGCTAGTTACTGGACCAACTGGTTCTGGTAAGTCTACTAGTTTGTTCTCTTGTCTTACCTTATTAAATAAACCAGATGTTAATATTTCTACTGTTGAAGACCCAGTTGAATATAAGATTCCTGGAGCAAACCAGACGCAGGTTAACCCGACAGCGGGAATGACTTTTATTGCTGGACTTCGAGCTTTGCTACGTCAAGACCCAAATATCATAATGGTTGGTGAGATTCGTGATGGCGATACTGCCAAAACCGCAATTCAGGCTTCTATCACTGGCCACCTTGTCCTAAGTTCCTTCCACGCCAACTCCACCGCCGCAGCTTTCTCTCGTATGATTGACCTAATTGGTACTAACCCGATTTTCTCTAGCTCCATCCGTATGGTGATGGCCCAGCGACTTGTGCGTAGTTTATCAGAGAATAAACGTGAATTTACCCCCGATGAGACTACTCGTCAATTCGTGCTCTCAAAACTTGAAGGTCTTCCTGAAGAGGTGATCTATGACCAGCTCGGTTTTAATCTTGATCCGAATAACTTCACCCTCTTCGAAGCCGTTCCATCTGGTCTTGATGATCCATTCGGTTATAAAGGTCGTAAGGTGATTATGGAACAGCTCACTGTTTCTGAGGAAGTTCAGAAATATATCCGTGGCGACGTTGAAGATATTAATACAGACGCCATCGAGAAAACCGCCAGAAAAGCTGGTCTCATCACGCTTGAACAGAAAGGTATTTTAGCTTGCTTGCGTGGTGAAACTACATTAGATGAAATATCAAGGGTGATATAAATAAGAGGTAAAAAATGGACCAAAACGAACAATATAGCCAAGATCAGCAACTCGCTCAAACTGAGTCACAAACTTCAATTGAGCAATTAAACCAGGTCGAACCGCAGGCTTCAGTTGAGTTAAACTCGACCGAATCACAAGCATCAGTCGAACAGCTCGCCCAGGCTGAATCCGCCACTTCTCCTAGTTATATTGACCAGCTCGCCGAAGAATCTGGTTTTGATACTTCTAGTTATGACAATACTAAGGACTTAAAGAAGCCAAGCAACCCCTGGAAGATCATTGGTATTGTTACTTCTATTCTATCTGTCATCCTCCTTCTTGTTGTTAGCTTCCTCTACTTTTATAGCAATCAGAAAATCGACGAGGGAACTAATTTAGTTAAACAATATCAAAAAGAACTAACCGATAGTAAAACTGTTATTGCTGAATATGAAGCCGCCACCAAGACCAAGGTTGTTGATACAAAAGATCAAGATGAGGCTAAAACTGCAGAAAAACCTGAGCAAAAGACTGAGAAGCAAATCGTTAAATGGAATGATTTAAATATCAACTTTGCACAGCTCACTACTATAGTCGGCGACGATTATCGCATCACCGGTGGTCGCATCGTGACAAATGAGGATGGTACAAAGGTCATTGCAAAACTCAATGTCTCAAAGATGGAGAAAGTAGTTGACCCCAACGGTCTCGCCATGCCTCGCTATGTCGATCACGGTATGGCCGCCCAAACTAATGTTTATAGTCGAAAACTCCCAAGCGGCGCCTGGCAATTTGTCGGTGTTTATGCCGCTAATGGCATGGGTGTCATCGAGTGTAAAAATGTTTCAGATGAAATGAAGGCTGCTGTTACAGTTCTCAACAAATATGAATCCGACCCTAATATGAAATACTCTTGCCAAACTTTCAAGGATAATAATCCCCAGGCTGGTTTTGATACTACTGTTTTCTAGTTAATCGTCTCACCTCTTCCATTTTCCATAAAACTATGTTAAAATAGGTCAAGTTTTAAGTAATAAAAGGTAAAATATGAGTTTTCTAGTGTTGAAAAAAATTGGTGACGCCCAGAAAAAGAAAGCCATCGTTGATGTTCGCTCTGGTGATACCGTTAAGGTAACTCAGAAAATTAAGGAAGGCGAGAAATTCCGTCTTCAGGTTTTCGAAGGTGTCGTAATCCGTGTAGACCGCAAAGAGTCTCACACTGCACGCATCGTTGTGCGCAAAATTGCTTCTGGTATTGGCGTTGAGAAATCTTTCTTAATGCACAGCCCATTAGTTGAAAAAGTTGAAATTGTTAAGCGTGCTAAGGTCCGCCGTAACAATCTTTCATACCTCCGCAACCGTTCTGGTAAATCTGCCCGTCTCGTTGCTAAGGACTTTGACCGTGTTGCAGTTAACACCCTCAAAGAAGATGTAGCTGTTGAAGCTCCAGTAGAGACTCCAGCTGAAGCACCTGTTGAAGCTGAAAAGACCGAAGAAGTCGCAGCTGCGTAAGACTAGAAAATTCAAAATAAACCTCAATTGAGGTTTATTTTTTATATCTGTGACTTATATCGACAAAATCTGGTCGCTACCTTTCTATAAGATAATTAATCAATCACCATCCAGTCTTCAACCTGAAAATCCCTACCGCTCACTCCCGCCACTGCAAGCTTGGCTATAAAATCTTTAAATTCTGGATGCATTGCCAAATAACTTTCCGCCGCAAATCGCACCTGTTCTTGTTTTTTCTGATCGACAAACTCAATAGCCTCCCCGAACTCCGCAGTTTTACGATATTTTACCTCTGTGAAAAATAGGGAATTATCTAGTTTTGAGATAATGTCGATTTCAAAATACCTTGTTTTAAAATTTCTCGCAATAATCTCATGTCCTTTTGAAGCCAAAAACTCCGCTATCTTTTCCTCACCAAGATTACCAAGCTCTCTCGATGTCATATTTTCATTTTTCGCGCCCGCCTTCCTAGCTTTTTGCTGTTCTTCACCCTCTTCTGCTCCAAGTTGCTTAGACATAATTTCACGTACTGGCCGAAAAGAACGCCTATGTTCTGGCGTTAAGCCAAAATCTTCCATCGCTTTTTGATGCGCCGCTGTTCCATAGCCCACGTGTTTCTCAAACCCGTATTCAGGATACTTCTCTGCCAGCTCCGTCATATATCGGTCCCGTTCCACCTTTGCCAAAATACTTGCTGCCGAAATTTCCTTAATTAAGAGGTCTCCCTTTGTTAAAGTATAAACATATTTTTCTAGCGGTGTTCCGCTTAAAAAATTCATCGTTCCATCAATAATAATTTCAGAAAAAGGTACACGGGTCTCTTGTATCTGTTTCACTGCTCTTCGGCAGGCCAACCTTAAACTTTCAGAAAGTCCAATCTCATCAATCTCATTCGCAGAGGCCCAACCTGTCGCAGTCGCCACGGCACCTTCCTTGATTTTTGTATACAGAGCTTCACGTTTTTTAGCTGTTAGTTTCTTGGAATCGGTAAGCTCTGATATCCAATGATATTTTTCGGGTTCCTCTTCAATTTTTTCGGCATCCGGCAAAATACAGGAACCAATTACTAGTGGCCCTGCATATGGTCCCCGTCCAACTTCATCAATACCTAAAATCATATTTTGATTATAACAGGGAATCGATCACCCTGAAGAGGATGAGTGCTATCTTTGAATCTAAAAGTTACTTTGAAACATTAAAGCGGAATTCGACAATGTCCCCGTCTTGCATAATATAGGTTTTGCCCACAGTCGCCAATTTTCCAGCCGCTTTCACCGCTGCTTCACTGCCAAGATTCACTAAATCATCGTATTTCATCACTTCTGCAGCAATAAAACCACGCTCAAAATCGGTATGGATTGTGCCTGCTGCTTCTGGTGCAGTCGCTCCTTTCTTGATTGTCCAAGCTCGCACCTCTTTTTTACCAGCGGTCAAGAAGGACTGTAGCCCCAAGGTATCATAGGCCGCTTTCACGAGTTCGCCAAGCGCATCTTCTTCCACGCCATAACTCTCAAGAAATTCCATTTTTTCTGGCAAACTCATACCAGTCATTTCTTCCTCAAGTTTTGCATTTACAAAAACCGCACGAGCTGGAGCAACAAGTTCTCTAAGCTCATTTTTTAAAGACTCATTTGTTAGTTCAGTCTCATCCACGTTAAACATGTAGATCACTGGCTTCTCTGTAAGATATGGAATTTTTTCTTCAGCTGCATCCTTATTTTTCTTACGCTTAGCCTCGACTTTTTCACGGGTTTCAAAATCAGCAAGCTCGAGCTCAGTTTGAATAATTTCAATATCCGCCTTCGGATCGACCGGCGCCGGAGTATTTGCGTTAGCAGAAACATGCATAATGTCATCGTTTTTAAAGACCCGTACCACGTGACAAATAATCTGACACTCGCGAATATGTGCTAGGAATTTATTGCCAAGCCCTTCGCCCTTCGATGCCCCCTCAACCAGTCCCGCAATATCGACAAACTCCACGGTTGCTGGAATCTTTTTCTCGGCTGCATACATTTTCTCCAGGACATCTAATCGTTCATCAGGTACTGGCACAATTCCTACATTCGGTTCGATTGTTGCAAAGGGGTAGTTTGCGGCCAAAGCATGCGCATTTGTCAGCGCATTAAATAATGTCGATTTCCCCACATTCGGCAACCCCACAATTCCAATTTTCAAATTCAAAACAGTTCTCCAAAAAATATTATCTATCTCTGTAGATTATACCATGAACAAATGGTTCCGCTAAGTTTAGCCTAACTTATAGAAATCGATCGCTGGCGACTGCATTGAATCATCGGTAATCTCAGGCTTCTTTTTTGTGAAACTAACACTTGAGATTTCTCTTCGCAGTAAATTCACATCTTTGATTTTTGATATAAAGCCGTTCTTTTGTTCAATCTTTGATATGGCTATTTTTATCTCTTCGTCATTAAATACATAATCCTGCATTATAGATTTAAAAATGTTTGAAATTCTTTTCTCAGGCATATCAAGTATCCATTTTGCCACATTCCCGTCAATACTTACATCAAGCTTATAGTTTGAATCTTCTAGTCCTTTTTCTTTCAGGGCCTTAGTGAAGGAATCAAAAAATACATACATATGTATGTGCGTATAATTAGCAGAGCTAGAATATGAATAAATTTTCATAACAAATTATTTAAATTCTAGCATAAATTAAGGTAAACTTTAGCTTGACCAAAAACTAAGTAGAGTTAATAGTAAGATGATTTAATGGAAAAATGGCACAATCTAATATCCATCCATGCAGTATAATAGAACAAATGGCAAGTAAAAATTATGCATTCATCGACGGTAATAATATATATCTCGGTACAAAGGCCCAAGATATAAATTTAGACTATGGCAAATTGCGTAAATATTTACGTAATAAATTCGATGTCGAAAAGGTATTCCTCTTTATCGGATATGACCCCCGCAATACTATGCTTTATTCAACTTTACAAACCCATGGTTATATATTAATTTTTAAACCAACGGTTATATTTGAGGACGAAAAAGGTAATCGAACGATGAAAGGTAATGTTGATGCAGAACTTGTACTGCATGCCTCAGCCATAGAATATGATAGGTATGACCAGGCGATTATTGTAACTTCAGATGGCGATTTTGCATGTTTAATACAATATTTAAGTAAGAATAACAAACTAAGAAAGATAATCACTCCAACTGAAAGATATTCAAAACTATTAAAACCTTTTGTGGCCGACATTCTACCAATAAAAACGATAAAGAATCAAATAGAGAAAAAATAACCGGAATTCGCGTTCGGTGCAAGAACCTTAGGCTAGTCCGGTCATGGTGATATATAGATTATACACCATTTTGTTAAAAAAGACAATACTTCTTAATGCTGGCACGGTCATTGTTAGTACGTCCTCTGCTCTGGACAACCCGCGAGGATTTGCGACATTGCATTTTTCAGATTCAAGTTAAAACCTCTGTTCTATTGAATAATATCTCTTAAATTCTAGCATATTATCTGAAGAGGTTTCTTGTATGCTATATTTAATATAACAAATCAAGAAGAGGTATAAGAATGGGTTAAGGACCCAAATTAGAAAACTATAGGGGGCTTGAAGTTATTTTTTGAATTCGACTATTAGTTCGTGATAGTATATAGATATGAATCAAGAAGAACTACTTAGCAAAAAGCGCGCCCTCGAGTTGTATGAAACCAGAAAAATTATGGATTTTGAGGTAGGTACAACTGCTGGACTTCAGCAGATTCATCAATATTTATTCCAGGATATTTTTGATTTTGCAGGACAAATTCGCACCGTGAATATTGCGAAAGGGAATATGCGCTTTGCTCCAGTTCTCTTTCTCGAACAAAACTTAAAAACCATCGACACTCTTCCGGAAACAACTTTTGAAGAAATTATTACAAAATATGTTGAGATGAATATTGCTCATCCATTCCGCGAGGGGAATGGTCGCGCGATACGCATTTGGCTAGACCAAATTCTCAAAAAATCTCTCAAAAAATGTATCGACTGGTCCAAGGTCGACAAATCTGAATATCTTTCCGCAATGGAGCGCTCCCCAGTGAATCAACTTGAAATTCAGGAGTTACTTCGTCACAATCTTACCGACCAAATCGAGGACCGCGAGGTTTATATGAAGGGCATTCAGGCTTCATATCAGTATGAAGATATGGATGATTACGACGTTCACACATTGTAGTCTTGAAGTATGTAATCTATGGAAAAGCTAAAGTCGCAGGCTTAAGTTTAATACGTCCTCTGCTTTGGGCAGCTTTCAAGAATTTGCGACATCGCTTCTTTTTCCGCCTCCGTCACCCAAAGCTCGTATTTATATTTGACTGAAATTTGTCTCGCCACATATTGGCAACGAAAACTTTTATTCTTCGGCAGCCATGTCGCCGCGTCTCCATCTGATTTTTGCTGATTTGCAGCCGCCTGTACTGCAATGAGATTTAGAGGGTCCGTCGCAATCTTCAGTCTCTCCTCGGCAGATTTATACTGTGCTCCTTTCTGCCAAGCGTCCGACAACGCCACCACATGGTCTATCTGCACCTGCTTTGAAATCTCTTGTCTTGAATGAAACTCCATCTCCTCGCCAGTATAGGGCTCATAAAACTTTCCAGCCACCACATTACATTTCTCATCCACCTTCGCTGTTTCGCCAAAATCTCGTTTCAGAATTCGCTGTCTTAAATTGCAACCTTCAATATCTGGCCAGCCATTATAAAATTCTGTTCGCTTATATCCAGTTTTCGGCGCCCGCCCTTTTACCTCAAGTTTAGCTAGTAGCTCCGTTGCAAGTGGTACTCCTTCGGCTCTTTGTTCGCCATTATCGACGGCGCCCTTTTCTGCCGAACTAGCACTCGTTACTTCTTTCGCGCTTGATTCGGCTTTCTTCTGCCAAGTATTCGGATTTGCAATAATCGTCAGAATCACCGCACCACTTAAAATCAGCGCCGTGATTGCCCGTCTTGTTTTGTGAATTGTTTTAAAGCTCATTTAATTTCTCCTTTTATAAGTAGGTTGGGTAGCTTTTAGACTTTAATAAAAATTAGAAGCTTCGCCCTTCCGAACCTATTTAGATTCTTTCAAAGTCCTAGCATACTTCACCACCGACATCAGATCTTGATCCATATCAAAATCAGTTTCCGGCAGATCTCCCACAATCATCTCGATTAACTTATCAAAACTCATTAGTCCCGTTACTTTTCCATGGTCATCCACCACGATAAAGAAGTAGCAGCTCGTACGAATGAATGCTAAAAGTGCTTCCTTTAAGGTATAATTTTCGCTCATGAAATAGACATTTTTATCTAGGAATGCCGAAGCTCGATCAGTTTCTTTGACACTTAGACTAAATAATGTCTTAGTATGAATTAGACCAACAATCTCGCCTCTCGCTCCCACCACAGGGAAATGTGACAAGCCAGATTGGTAGAGTCGAGATAAAGTTAAAGGTCCCATGAAGTCATTTTCATGAATAATGATCACTTCGTTCTTTGGCGTCATTACCTCCTTCACCAGCTTGCTATCAAAAGTCATCGCCGCCGCCATCGTTCTTCTTTGCTGCTTCGAGATTACTTCTCCAGACAATTTATTAATCAACCACACCAGATCCTCAGTCGTTTCTGGGTAGAAGATTTCAGGAAGATTTTCAGGAGAAATGCTTTGGTTATTAATACTTCTGTCAGTATTATTCTCAGTGTCGGACTCGTTTGCTCCTTCAATTTCGCTCATCTCTGCCTCGTGTCGTACTAGATTTGCCGCCGCATCTTTGTCGGTGAAAATATTCCGGTTCATTGGTCCCACAAAAGAAGAATCAACCGGGCTTGCTGACTCATTAATATTTTCATGCTTAGGGGTAGGCTCCAAATTACCGTTACCACTATCAGAACTACCATCATCAGACCTACCATCATCAAAATTTTCATCATCAGGTGATTTTTTCTCAACAGCAATCTTGCCCAAAGTTCTAGCTATCCCCCGAAAGAGTCCACCAAACTTCTCGCCTATCTGAGCAAAAAAACCTTTTTTCTCTTCACCAAAAATCCCTGAAGATTGGTTTAAATCCGCACCTCGATCCGCACTCGTATCGTCCATTTTTACCTCCGTTTTCGTCGCACTGCCCACAAACACGCTAAAATATGCTAATATCTATATTATACAAAAATTTATTGAATTAAGCGATAGATTTTGCTTAGGAGGTTTATGAAGAAATTACCAATTATTGCCTTTGGCGCGCTGATTGTCGGTTTTCTGGCTCTCTGTGTTTACTCTTATAATCAGAACCAGCAATACGATCAGTGGATTGCGTCTCTAGATCGTTCAAAATATATTGAAAAAGATGAGCGCAACGGTAATCTTGGCGATAACTATGAGGGAAATAAGGACGCCAAGGTGCTCATCGTGGAGTATGCGGATTATCAGTGCCCAGGCTGCGCCACTACCTTTCCATATCTTTCAGAAATTGTTGAAGAATATAAAGGCAAGGTTGGTCTAATTTTTCGTAGCTTTATTCTTAGTTATCATAAAAATGGTACTGCGGCCGCCCATGCTGCCAACGCTGCTGCTCTTCAGGGTTACTGGCAAGCCTACGCTACTATTCTCTTTAAAAATCAGGCTGAATGGGAAGACCTAGAGGCGGGGAAGCGTGATGCTAAGTTTAAATCTTATTTCGAAGAAGCCTCGAAAGGTCAGGGCAATGCGGATCAGTTCCTCTCTGACATGAATAGCGAGTCCGTCAAAAAGAAGGTTAAATCCGATATGGCAGTCGCTAAACTCGTGAATATTACAGAGACTCCAACGATTATTATTAATGGCGAAAAACTTCCAACCATCTCTGTCAACGAATCCACCTTCAAAAAGACTATTCATGAAATGATCGATGCCGCATTGAAGAAAGCGGAGTCTGGCTCTTCAAATAATACCAAATAGGGAGAATAAGATGTCTCAGCCAAAAATAGATTTCGTCATCACTTGGGTCGACGGTACTGATCCCAAATGGTTGGCTGAGAAATTACGAACTCTTCAAGAGGTAGATTCTTTAGAGGCTCAAAAAACCGACTCCTCCGATCTTCGCTTCCGTAATGATTTTGATTTCCTCAAGTTCTGGTTTCGTGGTGTCGAAAAATTCGCCCCATGGGTTAATCAAATCTTCTTTGTTACCTATGGGCACACGCCAAACTGGCTGAACTTAGCTCATCCCAAGCTTAAAATTATTCGTCATGATGATTTTATTCCGCATGAATTTCTCCCCACTTTTAATTCTCATACTATTGAAAATCATCTCCACCTAATCCCCGGACTCTCGGAGTATTTCGTCTATTTTAATGATGATTTCTATCTGTTAAAGGCCACAAAGCCAACTGATTTCTTTATAAAAGCTAGCTCTAAAAAACTAGCCAAAAGCCAAAAACACTCTAAAACCTCAGCAGAAACCTATCTTCCGCGCGCCTCTTTCGCCGAAAATATTCTAATAAATAATCCGTCACGTGATATATTCCCATATATCCAAATGAATAATATGGCTTTAATAAATCAAAAATATCGCAAATCTGAGTTCTATCGCCAGCATTTTTTCAAAGCTTATAATCTCAAGTATGGTATTTTTAATCTTCGAAACTTACTGCTGTCTTCTTGGAAAGAGTTTTCTCTTATCTATGATCCACATTGTGCCACGTCTTATCGAAAATCAACGTTTAAGGCGGTCTGGCGAGAACATAATGAACAACTTGAGGCGACTTCAGCTCACCCATTCCGCTCCAGCCAAGATATCTCACATTTGATATTTTTCTACACTCAACTCCTTGACGGTGCTTTTATTCCACGTTCTGCCAAATTCTCCCATCACACCATGCTAGGCGAGGATGATAATAACCAAAAAATTATTCAAATGGTCAAAAAGCAAAAATATCACATTCTCTGCATTAATGACGGCGAAGTAAAGAATCCAGCCAAGACCAAAACAGCGCTTGAACAGGCCTTCACCAAGATCCTTCCTGAAAAATCCCAATTTGAAAAATAACCAATCAATGTTATAATATGCTCGTTACCAGCCCGGTAAAGTAATTTAAAACCGTGCTAAATTTGAGATTATAATCTCGTCTTCAGAAAAGGGGGAATTATGTTAATTGAATACGATGACAATATTTTATCAAGTGAACTCACCGAAGTTGTTACGACCATCATCAAGATTATTAATGCCAGCATCGCCGAAAGGGAAGTCACGATTAGTTGTGTTTATAACCTCTTCGCCAATATCAAAAGCCTCATCACCCTTGATCAGGCTTTTAACGATAAGCTAGGATATGGCACTCTTGAGTATCAATTCTTTGACCTCACAGAGGACTACGACGCTTTTAATTTTTTAGCGAAACCTCTGCCATAGATCAGATTCAAGATAAGCAAGTCTCCGACCTCACTCTCAATGACCTCGAGGATGTTGTTGATTTTTATGTTCAACTTCTCAAGGAAGAGCGCACCGTCTATCAAGATTTTATGCTACTGGCAAAAAGTCCCTTTGTGAATTTTTATGCAAGTATCCGTTCTGGCACTCTTGAAGAGTATCTTACGGCTATGCGAAGAAGCAGCGAAAAGCTGGCAAAGTATTACGAAATTCTGTCAGAGTGTCAACAGTCGCTTTGTCTGATTCGCAATAAACATTTACATCTCTACAAAGCGATTGATGTTATGATTATCCAGATCAACTGGATCCTAAGGAATGAGCAACTTACTCTTGAACAGTACTCTGTTGGCGCTCTAGTCGACTATCTTGAGCCATTCGTTCAAACAGATAGTCAAGAAGAATAAAGTGATGTCTTCTGGAGAGGGCCTTAAGTAGCTTCCCGGTCGTCATGAAGCGGATTCTGAATTTCTCACAGCACGTCACTTCTATTTTATTTAAGGAGCTTCGGCTCCTTTTTTAGGGCCCCGCTCACAGGACTCTTGCCAAAATTAAAAAACAGATTATAATACTCCTGTTGCATCCTAGGACAGCAACAAATGTACATTAAAAATCGTTAAGCAAAAATTCCTTTCAAGGAGGAAAAGATGATATTTGGTTTTTTAAAGGCTAAGCATGATCAAGCGGACCAACCAGAAAAAGCGACACGGAGCCCGTTCTGCAGACTTAGTCAGTTTAAGATTAATGGTACAAAGAAGAAGTTCTTACGCTTTATGAATTCTTTCAGGAGTACCGGTTTGATTTACTTCGGCGATGAGGCAAGGGAAAATGAGTGGTTCTTCGATAGGCTCATTTATGAATATCCTGAGCTGGTGTTGCGAATTTCTCGTCTCAAACTGAAGCCGAATGATAATAAAAGCATCCCAATTTTGCTCGACATGTTTATGGGGCCCGAGGCTTATTATGGATTCGACGAAACGGATCTTCCTCCTGTGCTTCTGTGTCATTGGCATGCCGTACAAAGAAATCATGATGAGCAACTAGGATAAACTGAGTAATTTTGGGGTTTTAATATATACATCTTAACGAGACATCAGGTGTATAACTGGGTATTCCGGTCGTATACACCAAAAATACAATTGAATATAGGAATCATTACAATACAAAACTACAAGTCTTAACGATTTTATGGGAGCCGCGGCTCCCTTTTTCATGCTCACAAAATCACACCTTAATCATACCTTAATCGCACTTCCAAAACGTTTATTCTTGCACTATATATTATTTATGTTTTAATAGAACATGTTACAGTGATATAGTAAAGTATTTTAAAATACTAAAACTCAAGAAGCCCGCTCAAAAAAGAGCATGTCAAGGTGGGATTTCCATCTTAGTTTCCGTGTCAAAAGACACAACAAAGGAGAAGAAATGAAGAAAACAGAAATGAATGCAAAAAAGAGTACAATAATCGAGGCGGCGAATCCTAATCAGACCAGTATAAGTGAAAAATTATTTTTTACTTATACGGATGAGTTAGTGAAGGCTAAGCTGGATCTGGTGGGGAAGACTAGTCAGATGCTTGCCACTATTAAGGCTTATATTCCTTTGAACGTGATTGATGTTCAGAGAGTCGAATATATGGCTTTTGAGCAGATTTTACTGCAGGCAACTGAGTATTACGAGAAGCTTTTAAGAGCGAAAATCTTAAAAGTCTTGGAATACTACCATAATCATCCGGACTATGCGGCTGCTACGATTGTCTCTTCGATCTGTATTTACATTTTCGATGAGGAAAAGTGGATCATAAAGCTCTTCCAGGAGTTGATCGACGATCCATTCACCAAGCTGTTTTTTAAGAAGCATGCTGAGCTAGGTCGTCAGTTTTATCAGGATATTGAGTGTACCAGTGACTGCGTTGTTTCTCTGAAGGGTAAACTACTTGCTCTCGAGGCTCAGATTAAAGAGGAGTTTGAGAATAAGTCGCTATGTGTGAAGGTGGCGAGTGAGCTCAGTCATAATTTACGATTAATTATTAAAAGTTTAGATAATAAGGAGTCGTCAGAATTATGGCGCGGCGCGAAGAGCAACCTGCAGATTTTTGAGATGCTAAAGAAGGGAACTCAGCCTCTCCCAGAGAATTTTAAGATGGGGCTATCCAATCCTTCAGCGGATATGCAGCTCTCTCCAGAGGAGCTTAAGGCACTCATGGGAAGTGGCTCTAAGTCGACACCACAAGCAAAAAAGGAGTCGATCTATCCAGAGTTCAGGGATCAAACAGAGCTTGACGTAAGGCCGGCAAAGTCGTTAACGCATAATGATTCAAATCGCAAGATCCATGTTGTCGGATCTCAGAGTGATGGAGTTGTTAGCTAGAAGGTATGAGAGAAAAAGCAAAGAAGAGTTTTAGTATAGCTTGGGAGGCTGAGGCCTCCCTTTTTAATGGACTTAAATAATTACGCTCAAGGTTGACTTATTCAAAAAAACTTGTATCCTAAATATTAGACTATTATAGGTTAGTTAGGTGGATATATATCTTATGATAAGATTATTTTTTCGCTAGTATTAAATAGTAAAACAGTGATAAAGTCAAATAATAGTAAAGGAAAAAATGAAAAAAATAAATCACATCCTTAAGGCTAAACTTTTTCAAATAATACTTCTAATCGCTCTTGACAGCATTATTTTTTCTTGCGTATCTTTTTTGGCAATTTCGCTAAGATTTGACTTTAATGACATTCCCAATGAGTTCTTTCTTAATATAAGAAATCTTCTTTGGCTAGATATTCTTATTATGCTTTCTGTCTTCGCTGGATTTGGTCTATATATTTCTATCTGGAGATATGCATCAGTGAATGAATTATTGCAGATCATCCCAGCTTGTTTCATAAGCGAAGCAATTATTTTTCTTTATAAAAACATCTTACATATCAAGATGCCAACTAGTTACTTTATTATCCATACTCTATTCATGATTCTCGCCGTGAGCTTGATAAGATATTCATACAGGATTGCAAGATTTATCTATCTAAAATCTCTAAATAAACGAAAAACAAAAAATACTATTATTGTGGGTAGCGGTGAAGCTGGTAGACTACTTATTGATGAAATTTCTCGAAATAACAACGAGTTTGATGAAAAGATTGTATGTGTTATTGATGATAACAAAAACAGAAAAGGTTCTCGCATTAAGGGTATTCCTATTTTTGGCAATCGTAGGTTAATTAAAAATGCTGCCGAAAAATTCAATGCAGATGAAATTATTATCGCAATTCCTTCTGCATCAAAAAGTGTTATTTCAGAGATAGTTAAAGAATGTCAGAAAACTAAATGTGAGATTAAGATTCTTCCTTCTATTTATCTCTCAATGAATCAAAGGACTACAAATCTTATATCTAATATTCGACCACTTTCATATGAAGATTTCCTAGGGCGTGATCAAGTTGAAATTAATTTTGATGAAATCAAAGGTAACCTAGCTGGTCAAAAAGTGATTGTTACTGGCGGTGGAGGTTCTATTGGCTCAGAGTTATGCCGACAAATTGCAAAATGTGAACCAGCAGAATTAGTTATCTTTGATATATAT
>ERZ773263.1329-NODE-1329-length-14953-cov-18.986441_pt1 | contig 14953 bp, 11 predicted proteins | sample MGYA00511076_ERZ773263 | MGnify/ENA primary metagenome ERZ773263 (study PRJEB29015, sample SAMEA2738155) | human oral metagenome | biome: human oral; feature: human-associated habitat; material: saliva | place: China | collected 2195 ... | reverse complement strand
CGTCGATCCTCGGCTTCGCGGTGTCCCGACACCTGGGACTCACCCAGCGCATGCTGGCCACCCAGGAGACCGGGACAGGAGCGATGGGCCAGATTTCCACGCTGCTCAAGGCCGTCATCGCGACCTCGCTGAGCATGCAGGCGTTCCTGGCAATCATGTTCCTGCCCCGTTTCCTCACCATGGGTATCGACCCCGTGTACGCCGTGTGGGATGCCGTCTTCATGGCGATCTCCGTGTTCAACAACGCGGGCTTCGTGATTCTTCCCGGCGGCCTCGAACCGCACGTCACCGACTGGTGGATGCTGGTCCCCATCATCTTGGGGACGACCGTGGGCGCTATCGGTTTTCCCGTCATCATGGACGTCGCGAAAAACATGTGGGCTCCGCGCCGCTGGCGCCTACATACGAAGCTGACGCTGTCGACCTATCTGATCCTGGCGTTCATCGGCGCTCTCGCCCTAGCGCTGACGGAGTGGCACAATCCGGCGACGCTGGGGGCCGTGGACACTCCCTCGAAGATCCTCAACGCGATGCTCGCGGGCGTCAACTCGCGGTCCTCGGGTATTTCGGCGCTCAACGTGGGTTCGATGCGTTCGCAGACGCACTTTGTGCAGGACATCCTGATGATGATCGGCGGCGGCTCGGCGTCCACGGCGGGCGGCGTGAAGGTGACGACGTTCGCGGTGCTGGTTCTGGCCGTCATCGCCGAGGCCCGAGGTGACCGCGACATCGAGACCTTTGGTCGGCGTATCCCTACGTCGACCGTGCGCCTGGCGGTCGCCGTGTCCTTGCTCGGCCTGGCCCTGGTCGCCATCTCCGTCGTCGCGCTGCTGACCATGACGGATCACTCGTTGGACATCATCCTGTTCGAGACCGTGTCCGCATTCGCCACCGTGGGCCTGTCTACGGGTATCACGCCTAACCTGCCGGTGGCCGCGAAGTATGTCCTTATCGCCCTCATGTTCGCGGGCCGCACGGGCTCGATGACGGTGGCCGCGGCACTCGCGTTGCGTGAGCGTTCCCGCGTGATCCGTATGCCCGAGGAACAGCCAATCATCGGTTGACAGCGCAGTGGCGACTTGTTCGACGAGGCCGTGGCTGGGCACCGTTCGCGTGCGCGGGACGGGGAGGGAAGAATAGAGTCATGGCAGAAGAACGTGACTCAAAGGACCTTCAGTCAGGCACGCTGGTCATCGGATTGGGCCGTTTTGGCTCAGCCGTCGCGGTGACGCAGGACCAGCTGGGGTACGAGATCCTCGCGGTCGAAAAGAACCCCTCGCGCGTGCAGGCCTTCGCGGGCCGTTTCCCCCTGGTCGAGGCCGACGCCACGTCCAAGGATGCGCTGGAGCAGCTGGGCGCACGCGAGTTCCGCAGCGCCGTCGTCGGCGTGGGTTCCTCCTTGGAGGCGGCCGTACTGATCACCGCGAACCTGGTCGACATGGGGATCTCGTCGATATGGGTGAAGGCGACGTCCTCCCAGCACGGGCGTATCCTGCGCCGTGTGGGTGCCCACCACGTGGTCTACCCCGACCTGGATGCGGGCAAGCGCACAGCGCACCTGGTGGGCGGCCGTATGGTGGACTACATCGAGATGGAGAAGGACGGCTTTTCCATCATGAAGCTGCGCCCGCCCACGGAGGTGCACGGCTTTTCGCTGGAGGAGCTTGACCTGCGCGGCCGCTACGGCGTCAACGTCCTGGCGATTCGCCACCCCAAGCAGCGTTTCGAGTACGCGAATTCGTCGACGCGCATCAACTCCGACGACGAGATCATCGTTTCGGGCGACTCTCGCCTGCTCGAGTACTTCGCGAACCGCCCGTAGTTGCGCTGAGGCGAGCACCCACGCACGTAGCCGTGTGCGGGGGTGCTCGCGCCGTTCTGGAACGAGGCCGGGGCCGGGCCGAGCGAAAGCACCCAGCCCCAGTTCCCGGCAGATCGTCCTACCTGCCTCCGATCTTGGGAGTCCTGATGCGAGGTCGGCTACCGCCAAAACCACCGGGGTTCGAGGGGTGAGTATTCGGTGTAGCCTTCGGAGGCTGAGGAATCGGAGGCTCAGTACGTTTATGTGTCGTCCCCGAGGTGCCCGTAGTCACTGGATTCGTCTTGTTCCCCTGGTTGCCCGAAGTGCTCGAATGCCCCGGATTCGTCTTCTCGTGATGGCCGGTGCCGTTTCCAGAGTGTCCTTGTTCATTCTTGTCGGGTTTGGCGTCGCTGTGGCCGTGCTGCGAACCGCTCTTATCAGGTTTGGCGTCGTTGTGGCCGTGCTGTGAACCGCTCTTATCAGGCTTGGCGTCACTGTGGCCGTGCTGTGAACCGCTCTTATCAGGCTTGGCGTCACTGTGGCCGTGTTGCGAACCGCTCTTGTCAGGTTTGGCGTCGCTGTGGCCGTGTTGCGAACCGCTCTTGTCGGGTTTGGTGTCGCTGTGGCCGTGTTGCGAACCGCTCTTGTCGTCGGTCTTCGAGTCGCCGGAACCATCGCCCTGATGGGTGAATGTCGGATTGACGTCAACATCGACGGTTGTCGTTGAGTTGTCATTGTTGATGGTGCCACCGTTATTGATGACGCCATTATTGTCTCCACCGACGGCGGTTCCGCCATTGTTTGCGTACACGTTGGTGCCACCAGTCTGACCGTTGCTGATCATACCACTGTTACCGGTCAGGGGCGACGAGAGATCGGCGGTGGAGGCAGTCGCGCCGCAGCAGCCACCCGCAGGCATCGTGCAATTCGCGCCGATGACCTTGACCTCGTTAGTCAGTCCAGTCTGAATCGAGTCCAGATTATCGAACACACGCTGGATAGACTGCAGCAGCTGGACCAATGCTTGTCCGATCTGTGCAATCGTCACCACCCAGCTCGTAACCTTACCACTGACCTTCGCCCCCTCTACGGGACTAGCAACGCCGGCGGTCACGCAGGACCAGAATACGCCGCTGATGCACGTCGCGACTACGTCGGCAATCGCATCGCGAACGATATCGTGAATCGCATCGACGATGTTTGCTGCATCATTGAGTGTGGTGCTGAAAGAAGAGGCATTCTCGCTCACCGCGCGCATAGCGGAGGAGACCACTTCCTGCCGATGAAGGTAGGCATCTACGGCTTGACCAGCCATGTCAGACATCGCGCTACTTGAGGTGGTGTCGATCTCGTCAGCGACCGATGCCAGCGAGTCTGCGATGGACTGCCAACTATCACTCATGCCAAAGACCTCGGCGGAATCACCTGTGAAGTCGTTGAGCATATTGTTGAGCGGGTCCACGTGCTCGAGGATGAAGCTGACTGCCATCTGTCCAAAGAAATCGACAGGGTCTGCCGCCAGGCACATCATTCCGGAACGAGCATTATCAATCATTGCTTGGACCGAAGCAAAGTCGCCGTTGGAAATGTCGACAGCATTGCGATAGATGTCATCGACAACCCCGAGTCCTTCTGTTGGGGTTGAGTTACTCCGGCTGAGGGTGTGCACTGGCGACTGCGCCGTCATTTCTCTACTCCTTCAAACACGAAGCGTCGCAGGGAACGCTCCTCATCTTGACGCTGTCGAGTAAGGAAGGTCTCGATATCCTTATCGCTGTTGCTATCCTGTTTCTCAAAGAGGGAACGAACGTCTTCCGCGGCAGAATCGGACTGGGTCTTCGTGAATTCGTCAATCCTCATTGTCTGAGCCTTCTGCTGATCATTGACAAAGGACCGGTAGCTTGTCTCCTGAGTTGTGCGTTGCTCGGCCATGAAGGTGTCAAACTCTCGGGTCGTCGCTTGCGGATGTTCCCGAACGAACTGTCGAATCTGAGCTTCTTCGTCTGCACGCTGTCGCGTCAGGAAGTCACTCATTGCATCTTGCTGTTCCTGCTGATTCGTTTCGATCAGGGCTTTGATATCGGTTATATCTTGGTCGGGATGTAGTTCGGCATAGCGCTCGAGCGCTTCGACCTGATCAGCTTTCTGCCGTTCGTAGAACGTCGCAAGATCAGCGTTCTCCTCGTTGCGCTGCTTGTCGAGGAATGCCTGAAGCTGATCATCGTCGACAATCATCTTGTCTCCGCCGCCAAGGATGCTGCCTAGGCTGCCGACCCCGTCCTTGCCGTCGGAACCGTCCGATCCATCCTTGCTGTCGGAACCGTCCTTGCCGTCGCTCCCCTTGTCGCCGCGCTTATCATCGTCCTTCGACTTGTCATCACCCTCGGACTTATCGTCATCCGCAGACTTGTCGTCGCCCTTGTCCTTACCCTTAGACTTATCGTCGTCGTTGAGTTCGGTCTCAGGTACCTTGTGTTCTCCCTTGGACTTGTCATCATCCGTGGGCTTGTCGGCATCGTTCGGCTCTGTTGCCGGAGCCTTCGACGGATCAACACTCGGTGCCGAGCCGCCAGTCCCGGATCCACCTCCAGTCCCGGATCCACCTCCAGTCCCGGATCCACCTCCGCCAGTCCCGGATCCACCACCGCCAGTCCCGGACCCACCTCCGCCAGTCCCGGATCCACCACCGGGGGAATAACCACCAGAATCGGATCCGCCGGAGCCATAGCCTCCGGGGCCCGGTGCATTGCCTTCCGGATCAATAGCACTCAGCTCGCTCTTATTGGCGCTTTCGGTCTGGTCCATCTCGTATGCCCACTGCTGGAGACAGGTAACCAAACGATGCTCAGCGCCAGCGAGGTCGCTGATCATCTCACGCAAATTGTCAATCTGTTTGTTGACGGGGGCCTCGAAGAAGGAGCACAGGAAACCGAAGGCACCGCCGGTCACTTGACCCTTGGTGGTATCCGCAACGGACACACTCTCGTCAATCGTTGATGCGGAGCTGCTGATCTCCGTTGAATGAGAACGGATACGGCTGGTATCTACTTTGAGGTCGGCACTGGCCATGTCGATCAGCGCCCCAACGAACCGAGGGTGGCGTCGAGGTTATCAAGGTAACCACGCATGAGACCAACCTTGTCGCCGTAGCATTCTGTGGCTCGCTGACGCACGAATTCGCGCATGTTGTTGCCCGCATCAGCATAGGCTTCCATAATTGCCTGCTCAAGGTCGCTGGCTGACCCTTCGAGCGCTTGCTCATCGATCTCGATGTTCACCATGCGACCGTCGGAATTAACCTCGACCTCGATCTCGCTGCGCGAATCATGACCCGTGATGCGAGCCTTCTGCAAGGCTTCTACGAAGTCACGCGCACCCTGAGCTTGACGCTGGGCCTCGTCGATTCGTTCCTGGAGGATTCGCATTGCATCTTCGGGCGTCTGCCCCATCACATTTACCATATGGTCATCCTAGCCAACTCGACGCCCTCGCGTATGCCCCTTCCCATTTCGCGATAAGTATGTCGTTCGTGCGGATAACAGGACTTATCGACTCGTTCACAATTGGTCCGATGAGGATGCGCGGCGAGTGCCGGGTTCACGCGCGCTTCTCCGCATTCCTCAGAGGTCGTCAGAGTCGGATTCCCTCCGCGCGGGATGTCTGCGCAGGTGGGACAGGATGATAAGTCCTCCCATTGAGGCCGCGCTGAGGACGACGATCCCCGACACGATGGAGGCGCGGATCGTGAGGTTATTGTCGCGATTGAATAGGTTCACTGAGGTGTCGGCGGCACGCCGAGGCAGCGGATGGGCTGCGGTGTCGGGATGGGCGGGGCCAAACCTCGTGCCGATGTCATCGAAAGTGAGCGCGTCGTACGGGGCTGCGATCCCCCATCCGAGTTCGTCGGTACGCGTGTCGGCGGCACCTCGCAGAGCGGTCACCTCCAGGCGGTACTTCCACATGTCGGGGCCCTCATCGGGGTACCGGGAGGCGACGAGGGCTGCGAAGCCACCCGCGTACGCGGCCGCGTAGGAGGACGAGGGCTGTGGTGTCGTCCCCGCATACCCGCCGACCAGGCAATCTGCTTGGTCGAACCAGGTCGTGTGGATGACGGCTGCGGGCACGGCCAGAGACACGTGCGAGCCGTGCACCTGCTCGTCTGAAGCAGAGCCGTCGGCATTCGTTGCTGTCACGCCGAGAACCCCGTCGTATGCCGCAGGGTAGACGACCTGACCGGTGGTCTGTTCCTGGTACGTGTTGCCGGTTGATGCAACGATCAGCGAGCGTCCGCGTACCGACTCGACGGCAGCTCGCAGGTCCGGGTCGTCTTCGGGGGTGGACTGGGCGACGACGATGATCTGGGCACCGTTGTCGGCAGCCCACCGGATTCCGTGCGCCAGGCGCTGCACGGAGCTTTCCTCACCCTGTCGCTGATGTGCCCCGGGGGCTGGATCAAGGCCCGTCTCGACGCGCACGGGCAAGACGAGGGATTCGGGGGCCACGCCGACCAGGCCGGACCCCTTCGCGGAGGGCAGTTCACGGGCGGCTATCGCGCCGGCGATGGCCGTGCCGTGTTCGCCCTTGTCGACGCGCCCGTCGGTCCCTTCGCCGCTCAGGTCAGTTCCGGGCAGCACGACGGTAGGATCACCGAAGTTGAAATGTTCGTTGTCGGCGGCGACCCCTGAGTCGACAACGGCGACGGTCACGCCCGCACCGCGCGAGATGTCCCATGCGCGGCGCACGCCGACCTGATCGAGGATCTCAGGGGGTGCCTTGATATAGATGGGCGAGTTCTCCGGGCAGGTCTGGTCCGCCGACGTCGCCGTCGGTGCAGGCGACGGGGTATCCGTGGGAGGACCGCTTGGCGTGGGGCGCACGCTTGGCGTCGGCGACGGGTCCGCGTGCGCGACTGAGGGTGCCAGCGCTATGCCCGCCCCGGCCTCGTCCGTGGAGAAGGCCACCGGAGTAACGACGGGAGCCAGGGCCAGGCCCGCTGCGAGGACCCCACCGGCGAGGCACCGGCGCATCCTCCGGGAACGGGAACGCGTGCTCATCACGACAGTCCGACGGACTCGGCGGCGGCCTGGGGGGTCATGTCTGTGCCGCTCGGGATGAGGAGCGCCCAAGCCTCGGGGATGACGACGGCATCGGACTGAGCCCAGCCCAGGGCGTTGATGGATGCGCTTGGCGCTGTCCCGAGTGAGTGGATGTAGCCCATGTCGGATACGAAGGCGTAGGCCGCCGCCTGTCCACCGCCGGACGTGATGGCGACGAGCGCCCCGGAGCCGCCCGCAACGGTCGCGGCGCGCGTCGTGGTGGGGCCGGACGGGGAGGACACTGACTCGGCGTCATAGGCTGCCTGGACGGCGCGTTGCTTGGGCATGACGCCGAGCGTGATTGTCGGGGAGGCGCGGTCGACAGTGGACATGCGCGCGCACAGCGAGGTGCGGGTCTGCGCATCCGCCTTCGGGTCGGCCCATTCGACGTTCGCGAAGTTCTCGTAGGGAGGCCAGTCCTCGCCGATGAAGTCGGCGTGGACGGGTGTGACGTCCTTGAACATGTCCGTCGAGAAGGACTTGGTGGGCGGCGCGTCCTGGTAGAGGCGCGAGGCCGTGGAGTTGAAGACTGCGAGTTGGGAGGAGGAGATAACCAGGTAAGAGTTGAGGACCTCTCCGCTGGAGTTCATCTGTTGGATGACGGTTCCGACCGTCAGGTTCTCGTTTTTGAGAGGACCGGGCAGGTCAGTCGCCGGCTGCCCGTGGCCGGGGATGTCGTAGTAGCTCCACGGCTTGAGGGGCGTGCCCGAGGGAAAGAGCTCGGCCCACTGCGGTTCGACTTCGACGGGGTATCCGATCCGGTTTTGGAAGGAGAGCGCCCAGTCGCCGAGGCGACTGTCGGTTTCGTCGATGAGGTATTTCTTGTGGGTGGTCGCGTCCACGTAGTAGGTGGTGGTGCCGTGATCGGGGCTGACCAGCGCGGACGTGACGTTTTGCAGCGGAAAGCTGTCGGCGGGAAGGGACTGGGCGACCCACGTGTGGTAGGTGTCGTCGAGGTCGCACGAGAGCCACGTGGTCGCCAGCTGCGCGGTAGCCGGCACGTCGTCGGGAACCTGTGCCAGGCCGATTTGGGCACCGCGCGGAAGATTCATCAGGGACGAGGCACTGGCTGAGATGACCGTCAGGCCGGATTCTTGCGCGAGGAGCCTGGCCGTCGTCACGTTCGAGATCGGGTGCAGGACGCCGTTGGCCCAAAAGTAGCGGGATCCCGTGGATGTGACGTCAACGAGCACGTAGTTGGACGCAGTCAGGTCGGGATTGGGGTTGAAAAAGCGAATACCGACACCAACGACGCACATGATGACGGCGACGACTGCGCCGAACAGGAGCGGACGCACGGGCGAGGACGTGTCGACTTCACGACCGCCTGGGGTTCCCGAGGTGAAGGCGGTGATCAGGCGAACGCGGTTAAAGCGCTGCGCTTCGAGGATGTCTTTGCTTGATGGCATGGGTCAGCCCCAGAGGTAGACGGCCAGGGGAATGAGGACGAAGAGCGACAGGACCGATAGGGTGTCCGCGAGGCGTGTCATGTGGGGGCGCGCACGAGGCCCCACGACGTTTGTGATGACCAGGACCAGGGCGGTACCGACCGCGATGACTGTGATCCACGACAGGATCGTCGCGTCCGCACGGGTGGCCAGGACCGCTGCTATGAGGATCGTGATCAGGCCCGTGAGGGCACCGATGAGCACCTCGACGCGGGCGCGGATCGAGCGAGTCTGAAGGACCAGGGACACTGATCCCAGAAGGATGAGGATGAGGGGGAGGACGATGGACTTCGTCCCCGTGGCCGTCATCATCGAGACCGTCAGGAAGATCGCGGCGAGCGCGCCGCCGACGCGCAGGGACACGACGAAGACAAAGGAGGTGCTGACCTGGTCCATGATTCCTTGGGCCGGGATCTGTTCGGTTGTCTTCGCGTCCAGGATGCGCACCGGGATGTGGGCCAACGCCACCCACGGTGCCAGCTGGAGGAGGACGACGATCAGGGCGAAGAGGAGCGCGGACACGCCGACCTGGGACAGGTTACCGAAGCGAACCAGCAGGCCCGTCGCGGTGACAACTGATCCGACTACGAGGGGCGCGGCGACCGAGATACGGTAGCGCCCCGGCAAGGTCAGGGCCGCGACCGATCCAACGAGAATGCCGACGCCGATCGCGATCCATCCGGCACCGTCCCACTGGGTCTGTGTGAAGCGCAGGGCGGCGGCGGCAGTCAGGACGGGCACCGTGTGTGCCAGGGCGATGCCGCTCGGCCCCGGGTTCTTGCGCGTAACCACGGCGGAGGTGCCCATGACGAGCAGCGCGGACACCACGCCGATTGCGCCGTTGATGTAGTTGAGGAGGGCAACACGCCCAGGCTGTAGGGCGGCGATGGCGTCCGGGGGTGTCGTCGCCAGCAGGATCGCAGCGACAAACACAAGAGCCGCCGCAGACAGGCATGCAAGCGTCCGCGCGTCGCTTGACGTCCAAGGGGTGGACACCTGCTCAACAACCTGCCCGACTGCTTCCGTGAGGTCGTCGTAGACCATGTCGGCCACGCCTTCACCGAGGGGTTCGAGCAGGAGCGAGGCACCGGCGCGGACACCCTGAGCAGACAGGGATGCCGACTGGTCGAGTGGACGCCCCGATGCGGTTCGGACTGCGAAGCCGTCATTTGTGCCCGTATCTGCACGGGCACCGATCACGTCGACCAACCCCGGCAGCAGTTCCACGAGGGGAACAGACTGTGGAACTGTGACGTCGCGACGCTCCATACCGTAGGTAATCGTCAGCGGAATTAACGCCACTCCACGAACTGTTTTCGTTGCCATAGCAGTTCCTCCCGGCGACATTTGACAGGCTCAGCGGCTCAGTACCATAACCCACATGAGTCTATCTTTCCGGTCAGACTCTGTCCTAATTTTTGAAGAACACTAACATTTTCAGTCAAAACGCGGTTAGTATTCATTTATTCTCATACTCTCGAGCACCCGCACGAGAACCCACTTGAACAAATGGAGGTTCACATGGCAGACCAGAGGCTTGATGACGGCGCCCTCAAGGAGGGATACGACAAGGTCGAATCTATCAAGGCTGACATCGATGGCCACATCGCCCGCCTTGAGGGTGACCTGTCGACCATCGGCGATAACTGGAAGGGCGATGCTGCCGCACAGTTCCAGCAGCTGATGACTCAGTGGCACGAGAACGCTGACAAGCTCAACAACGCACTCCAGGACCTCGCTGACAACCTGAGGGGCACCGACGCATCGATGGCGCACACCGAGTCCGACGCGCAGAGTTCGATCTCGGCGATCCTCGCCGGAATGTGATTGAGGAAGGTAGGAGATAGACATGGCTGATCAGCAGGTAAATTACAGCGCACTTGACGCGGCTGCAGCAGACATCAGGAGCGGTTCGTCGAACCTGCAGAGCTGCATCGATGACCTTGAGTCCACACTGAACCGGCTGCGTGCAAGCTGGGAAGGCGCAGCGCAGGAAGCCTACGATGCCGCTCAGGTGAAGTGGAACGAGGGTCTGGACGGTCTGAAGGACGTCCTCGATAGGACTTCCAACGCTGTCGATACTGCGAACTCCAACTACCAGCAGACGGACCAGGCCAACGCCAACCGTTTCTGATTTCTAACACGCCGGCGCCGCGCGCCCGGTGACTTACTCCCCGGAAGTTGGGCTGACATTCAGTTCCTTCTTCCGGGGAGTGTTGTATGAGTTGTGGCTTGGGCCTCACATGTTGTCTGCGTCGGCGTGGACGATGGTGGCGCGCCGCTCGCCCAGGATGATTTCGGTGCCCACAGGCACTTCGACGGCCTTGCCACCAGCCAGCGTGGTGATGCGCCCGTCGGGGGTGCGGATCTGCGTCCCGTTCGCGGAAAACAGGTCCTCGAGCCACGCGCCGTTGGCGGTGGGTCCCAGGCGCAGGTGCGTGCGCGAGAGGGACAGGGTCGTGTCGGGGACGTGGACAGCGCGCGAGCCGTCGTCGGATGCGGGAGAGCGCCCGATCGCCAGGGGCGCGTCGATCAGTTCGCACTGGCCGGAGTCGAAGATGATCCACAGCACGGGACTCGACGAGGCCGGTGCGGGGGGACGAGGGACTGCGCTGACAGCCGTGGGATTCGGGAGGCCACCAGAACGCGCTCGCGTGGGCGGGGCTGCACCGACAGCCGTGGGATCCGGGAGTCCCGTGTTCCGCAGCGCGGGATTCGGCGGCGGTGCAGGTGCGCGGCTGGGCATCGCCGAAGGCAACGGGGCCAGGTGAGGCCTGGGAGCCGTCATGGGTGGAGGAATAGCTGGGCCGACCGAAGTGAAGGAGGGCGCAGCGGAGTGCGAAACCTCGGGAGGGGACGGCAGGGGCGCTACGGGGAGCAACACCTCGGGAGGGGACGGCAGGGGCGCTACGGGGAGCGAAAGCTCGGGGGGCGTCGGAAGAGGAGCGGTCGGCTCCGGGAGTTCACCGGGCAGGCTGGGCTGGACGCTTTCAAAGCCGCTGGAGGCGTGGGCGGAACGGGCGCGTTCGAGGCTCTCGCTGGCCTGATCAGAGTGAGTGAGCGCGAGCGCCGCATGCGCGCGCAGGTCGACCAGGCGAGTACCGGTCGGGCCGGTGAGCCAGGTCCGCCCGTCGCGGACCATGGTCAGGGCGGCGAGGGGTCCGATAAGCGTCACCTGGAGCAGCGCGGTGAGCGCGGTGTAGCCCGCCGCCGCACCGAGGGAGGGCGTCTGTGCATCGTCGCTGTCGCGGATGAGGCAGACGCGCATGGCAGCCATGCCGGGGGTGCGCCCGCTCGCACCGAGCATGATAGCGGAAGCAACCACTGCCTCGGCGCTGATGAGAGTGATCGTCAGGGGCGTGAAGTACACGAACCAGGTGGCTCCCATGAGTGTGCCGAGGATGAGCAGGTCAATGATGTAGGCACCGATGAGGCGTGAGGCGGGAGCGGGGGCGAACCGAGTCGTTGTGGTGTCTGGCATTACAGGACCGCCCTCCAAGCGAACGCGAATAGTCCCGAGGCCACGACTGCCGCGGGGGGAAGTGTGAAGATACTGAAGTTTTGGACGGCATCGAGGATGGTGCCGACGAGGGCGGCGTACCCCTTGGACACATACAGGTTCGCCCAAGCGGCTATCGCAACGCCGACGAGGACCAGGATCGCAACGGGGACCATGGGATACAGGCCGACAGGGCCGCTCCAGGATTGGACCCACGCGCCAAAAAGGAAGGCGCACGCGAGGCTGGCCGCGCAGAGTCGGGGGAGGATGCGTCCGGCGTGGCTGCGGGTGGCGCGCGGAACCGTCAGCAGGGCAGTGATGGCCGCGATGACGAGAATGAAACCGGGCAACCCTCGGCCCATGCTCATCGCGGGAGTGACCGTGTGGGCCAGGGGGATGCCCCCGACGAGGACGAAGAGGGAGGCGGCGACGAGCAGCACGGTGTTGCGGGCGCTGGTGTAACTCAGAACGGTGACGATGCGCTCACCGGTCAGGGTGCTGGGGGCTGACGCGGGGGGCTGACGAATGCGCGAGGCGATGGTCTGGAGGCTGGCGGAGTCGATGAGCTGATTGTCGGGCACGCGCAGCGCCAGGCGTGGGGACATGAGGAACAGGAGGACGCCGATCATGACAGCAAGGGGCGCGATGTCGATGAGGGCGAAAAGCGGGTAGGCGTGGATCGTGACGAGCAGGGTCGCCGCGCCCCACGCGATGATCGCGCTGAGCGCGGAGGGGGCTCCCGTGAGAGACGCGACGGCGAGGGTGACGATGAGCGCACTCCAGACGCCGACGACGGGGGCGACGGACAGCGCATGAATACCAGCCAGTGGGACGAGGCCGATCATCGAGTAGCCGACCAGTGCGGGCAGGAGGAGGAGCATGATGGGGTGGCTTCGCACACGGCGTGAGCGAAACAGCGGGGTGGTGGCACCGATCATGCAGACGAGCGCGCACAGGCCGCGTGCCCACACCGGGATGGACGAGGCCGCGCGAGCCCAGGCGGGTCCGTCCTCCGCGTAGGTGAGTTCCCGGAGGGCGGCGTCGCCCAGCGTAGGCAGCAGGCACAGGGCGCTAGCAGCCGCGAGGAGCAGGAAACTGAAGCCGACCAGGGCCAGGACCGGGGAGAGCCACTGATTCTCCTGGCGCGCCGAGGCCTCGTTCACCTGCTGCGCGGATAGGACACGGCTGGACAGCGCGATCACGGATCCGGCGGCGAGGTCACGTCCGAGGACAGCGCCGCCGCTGAGGGGGCGCCCGTCGGCGTAGGAGAGGCGCACGGAGGGTTCCGTCAAGTCGATGGCGAGCATCGCGCACAGCCCGGCGACGGTGGTCCCCGCGGGGGCAGCGATATCGGAGGCGCCATCGGAGTCAATGACGGTCACGGACACCATGGTGGTGCTCATGAAACCTCCGATCGTTGAGAACACAGCAGTGCCCAGTGTAGTGCACCAACGCTAACCGAAGGTTCAAAATTGTGAGGGTGCTCGGCTAGACTGGCAGCAGCCGTATCGAACACTGACGCGCGCGGCGCGAGGAGAGTTGATGGTGACACGCAAGAATTGGCGCACTACCAAGATTCCGGAGCACCCCTCCGGCGTCCTTGACCTGCAGATGCCGCCGGAGAAGGCAGAGCCTGCATCCGTGGGCAACGTCCTCATGATGATCATCCCCATGCTGGGTTCGACGGGCGTCATGGTGTTCATGGCGGTGCAGAACGGCGGGACGCGCTCCATGATGATGGGCGGCGGCATGCTCGTCGCCATGCTGGGCATGGTCGGCTTTAACATCTTTCGCCAGCTTAATCAGCATCGCAACACCGTCAAGAATCAGCGCCACGAGTACCTGTCGTACCTGGCGGAGACTCGCGAGTCCGTACGTAAGGTCGCGAAGAAGCAGCGCGCCTACTACAGCTGGGTGTATCCCTCCCCCGACGCGCTGGTGACGCTGGCATCGAATGGATCGCGCCTGTGGTCGCGTGAGGGCAGCACCGTCAACGTGTTGGCGTTCCGTTATGGAAGTGGCACGCAGCCCCTCGGGTTGGTGTTGAAACGTCCTCCCATCGATCCGCTGACGGAGTTGGACGTCGTGTGCCTGGCTGCGCTGGAACGTTTTGTGGCTGTCCACGACCACACGGATAACGTCGGCAAGTTCTTGTACTTAGGCGATTACAGCCATATCGCGGTCATCGGCGCGGGCGAGAACGCCTACGACGAGATGCGCGCCATTATAATGCATCTGGCGTGCTTCATCGAGCCGTCAAAGCTCAAGATCGCGGTCCTGTGTTCCGCGGATCGGCTGGGCGACTGGGAGTGGGTCAAGTGGATGCCGCACGCCCGTTCATCGGTCGTCGCCGACGCGGTTGGTCCCGGTCGCATGATTTCTACGGATTCAACCGAACTGGCCGAGATGATCGGTCCGGACATCGCGATGCGCGGAGCGTACCGCCGAGGCGAGGACATCGCTGAGTGGCCCCACCTCCTTCTCGTGTGTGACGGCGCTGAATTCCCGTCTTCCTCACCCTTCGGCTCGGCGGCCGGGGTTCGCGGCGTGACCATCATGAGCCGGGTCCGCGAGTGGACGCCGATGACATCGCACACGGCCCTGCGCCTCGTCGTCCGCCCCGGGCAAGAACATGACGGCGGGAACGTCGTCGACGTGGTGACGATGGATTCGCTTCCCGAGACGGCCCGCGCCGACCGCTTGACGGCGATTCAGGCGGAGGCTATCGCCCGGCGTATGACGCCCTTTACGTCGCAGCAGAGTCTGGAGGACACCGAGGAACCCGTGGGCCGCTCGGATGTGTCGCGCCAGAAGGACCTCATGGAGCTGGTGGGCATCGGCGACATCCGCGACTTCGACCCGGAGAAGCAGTGGGTCCGCCGCGAGGGGCGTGCGCGCCTCGCCGCCCCCTTCGCGGTGACACCGGAGGGTAAGCCCGTGGTCCTGGATATTAAGGAATCCGCCCAACAGGGTATGGGTCCGCACGGCTTGCTGATCGGCGCGACCGGTTCGGGTAAGTCCGAGGTGTTGCGCACCCTCGTGCTGGCCCTGGCCCTCACCCACTCTCCGGAGCAGCTGAACCTGGTTCTCGTCGACTTCAAGGGTGGCG
>ERZ773263.1326-NODE-1326-length-14997-cov-4.801633_pt1 | contig 14997 bp, 21 predicted proteins | sample MGYA00511076_ERZ773263 | MGnify/ENA primary metagenome ERZ773263 (study PRJEB29015, sample SAMEA2738155) | human oral metagenome | biome: human oral; feature: human-associated habitat; material: saliva | place: China | collected 2195 ... | reverse complement strand
TTATAGTTTAATATTTTTTACAAAGAAAAGCAATATTTAAAAAATTTTAATCAAATTCTAAGAATTTATTGGTATAATAAAAATATAAATATTTTTATAGGGGGAATAATTATGTTAAAAAAATTAATTTTAATAATAATTTCTTGTTTTTTAATAGCTTGTAGTAATACTGATAACCAAACAAAATATATAGATAGAAAAGCACCAAGAGAAAAAGAAGTAGTAGAAACAGTCCAAAATCAAGAAGAAAATAGTTCATATAATAGTGTATTTGAAGATGTAGCAATTCAAGTAGTGAGTGATATGCTAGATTTAGGATTAAAACTACTTATTTCTACAGTAGTTCCAGTTAACTAAGTACCATTTTTATAATATTTTCAAGTTTTGAATAAAGGAAAACTTATAAAATTAGCAAATTATGATGAATTTTTAAATAATCTAAAAATATAGTAGAAGATATAGAATTTGAAATTAAGATTAGAAATGAATAATGAAGAAAAGAAAGTCATAAGAGTAAGGTTGTAAATTAAAGCGACCTTATTTTTTATTTAAAATTATTAAGATTTTTTACCAAATCTTAATAATTGCTAACTATAATTAAAATATAAATCAAAAGGGGGAATTAAAATGTTAAAAAAATTATTTTTATCTATATTTTCGTTGATTTTGATTACTTATGCAGGAATAGAAACTTTAAAAATAAGCAAAGTTATCAAAAATGAAGTTTCTAAACAAATAATTAATAGTTCAGTTGAAAAGAGAATTATAAAATAGGATGAAAAATGATATAATCTATATAAAATAATTATGAGAGGAGATAGAAAATGCACAATGTGTTTTGGCTATTTCCTATTGTTTTTATGCTTCACGAGATGGAAGAAATAATAGGATTTAAAATATGGTTAGATAAAAATATAGATATAGTAAAAAGATATAATAAAATTTCAATGATTTATCAAAATTATAGTAATGAAGGCTTTTCAGTGGCAGTTTTAGAAGAATATTTATTGTGTATATTAGTAACAGGAGTAAGTATTTTTTTAAAAATGTACATTATTTGGGTTGGAGCATTTATCGCTTTTTCAGGATATTTACTTGTTCATATAATTCAAAGCATTATCATTAAAAGATATGTACCAGCATTAGTATCAAGTATAATTCTTTTACCAATAAGTGTATTTCTAATAAATGAAGTAATTCATACTTTTAGATACACATTTTCAAGTATAGTGATTTCATCTATAATGTGTATTATAGTAATGTTATTAAATTTAATGTTTATACATAAAATAATGAAAAAAGTAAGTGAAAAAATAAAAAACTGATAAATAAAATCAGTTATAAAAACTATATAGGTAATCTATTTTTTAGGTTACCTATTTTTAAAATTTTTTTGAAAGGATAGACAATCTAATTAAGAGGAAATAATGATAGAATTTATAATTTTAATCTATGATTTATATGAAGAAAGAGTAAGTGAGAAAGATTTCTCAACTTACACATTATTTATATTTATTGATTTTTTCTTAATATTTTTTCTGTTTCTATTTGCTAAAAATTAGAAATAGTTTTGCAGTTGGTTTGAAAGGAGTAGTTATGTCGTTGTTCTTTTTCTTAATGTTTTTTGTGTTATTACTTATTTCAGCTATATGTTTTACCATAGTTGAGATAAACTTTATCAAATATTTTTTTAAAATAGAAAATACAAAGTACATAGTATTATTGAGAGTATTGGAAACAATGACTCCTTTTGTAACTTTGGTTATTGGAAATGGACCTAGAGATATACTAAAAAAAGTGTTCCCTGTCTTTTGTTTCTTGTGTTTTTCATATATTATAATCTTGATCATTGAATTTTTCAGAAAAAAGATAAATATGAGGGAATTAATAATAAATTCTGTGTTTTGTTTCATAGATGTTACTCTAGTAATTATAGGTTTAGTAGTGATTTTTGGATTTTAGTAACAAGGAGTATAGTATGGATATGGAGATTTTTCTTTTCTTTTTTGTACCTTTTCTATTTACTTATGCATTGATGATAGGATTAGGATTTTTAGAAATTCAAATTTTAAAATACACTTTTAAAGTAAAAGATTTTATATTAGTAATTTTATTAAAAGTTTTTGAAATATTTTTTATAGCTTCAGATAAAATAAATATAAAATCTTTAAAAATTTTAGCAATTTTATATTTTACAATCTTAATTTTATATTTTTGTTTCAAAAGAATTACTGCTAGAATTTTTTTAATATATATTTTACTTTTCTTTGTAGATTTATTCTTCATGTATTTAATTTTGAAAATAGGGGAGTCAATAATAATGATACCTCCCTTATAAATATTAGAAATACTTTTTTTAAATTAAAATAAAAAAATGAAAGAGGTTTAAAATGGAATTGATTTTTATTTTATTTATAATTTTAGCTCCGATTTCTTTTTTAACATTATTAGAAATAATAGTTTTAAAAGAGAGTTGTGAAAAGACTCTAAAATATTTAAAATTATTAAAAGGTATAGAAATTTTTTTCTTTTTATCAAGTGATGGAGTAGTATGGCTTATTATTTGTATTATAATATATTTTCTGATCTTAATTTTTGATTTTTATAAGAAGATTATAAATATAAAAGAATTTATAATAAGCATAATATACTATATTGTTGATATAGTATTAGTAATTTTGATTCTTTATAAAGTTGAGGATTCTTTATCAGTAGTGTTATCACAATAGTTACTTCTGTGCGATTTTGTAAATATATATGAGTTAAAAATAAAAATTATATATTTTTCATTTAGAAAAGGGCAGTTATATTTTTAATCATATTAATAAGTGTTAAAATAATTTTTTGATTTTAGTAACAAGGAGGATTAATGGAGATTTTAGCTTTTTTATTTTTAAAATTATTTTTCTTTTGGGCTATATTAACTGTTTTTGAAGTAGCTGTTATTCATAGTATGAAAATTAGCACTTTTAAATATCTAAAATTATTAAAATTTTTAGAAATTTTTTATGTTATTTTAATAATTATTTCAATAGATTTTTATTTACATATAGGGACAAAACTTTTTTCTTATTTGATTTATTCACTTTTCATAATGATATACTTTGGAATTTTAATACATGATTTTTGGAAAAAGAAAATTACTAAAAAGGATTTTATAATTTATTTTATATATTTCTTTATTGATGTAGTTTTAGTATATTTATCTTCAATTATGGCTTTTTTATTTTTTTGGTCAGGGTCATATGTTTAAAAATTATATATTTTACTGATATTCTGTTAATTATTTTTTGACTTTGCTAATAATACTTTATTTTGAAGATATATTAAATTAATATTGTTATATTGAAGGAGAGAGGTATGGATTTTTTAGTACTTTTATTTTTTATATTATTTTTCTTTTGGGCTATCTTGACTATTTTTGAAGTAGCTGTTATTAGTAGAATGAAAGTCAATACTTTTAAATATGTAAAATTAGTAAAATTTTTAGAATTTTTTTATGTTGTTTTAACAATTATTTCAATAGATTTTTATTTATATATAGATATAGAAAATTTCTCTTATTTTTATTACTTACTCTCTATAATAATATATTTTGGAATTTTAATATATGATTTTTGGAAAAAGAAAATTACTAAAAAAGATTTTATAATTTATTTTTTATATTTCTTTGTTGATATAGCATTAATGTATTTGATAATAATATTAATTTTGAGTAATTTTCCAAGTATTTAAATATTATGAGGTGATAAAATGATAAAATTTATTTTTACAGTTCTATTACTAATAACAACAATAGGAGGGTTATTTACATTTTTTGAAATCTGTATTTTAAAATTATTTTTCAAAATAGAAAATTTAAAGTATGTAAAATTATTGAAAATTTTAGAAATAACGGTGATTATTATTTCTTGTATTACCTTTATTTCTCTAAAAATACCAATGATTTTATTATCTTTAATATATTTTATAGTTCTAATTTATGATTTTTATAAAAAGAAAATAGATATAAAAAATTTTATAATTAATTTTATTTTTTTGTTTGTTGACTTTTATGTAATGTATTTAGCTATCAAAATAATTTCCCAAAAATTACCTAATTTTTAAATACTTATGTGGTATAATGATATAAAAATATAAAGAATAGGAGAAGAAAAATGGGAACTAAATTTGATAAAATATATAAAAATATAGTTGATACAATAGCAGAAAAAGGAATTTGGAGTAAAGGGAATGTCAGAACAAAATATGCAGATGGCACAGCTGCACATTATAAAAGTTATATAGGTTATCAATTTAGACTTGACAACTCAGATGATGAAGCACACCTAATAACTTCAAGGTTCGCACCAAGTAAAGCACCAATAAGAGAACTATATTGGATATGGATATTACAATCAAATAATGTAGATGTTTTAGATAAATTAGGTTGTAAGTTTTGGGACGAATGGAAAATGCAAGATGGTACTATTGGCAAGGCTTATGGTTATCAAATAGCTCAAGAAACTTTTGGGCAAAAATCTCAACTTCATTATGTAATAAATGAACTTAAAAATAATCCTAATAGCAGAAGAATTATGACAGAAATTTGGATACCTAATGAACTTTCAGAAATGGCATTGACACCTTGTGTACATTTAACACAGTGGTCAGTAATTGGGAATAAATTATATTTAGAAGTTAGACAAAGAAGTTGTGATGTGGCATTAGGTTTAGTTGCTAATGTGTTTCAATATTCAGTTTTACATAAATTAGTAGCACTTGAATGTGGACTTGAACCAGCAGAAATAATTTGGAATATTCATAATATGCACATCTATGATAGGCATTATGATAAATTGATAGAACAAGTCAATAGAGAAACATTTGAGCCTGCAAAAATAAAAATAAATAATTTTAAATCAATATTTGATTTTAAACCTGATGATATAGAAATAATTAATTACAGGTATGGAGAAAAAGTTAGCTATGAGGTGGCTATTTAATGGGAAAGAAATATTATAAAAATTTAAAGTTAATAGTTTGTGTGGGAAAAGATAATTTAATTGGAGACAGAACTCCTGATGAAAATAGTAATGGTATGTTATGGCATATAAAAGAAGAGCTTATTTATTTTAAAAATAAAACTATTGGGAATACAGTTTTATTTGGAGGAACAACTGCAAAATATGTTCCTATTGAGCTTATGAAAAAAAATAGAGAAGTAATAACTCTCCATAGAAATATGAATGTACCTAAATTAATAGAAGATTTAACTTTACAGAATAAGACTATTTTTGTTGCAGGAGGATATAGTATATATAAATATTTTTTAGACAATTTTGAGATTGATGAAATTTTTCTTTCAAAAATAAAAGATAGTGTGGAAGTTAAAAAAGCAGTTGAACCACTATATTTTCCAAATATAGAAGATTATGGATATAAAATAGTAGATAAAAAAGATTATGAAGAATTTATAGCTTATGTATACAAAAAATAGGATAGGGGTAAAATGAAAATAGTAATTGTAGGGGCAGGAAAAGTTGGAGAACTTCTTTGTCGTGATTTATCATTAGAGGGAAATGACATAATTCTTATAGAACAAGATGCAAAAATACTTGAAAAAATTTTAGCCAATAATGATATTATGGGATTTGTTGGAAGTGGAGTGAGCTATGATGTACAAATGGAAGCAGAAGTCCCAAAGGCTGATGTGTTTATAGCTGTTACTGAAAAAGATGAAATAAATATAATATCATCAGTTATAGCTAAAAAATTAGGAGCAAAATATACTATTGCCAGAGTTAGAAGTACAGATTATTCATCACAACTTAATTTTATGACTGAGTCTTTGGGAATAGATTTGGTTATAAATCCAGAATTAGAAGCAGCAAAAAATATAAAACAGAATATAGATTTTCCAGAAGCATTAAATGTTGAAAATTTTTTAGATGGAAGATTAAAACTTGTTGAATTTAGGATAGATAGAGGTTCTCCTCTGGATAATATTTCTCTTTTTGACTTTAAACAAAAACATTTTCCTAATTTATTAGTATGTATAATAAAAAGAGGGGAAAAGGTGATAATTCCATCAGGGAATAGTCATATCAGAGCAAATGATAGAATTTATATAACTGGAAGTAACAATGAAATTATAAAATTTCAAGATGCATTAGGAAAAGATAGAAGAAAAATAAAATCAGCTTTTATAATTGGAGCAGGAATAATTACCCATTATTTAGCACAAGAACTTTTAAAAGATAAGATAACTGTAAAAATAGTTGAAATGAATCCTGAAAAGGCTAATAAATTTAGTGAATATTTACCGAATGCAACAATTATTAATGCAGATGGAAGCAATGAAGAAGTGTTAAAAGAAGAAAATTTCCAAAACTATGACTCTTGTATATCTATAACAGGTATAGATGAAATTAATATGTTTATTTCAATTTATGCTAAAAAAATAGGAATAAAAAAGATTATTACTAAGTTAAATAAACTGTCTTTTGTTGATATATTGGGAGAAAATAGTTTTCAATCCATAATAACTCCTAAAAAAATAGTGGCAGATAATATAGTTAGAGTTGTTCGTTCTATTGCAAATAAAAAGAAAAATTTAATAGAAAATTTTTACAGACTTGAAAATAATACAGTTGAAGCAATAGAAATTTTGGTAAATTCTGATAGTAGAATAAATAATATTCCTTTAAAGGATTTGAAAATTAAGAAAAACTTGATTATAGCATATATAGTTAGAAATAATGTTGCTATTTTCCCAAAAGGTACTGATGTTATAAAAGAGGGAGATAGAGTAATAATAATTACAACAGAAAGTTTCTTTGATGATATTAATAATATTATTGAAGAATAATGAGGAAATTATATGAATAAGATTTCTATAAATAATTTTAGTGATGTAGAAATAGAAATATTAAATAAATTAAATGAATATGGAAAAGGCTATATAGTAGGAGGAGCAATAAGAGATATTCTTTTAGGATTAAAACCAAAAGATGTAGATTTTGCAACTAACCTACCTTATGGAATTTTAAAAACTTTATTCAGTGAATATACTCCAAAAGAAACAGGAAAATCTTTTGGAGTTTTAAGAATAAGAATAAATAATATAGATTATGAAATAGCAAAATTTAGAAAAGATATCTATGGAAAAGAAAAAAAAGTTAGTTTTGTAGATGATATAAAAAATGACTTAGCAAGAAGAGATTTTACAATAAATGCTATGGCATATAATCAAAAAGAAGGAATTATTGATTTATATAATGGACAAAAAGATATAGAAAATAGAATAATAAATTTTATTGGGAATGCAGAAGAAAGAATAATAGAAGATCCACTTCGTGTATTGAGAGCTTTTAGATTTATGTCAAGACTCAATTTTTCTTTATCTGAAAATACTATTGAAGCAATAAAAAATCAAAAATCTTTGCTTAAAAATATTCCAGAAGAAAGAATTACTATGGAATTTAGTAAATTATTATTAGGAGAAAATATAAAAAATACTTTGACTTTAATGAAAGACACAGGAGTATTGGAACTTATAATCCCTGAATTTAAAGCAACTTATGATTTTAATCAATGTAATCCACATCATAATTTAGATTTATTCAATCATATTATAAATGTTGTAAGTAAAGTTCCAGCTGATTTAGAATTAAGATATTCAGCACTTTTACATGATATAGCCAAGCCTATTGTTCAAACTTTTGATGAGAAAGGAATAGCACACTATAAAACTCATGAAATAGTTGGTGCTGATATGGCAAGGGATATATTAACTAGAATGAAATTGCCAGTAAAATTGATAGATACTGTGGTAGAGATAATAAAAAAACATATGGTTTTGTATAAAGATATCACAGATAAAAAATTTAATAAGTTATTGTCTGAAATGGGCTATGACAATCTATGGAGATTGATTGAGCATTCTATTGCAGATAATAGTTCAAAAAATAATGAAGTTGTCAGCACAGAAAATGATTTACATGAAAGATTAAAAAGGGCAGTAGAGAAACAAATGCAGGTAACGGTCAATGATTTAGCTGTAAATGGAAAAGATTTAATAGAATTAGGTTTCACAGGAAAAGAGGTAGGAGAAATAAAAAAAGAATTATTAGATAAATATTTATCAGAAGAAATTCAAAATAATAAAGAAGAAATGTTAAATTATGTGAAAGAAAAATATAAGAAGTTTTAATTAATTAGAAAGGAGAATTTCATATGGAAGAAAATGTATTAGTAAAAAATGATGAAAAAAATGTTTTGGAGATTATTCAGGACTCAAATGAGATGTATAAATTTATTTTAGAAAAGATAGGTTTACCTGCAGAAAATATCTTATCTCCTTTAGAAGAAAGAAAAGCAGTTCTTAGAAATTTAGAATATGTAGTAAAAAAAATACCACCTTTATTACTTGAAAATTCATACTATTTATCCAAATTTTTTGTAGCAATATCAGCAGGTTTATTTGATGCTGCTTTAAATTATTTGTGGGATGAAACAATAAAGCAATTAAAAATAAGAATAGTAAATGGGGATATAAAATATTTTTATGATGTTGTTATTGGAGATGAGAAAAGAAAAAATTTTAATACTATTGAAGATTTATCAAAATTAGATGATTATGATTTAATAAAAGGCGCTTTAGAAATTGATTTAATTACTGAAATAGGATATAAGCATTTGGATTATATTCGTTATATGAGAAATTGGGCAAGTGCAGCTCATCCTAATCAAGCTGAATTAACAGGATTAAATTTAATTACTTGGTTAGAAATGTGTATAAAAGAAGTGATATCAACACCACCCTCTAATATACAAATACAAATTGGACAATTATTATCCAATATAAAATCAGAACTTATGGATGATGAACAGATAAAAGCAATATCGTCTTTTTTTACAGAATTGAATTTAGAAAAGGCAGATGCATTAGCAAAAGGCTTTTTTGGTATCTATAATAGTAGTACTTCTCAACAAACAAGAACTAATATTAATAATTTAGCTCCTGAATTATGGCAAGTTATTTCAGAAGAAATAAAAGCAAGTTTTGGAATTAGATGTGCAACTTTTATTGCTAATGGAGAAAATCAAGCTCAAAATGAAGCAAAGAGGTTTTTAGAAATTGTAGGAGGTCTATCTTATTTACCAGATTCAGTAAAGAGTCCTAAAATTAGTACAGCATTGGAAAACTTGAGTAATGCACATAATAATTTTAATAATTTTTATAATGAACCACCTTTTGCAAAACAATTATATAATATAGTTGGAACACATGGTACAATCCCTGAGAAATTAAATTTCTTATATGTAAAAACCATAGTATCTGTTTTTTTAACTAATGGAAATGGTGTTGTGAGGTTAGCAGAACCTATATATATTGAATTGATAAAAAATTTTGATCCAAAACAAGCATTTATTGCTTTAACTTCTTTTTCTGACAATATAATCAAGAGTAAGTTACAATTTTCATTATGTAAAAATAAGTTTGAGGAATTGCTAGACTATATACAACCTAATATAACATCTGAAGGAGTAATATCTTTACTTAAAGAAATAAAAGATAATATAAGAAATTTATCTGTTATGACAGACAGTGATAAATTAATACAAAAAATTGAATACTTTAAAAAAAATCTTTTAACCTAAATCCTTTTAAAGATATATGAAAGACTAGGGAAAAGAATTTTAGTAAGGGTAAGAAAAGACAATGAAACTATTTGTACTGTACTAATTTAATTAATTTAGTTACAATAAGAAAGTTTTATTGTCTTAATTTTTTTAGTTAAAATACATATTATTTTATAAAAGTTTAGTAACTTAGTAAAAAATATTTGACAAAAGAAAATATGGGAGTATAATAATAGTTGAATAGTAATTCAATCAAAAACTAAAAGGAGTGATAAATATGAAATTAAATTTAAAAATTGATGGTATGGGTTGTGAACATTGTGTAAAATCAGTTAGAGAAGCATTAGAAGAAATAAAAGGAATAAAAGTTTTAGATGTAAAAATTGGTTCAGCAGAAATAGAAGCTGAAAATGATAGTGTATTAAATGAAATAAGAGAAAAACTAGATGATGTAGGTTATGATTTAGTGAGGTAATCACAATGGAGAATAATATAAATTTAGGGGTAGGAACTAATACTAATCAAGAAAATGAATGTCAAAAATTAGAATTAAAAATTGATGGTATAAGTTGTCAAGCCTGTGTTGCAAAGATAGAAAGAAAACTGTCTAAGACAAATGGAGTAGAAAAAGCACTTGTTAATATTTCAAATAATATGGCAGATATTGAATATAATGAAAAAGAAATAAAAGCCAGTGAAATTATGAAAATAATTGAAAAGCTAGGTTATACTCCAAAAAGAAGAGAAGATTTAAAGGATAAAGAAGAAGCAATTAAAGCAGAAAAAAAGTTAAAATCAGAATTAACTAAATCAAAAATTGTTATAGTTTTATCTTTTATCCTTATGTATATTTCAATGAGTCATATGCTTGGATTACCAGTTCCTCATATAATTTATCCTGTGGATAATATAGTTAATTATGTGGTAATACAATTTATCATAGCTATAACTGTTATGATAATTGGAAAGAGGTTTTATAGAGTTGGTTTTAGACAATTATTTATGTTAAGTCCTAATATGGATAGCTTGGTAGCAGTTGGAACAAGTTCTGCTTTTATATATAGTTTATATATAAGTTATAAAATATTTGCAGAGAATAATATACACTTAATGCATTCACTATATTATGAGTCGGCTGCAATGATAATAGCTTTTGTAATGTTAGGAAAATATTTAGAAGCATTAAGTAAAGGTAAAGCCTCTGCTGCAATAAAAAAATTAGTAAATTTTCAATCTAAAAAAGCTAATATCATAAGAAATGGTGAAATAGTTGAAATAGATATAGGAGAAGTATCAAAAGGAGATACAGTTTTCATAAAGCCTGGTGAAAAAATCCCAGTTGATGGTGTGATAGTAGAGGGACATTCAACTATTGATGAAGCAATGATTACTGGTGAAAGTATCCCAGTTGAAAAAGCTGAAAATGATAAGGTATACAGTGGAAGTATAAATAAAGATGGAGCATTGAAAGTTGTTGTAAATGCAACAGAAGGAGAAACTCTAATATCAAAAATAGCAAAACTTGTTGAAGATGCACAGATGACAAAAGCACCAATAGCAAGACTTGCAGATAGAGTTTCTTTGATATTTGTTCCAACAGTTATTTTTATTGCAATTTTTGCAGCTTTACTTTGGTGGTTTTTAATAAAATATAATGTAGTGTCAGTAAGTCAAAATCCATTTGAGTTTGTATTGACTATCTTTATATCTGTCCTTATAATTGCTTGCCCTTGTTCATTAGGACTTGCCACACCAACTGCTATTATGGTTGGAACAGGTAAAGGGGCAGAATTGGGTATTTTAATAAAATCTGGTGAAGCATTAGAAAAATTAAATCAAATTGATACTATTGTTTTTGATAAAACAGGTACTTTAACAGAAGGAACACCAAGAGTTATAGACATAGTAAATTTAGATAATACAGATAAAAATGAGATATTAAAAATATCTGCTTCAATGGAAGTAAATTCAGAACACCCATTAGGAAAAGCAATCTATGATGAAGCAAAGGAAAAAAATATTAACTTATATGATGTAAAAAATTTCTTGTCCATTTCAGGTAGAGGTGTAATTGGAGAAATTGAAGGGGAAAAATATTTATTGGGCAATAAGAAATTACTTCTTGACAATAATATAAAAGATTTACATGAAGAAGAAATACATAAATATGAACTACAAGGAAAGACAACTATACTTTTAGCTGATGAAGAAAAATTAATTGCTTTCATAACATTGGCAGATGTTGTTAGAAATGAAAGTATAGAACTTATTAAAAAATTAAAAAAAGAAAATATTAAGACCTATATGCTCACTGGTGATAATGAAAGAACTGCAAAAGTTATAGCAGAAAAATTAGGAATAGATGATGTTATTGCAGAGGTATCTCCTGAGGATAAGTATAAAAAAATTAAAGAATTACAAGAACAAGGTAAAAAAGTTGCAATGGTTGGAGATGGAATAAATGATTCACCTGCACTAGCACAAGCAGATGTTGGAATGGCAATAGGAAGTGGAACAGACATTGCAATAGAAAGTGCTGATATTGTTCTTATGGGAAAAGATATAGAAGTTATTTTAACTGCTATAAGGTTGAGTAGAGCGACTATAAAAAACATAAAAGAAAATCTATTTTGGGCATTTTTCTATAACAGTTGTGGTATTCCAATAGCAGGAGGTTTACTATATCTATTTACAGGACATTTACTAAATCCTATGATAGCAGGACTTGCTATGGGGTTGAGCTCTGTGTCAGTTGTAAGTAATGCATTGAGATTGAAGAGATTTAAATAAAAGATAAAGGCATTCATATTTATGGATGCTTTTATTGTTGTAAAATAAACCACTTGCTATGCGAGTGGTTCAAAAAAGCCAGAAGGCTATGATGCGATATTAGTTCTCCTTTGATATAATAAAGAAGGTCTGCCAAAACCAACTAAAATATCAAAGGAGGTCCCTATGGACAAAAATAGTTTAGCACATACAAAGTGGAATTGTAAATATCATATAGTATTTACACCAAAATATAGAAGACAAGCAATATATGGAAAGATAAAAAAAGATATAGGAGCAATATTAAGAAAACTTTGTGAATTTAAAGGAGTAGAAATAATAGAAGCAAGTGCATGTGTAGATCATATACATATGTTAGTGAGCATACCACCAAAGATAGCAGTATCAACATTTATGGGATATTTAAAGGGAAAAAGTTCATTAATGATATTTGATAGGTATGCGAACTTAAAATATAAATATGGGAATAGAACTTTTTGGTGCAGAGGTTATTATGTAGATACAGTGGGAAGAAATAAGGAAAGGATAGCTCAATACATAAAGAACCAAATAGAAGAAGATAAAATAATGGATCAAATGACATTAAAAGAATATTTTGATCCTTTCAATGTTGAAAAGAAATAAAAACAAGAGCTATTTTAATAGCTGAATGGGGCTATACGCGAAAGGCAGACCAAATTGTAAGGCTTTAGCCTCAAGCTTGTAATAGTGCCTTTTAGGCATGGTGCAAACCACCACTTGAAGTGGTGGTTTGTGATTATATGTAATACAAAAAATACAAAAAATAATTGACAGAAAATAAAATAGAGATTACAATAAATATAATATTTCTATTAAGATTGGAGGAATTTATATGAAAAATTTAGTAACTGAAAATAAAGATATTAATAAATCAGTTAGTTTAAGATTGAATAAATCTTTACTTGAAGAAATAAATAAAATAACAGAAGTTTTTTCCATTAGTTTAACAGATTTTATTCGTAATGCCGTAGAAAAAGAAGTAAAAGAAATAAAAAATGATTTTTTTTATAAGTTATCACAAGTTGATTATTGTTCTGATGAAGAAAGTAAAGAAATTATTGAAGAATTAAATAAAATGACAGAAGATGATTTAAAAGTTACTAAAATAAAATCTATAACTTTAAAAAAATAAGGGGAAAATAATGTTTAAAGATAATGTAGATGAAATAGAGTTAATCATAAGATATAGTAAATTAGTGGAGAAATTTTTTGAAAAACATTTAGATATAGAAAATCAGTTTTTAAAAAATTTAGAAGCATTTTATATTGGCAAAGAAAAAAATATTGATATAAAAAAATTAAAAGGAACTATAATTCCTCAATATAGAATGAGAATAAGAAGTTATAGAGTGATTTTTACTGTAAATAAGGAATCAATAAAAGTATATTCTATTTATGTTGAAAAAGCAGGTTCAAGAGGAGAAATTTATAAAAACTAATTGGAGGAAAGATGAAAAGAATATTATTACTATTTCTATTATTATTTTCAATATCATTAACTATTTATAGTGAAGTAAAATATGAATTTAGAAATAATATTTTATATGAAGATGGAAAGCCAGCAACAGGGATGTTTGAATTAAAACATGGAAAATATAGGATGTCAGGGGAATTTTTAAATGGAATGCCAAATGGTATATTTGATGGGTATTTTGATAACAAAAGAATATTAACTAGAGATGTATATAAAAAAGGAAAAGTATTAAAACAAGAAGTATTTTATAAGAATGGGAGTTTATTGGCAAAAATGTCTAATGGAAATTTTGAACTATATTTTGATGATGGGCAACCATTAATATCTTTAAATAAAAGTAAAAAAACAGCAATAGTTTATCATGAAAATGGGAAACCTATGATGATTACTAATGAAAAAATAGGAGAAACAACATTATATGATGAAAATAATGAAATTATATTCAAATTAATAAACGGTAAAATAGCAAATACTGATGGAGTAACTACAAAGAGATTAGAAAATGGGCTATTTCAAATTTTAAAGTATAATAGAGTGGTAACAGATATGGATACAAATAATATAGTAAATTATTATTATTCAACAGGCGAAATAATGTTTAGAACAGATCTTAATAAAAAAACAACTGAATTTTTACTTAAAAATGGAAGAGTATTTTTAAGTGGAACTATTGATAAACAAACGTTGTATTATAAAAATAGAAAACAAATGTTTGAAATTAATAAAGGAGTAGCAGAACTTTATGATGAATCTGGAGAAAAAATTATAAATGATTTTTCAAATATAATGAATATTAAAAAAATAAATTAAAACTATAAATTTTATTTTAAATTTGGGAGGTTTTATGAAAAAAATACTATTAGCACTATTACTAATCTTTGCAATGTTATTATCTGCTTGCGGTGTAGTAAAATATAAATTCAAAGATGGGATTATGTATGAAAATGGGAAAGAGGCAACAGGAACATTTGAATATAATGCAGGAAAATATAAGGTAAAAGCAAATTTTAAAAATGGATTACTTGATGGGGTACTTGAAAAATATTATTTAGATGGAAATATTATGGTAAAAGGTACCTATACAA
>ERZ773263.1320-NODE-1320-length-15029-cov-12.415186_pt1 | contig 15029 bp, 9 predicted proteins | sample MGYA00511076_ERZ773263 | MGnify/ENA primary metagenome ERZ773263 (study PRJEB29015, sample SAMEA2738155) | human oral metagenome | biome: human oral; feature: human-associated habitat; material: saliva | place: China | collected 2195 ... | reverse complement strand
TCTGTTGCGCTATCTCTCAGGTCGCCCTGGGCGGACGTTATCCGCCATTGTGCTCTGTGGAGCCCGGAAGTTCCTCAGTACTGTAAAACAGTACCGCAACCACAAAGAGGTCTCAGTCCGTCCAGATTAGCAAAAGCTGTGAACACGTTACAGGGAGCACATATCTTTTTGTGGCTGTGTTATGGTAATCACGACACGGTGCAGAAGATTTTAAGGAAATGCGATATTATAAAAATAACGACGAAGCCGTCGTTATGAACAGCGGTTCACCGCTCAAACCTAGGAGGTTCGCATGGAAATTGTAGTGACCGGACGTCGAATTCAGATAAAGCAGAGGTTCCGCGACGTTATAGACAGCAAAATGAATCGTGTAACTGCAATAGCCCCGGATGCGCAACGTGTGACGATCGTAGTTACGCATGAAGGCAATCCACGCCAGGCAGATACAGCAAAACGTGTGGAAATAACCGTGTACGCCGGACGTACGGTTGTACGCGCAGAGGCATCCAGCAGCGATGAATACAGTGCGCTTGACCTGGCCCTTGATAAACTGACACTGCGGCTGCGCCGTTCCCGTGACCGGCGCAAGGACCATCGCCGCGGCTACAGCAGTGAAGTCCCTGTAGACCTTGGCATGGCTGAAGAACCGGCAGTTACCCCGCAGGAGCTGGAGGAGCCGGCATTGGAACCGACGAACAGCACTGATGAGGCAGTGGCGGGGGATCTGGGCCCCGGTGAATCTGTTGAAGTCCAGGTAGGGGATACACCTGTGACGATCCGCCGTAAGCTCCATATTGCCGAGCCGATGACGATCGACGAAGCAATAAATCAGATGGAGCTTATCGGTCATGATTTCTTCCTGTTTGTCAATATTGATACGAAGCGCCCATCTGTGGTATACCACCGCCACGGGTGGAGCTATGGGGTATTCGAAATAGATACTCCGGAAAACGCAGCACGGTAAGCGTACAGCGCAATAATAAGCTCAAAAATAATATTTATACTGCAGCCACCGGGTACCGGTGGCTGCTTTGTACTACGGCGCAAATATCAGCACGATTGGGTACTATAGTAAAAGTTTGTCTGAACAGGCCTGCTGGTCCATATGGCGGGCTTTGCTTACTATGCACAAGGAGTATGGAGTGTCATTACTTGATAGAGCACTGCGGATGGGCGAGGAGCAGCAGCGCCGTAAGCTAAAAGGTGTTGCTGAGGCTGCGAACGCACTGGAAGATGAGATTTCTGAGCTGACCGACGACGAACTTAAAAGCCAGACAGCGAAGTTCAAGGAAAAGCTTGATAACGGTGCAAAACTTGATGATCTCATGCCTGAAGCATTTGCGACAGTACGCGAAGTATCCAAGCGTACCCTCGGGCAGCGCCACTTTGATGTGCAGCTTATGGGCGGTGCGGCACTCCATTGGGGGAATATCGCCGAAATGAAGACCGGTGAAGGGAAAACGCTGGTCGCAACGCTCCCAGCATATCTCAACGCCCTGGAGGGCAAAGGTGTCCATGTTGTCACGGTGAATGATTACCTTGCGAGCTACCAGTCTGAGCTTATGGGGCGCATCTACCGTTTCCTGGGGATGGAAACCGGGTGCATCATTACAGACCAGCAGCCGGCAGAGCGCCGCAAGCAGTACAATGCAGACATCACCTACGGTACAAATAATGAGTTCGGCTTTGATTACCTGCGCGATAATATGGCGTGGGAAAAAAATGAACTCGTCCAGCGCGGGCACCATTACGCAATAGTTGATGAAGTCGATTCTATCCTTATCGATGAGGCCCGTACGCCGCTGATCATCTCAGGCCCGTCTGAGGGCGATGTTACCCGGTGGTACCGCCAGTTCGCGCGCCTTGCTCCGCGTCTGGAGCGCGAAACCGATTATGAGGTTGACGAAAAGAAAAAGACTGTAGGCATCCTCGACTCAGGGATCACTAAAGTTGAGGATTACCTGGGCATTGATAACCTTTATGAGCCGAGCAACACAGCCCTGATCGGCTATCTCAACAATGCCATCAAAGCCAAGGAACTTTTCCTGCGCGATAAGGATTATGTTGTGCAGGGCGGGGAAGTCCTCATCGTTGACGAGCATACCGGCCGTATGCTTCACGGGCGCCGTTATAACGAAGGCCTCCATCAGGCTATTGAAGCTAAAGAGGGTGTGGAGGTCCAGGCGGAAAACCAGACTTTTGCAACTATTACGCTTCAAAACTATTTCCGTATGTATGACAAGCTTTCGGGCATGACAGGTACTGCTGAGACTGAGGCAGCTGAGTTCATGAACACATACAAGCTTGGCGTTATCCCCATCCTTACGAATAAGGACATGATCCGTAAAGATAAGGATGACCTTATTTTCCGTACCCGCAAGGAAAAGCTTGTGGCTATCGTCAAGGATGTGGCCGACAGGTATGCCAAGGGGCAGCCTGTCCTGCTGGGTACGGCATCCGTTGAGGCATCTGAAGTAGTCTCTTCCCTGCTTGATGTGGCAAAAATACCGCATAAAGTGCTCAATGCGAAGCATCATGAAGCAGAGGCTGCAGTAGTTGCTGTTGCAGGCCGTAAAGGTGCTGTGACTGTTGCCACGAACATGGCGGGCCGCGGTACTGATATCATGCTGGGCGGGAATGTTGAGTTCCTTGCTGACCAGAAACTGAAATCCCAGGGCTATTCTGCCGAAGATACGCCGGAGGAATATGAACGCCTGTGGCCCTCTACACTTGAAGATATCAGGCAGCAGGTCAAGGATGAGCATGAAGAAGTAGTCGAACTTGGCGGATTGTATGTGCTCGGCACAGAACGCCACGAATCCCGGCGGATCGACAATCAGCTGCGGGGCCGTTCCGGGCGTCAGGGCGATCCCGGCGAATCGCGCTTCTATCTGTCCCTGGAAGACAATCTGATGCGCCTGTTCAATACCCAGCTTGTAGCTGCCGTTATGCGCAATAACATGCCGGAAGGCGAGCCGCTGGAGCAGAAAAGCATATCGCGTGGCGTCCGCAATGCCCAGAAATCGGTTGAAGCCCGGAACTACGAAATGCGTAAGAACGTGCTGAAATACGATGATGTTATGAACAAACAGCGTACTGTTGTTTATAAAGAACGTATGGAAGTGCTGAAGGGTGCTGATATTGCTGCAGATGTGCAGGAATTTATCAAGTCCGTCATCAATTCGTATATCCATGGCGCCACACGGGGTACCGACAGGGTGGACCGCTGGGATTACGAGGGTCTGTGGAAGGCTTTGAAGAGCATTATCCCGCTTGATTTCGATACTGATGAAATTGAATCCGAAGTTGCCCAGCTGAAAGGCGATAAGGCGCGCAGAAAACTTGCAGAGCTGATCTACGATAAAGTCCATAGTGAATATGAGGAGCGGGAAGCCCTTATTGGTGCTGACACTATGCGTGATATTGAACGCCGCGTCGTCCTGGCGACGATGGACCGCAAATGGCGTGAACATCTGTATGAGATGGACTACCTTAAAGATGGTATCGGCCTGCGCGGTATGGGGCAGAGGGACCCTCTGGTCGAGTATCAGCGTGAAGGCTATCAGATGTATAATTCTATGGTCGATTCGATCAAGGAAGAGGGAATCCAGCTGCTTTTCAACCTTGATCTTGAGGCTGTTGCCCATGCGGATGAAGAGGACAGCCAGCTGGACGGGCATGATGATGGGGAGCTTGAGTATTCATCCCCTGCAGACCCTGATTCGGATACTGATGACGGGCCTGAAGCTTCCGGAGATGAACCGGATGCCGGCAATACAGATGATACGGATGGGGATGGCACTGGTCCCGCCAAGACAGAATCTGGCCGGCCATCTGACGGCGATGCGTCTTCCGATAAGGAAGGGCACAGCTATGAAGGGTCGGTGACAGGCATGGCGCCGATATCCCATGCTGAGCAGAAAGTCCCCCTGTCCCGGCGCCCTAAGAGCGAGGAGCTGAAAACCCCGTGGGCTGACGGCAGGACATTCCCCGGTACACCTAAGAATTCCCCTTGCCCGTGCGGCTCAGGGCGCAAGTATAAAATGTGCCATGGGCAGAATGAGAAGGCGGATAAATAAAAGCTGGATCACATAAACAGTACTATAATTAATCTGGTATAGTAAGGTACAGGATTAAGTACTGATATACGTCCGGTTACAGATAACGGAATCCGTAACCGGACGTTGTGCAAGGGGGACTGATATGCATACAATGGCTGTTGATATTGGCGGTACCAAGATCGCTGTAGGGATATGTGACGAGGATGATACAATCATCCGTTCATGGACAGTCCCGACACCGAAAGAGGCTGATGCCATAGATAAGCATATTGCCGAGATGTACCGTGAGACGAAAAAGCTGTATGACGATATTGCGGCAATAGGTATATCGGCAGCGGGGAATGTCAAGGAAGACAGGCATACTATAGCGTTTTCGGCGAATATCCCGGTGTGGATCAATTATGACCTGTCTTCGCATATCGGGGACCTTATTGGCCATGAGGTGCCCGTAATCGTAGAGAATGATGCCAATTGTGCCGGATGGGGCGAATACGTCCATGGTGCCGGCCAGGGGCATACGAATATGGTTGCGCTAACTGTCGGTACCGGCCTTGGAGGGGCTATCGTGCTCAACGGGCAGCTGTACCGCGGGTCATTCGGGATGGGGGCTGAGCTGGGCCATATACCTATGGTCCCGGACGGCGATTTCTGCGGTTGTGGTTTGCGCGGCTGTGCGGAACGCTATACTTCCGGCAACGCACTTGAACATTTCGCCCGTTCTGCTGTGCGGCGCAGGCCTCAGGAGGCTTCCCGCCTGCTTGAGCTGTGCAATGGGGATATTGATGAACTTGAGGGGAAAATGGTTTCCCAGGCTGCTGTCGAAGGCGATGTAATAGGCATGTACGCCTTCAACAAGATTGGGGAGTGGCTTGGCCGCACCATGGCTTCAATTTCAGCTGTTCTTGATCCGGATATCTATGTGATTGGCGGAGGGGTTGTCGCCGTCGGTGATATCCTCCTGGAACCGGCCCGGAATGCGTATGTCCGTTTCCTCCAGGCAAGTGCGTACCGGCCCCATGCAGAGATAGCCCCGGCTACATCCGGCCAGGATGCAGGACTTATCGGCGCGGCTAATCTGGCGCTGCACTGACCTCCCCGATGCCTGTACCCGTCCGGATGTATAGGTACGCTCACGCCCGGCCGGGGACAAAGGGCATAGTCAGATCTGTGCCCCATCGGCAAAAGGCGGGTTGCCGCTGCCGAGGCTGTCAGTATGGCGGGTTTTCCGTGACGATCGTATAATACCGGCAAAAATACCCAAGGCAATAAGGAAAAGCACTGCAGCACAGATCGCCAGCAGCTGGGACAGCTGAGGGAAACGTACTGCGCATAATACGGCAATAATACCGAGAAGGATGCAGGCTACACCTGTAAAAATACCCCCTGCAGCCTGTACCGAGAAACTGTCCACTGTTTCCGGCGCTGTAAAACGGTTATCCAGGGAATCAGCATCCAGCCAGGACGTCCTGAAACTGCGCGGTCCCGGCTTCCCGCCTGATACGAAAGCTGAATTTTTGAAATCCGCGTACGAGAACTTCCCCTTCTCATCGTGCTTTTCTTTTGCCTTTCTGGCATGCCGTTCAAAACGCCTGGCATCTTTTGAGCCCGCGATGTCAGACAGCTCCTCTTTATGCTCCCGGGCAAAGGTTTCCCAGGATGCGTCAGACGGATCGGGATCCCGCAGCCGGCCATCGTGTTTGTTTCTGGTCATACTTATACTGTAATAGGTGATAACGATAGTACAAGACGGGCAAACGATACAGAGGTCCTATAATGTTATACTGGTTTTTTGTTAAGGTTTTAGGGCCATGGGCCCGTCATCGTTTTTCCCCGCGGGCGTTCGGTGTAGATAACATCCCCCGCCGGGGCGGAGGGATTATTGCTGCGAACCACCTGTCTGTTATAGATGACGGCGTTATCCCGCTGACATCACCGCGGATGGTCCATTATATGGGGAAAAGCGATTATTTTACCGGTAAGGGGATCAAAGGGGCGTTCAAGAAATGGTGGTTTACCTCTGTCGGTGTTTTCCCTGTTGACAGGGCAGGAGGGGCTGCTGCTGAAGGTGCTATGAATACGGCGCGGGACATTATCGAACAGGGGCATTTGTTCGGTATCCATCCCGAGGGCACTCGAAGCCCGGACGGGAGATTATATAAGGCGCATACAGGTGCTGCACGCCTGGCGCTGGAAACCGGATGCCCCGTTATACCTACAGGGCTTTTCGGCACAGACAAAATTATGAAAATCGGACAGACTATCCCCTCTAAAGGCACGTGCACAGTTATCTACGGCGAGCCTGTATATCCTCCGAAGCATCAGGAAGGTACAGGGCTTACCCGTCAGGAAGTGCGCGATTTCGCTGATAAGATCTCGCGTGCAATACAGCAGATCACCGGCCAGGAATATGTCGATGAATATGCGCAGGTGGTGAAGAAGCAGATGGCTGCTGAAGCCGCCCAGAAGGCTGCAGACCAGGCAAAGAAGGATGCCAGTGCTGCTAAGGCTGAAGCATCAGCCGAACCGGAACTGTAGGATACGTGCAGAACTATTGCGGGTCCTGCTGTCCCCATATGGGTATTTCATAAAGTGTTACCACGAGAAAAGTGATACTGTCAGTACTATTTCCCGGGGTTTCCCGCTGCCGTCCATTATTGTGACTTTGCTGCCGGCTTCTATCGACTGGCTGCTTACTGTTTTCCCAATCCCAAGGGTATTTTTCTGGACAACTGTGAACCCCATATCTTCCAGGACAGACCGGGCACGGGTGAAATCCATCCCGGTAACATCAGGGACAGTTACTGTTTCGGGGCCTTTGGAAACTACAACGGTAACAGTGTCGTTCCAGTGGATCTGGGTGCCTGCCTTCAGCGAGGCTGAGATAACATGGCCTTTGTCAACAGTAGAAGAATATTCCTCTTTCATCGTTACTTTCAGTTTCGCTTCATCAAGCATTGCTTTGGCTTTATTCCATTTCAGGCCTTCTATATCCGGCATGGCCACCGCTTTTTTGCCCAGGGAAAGGGCTATTTCTATCCTGGCATTATGCCTGAGGGTTTTACCGGGGGAAGGGGAGATACTGATGACAGCCCCCTTGGGGACTGTGAGCGAGTAGCTGTCTTTTGAACCGTCATGGCTGATATTGGTGAATCCCAGCTTCTTTAAGGCTGCGAGAGGGTTTTGCCCGTTTGAAGTCTTTGGGTCAGTGATATCTGAGGGGATTGTGATCATTTTGATGCCGCGGGATACAACTATGGTGAGATGCCCGCCCCTTTTGCTGATATGCGTCCCCGCGGTATCAGGGGAGCTGGAGATGATTTTCCCTTTGGGGACTGTATCGCTGTATGCATAACTGGCTGTATAGGGGATCCCGGAAGACTCAAGGGCTGATCTGTAAGCAGCGAAATCGCTGTTTCTGATAGTGCAGGACTGGGTTGATGTGGTTGCGTTCGATGTGCATTGCCCGTCAGCAGCAACAGGGAGTATGTAATAGCTGCCGGGGCCCGCAAAAATCCACCACAAAACTGCAGCAATGGCTGCAGCTGCGAGAAGCCCTGCTCCGATAAGTATCCGGCGGAGGCGGGAAGGTATTTTCCTGGCCGGCACAGTTTCCTGTGCTGCCGGAGTACCGGAGGATCCGGACGATGGGCCTGCCCCGTCTGCTGCGGTCAGGCGTCCAGCCGTGCTGCTGCGTCTGTCATGCGCTGTGTATGGAGGTACGGGCGCCGGCCGGGTCGTTTCTTTCCGTGTATCCGCTGTATAGCGCGGATCCCCCGAATTACGGGATCCCCGGACTGTACGGGCTGTACTGCTGGATGCTGCTGAAGGGGTATCCGTATGCGAAGGAAGGGCAGCTTGCCTGATCTGGTGTCCAAGCTTGCCGGTCCTGGAGGGGACGTCCTTGTTCCCCGGTCCCGCTGAATACGGGATTTTAACTGCCAGCTGTGCGGGGGACAGGGAACGGGAGAGTATCCGTATCTGGCGCAGTGCTTCAGCAGCATCTTCGGGCCTGTCCTCCGGCTTCCTCGCTGCAAGGGAAGCTATAAATCCACTGAAAGTATGGGGGACGGACGGATCAATACTCTCAAGGGCCGGGACATCATCATGGACATGCCTGAATACTACAGTTACAGGGTTGCCCGATATGAAAGGGACGTGGCCGGTGACCATTTCCCATCCCATGATCCCTACGGAGTACAGGTCAGTCTGTGTGCTGGAATAATTACTTTCAATAGTCTCCGGTGCGAGATATGACGCTGTCCCCAGAAGCATGCCTGTACTGGAAAGAGTTGCCTGGGAAGTGGCTTTTGCCAGGCCGAAATCTGTAATCTTAATAACACCCTGGGTCGCGATCATAATATTCTCAGGTTTGATATCGCGGTGGATCACATGGGACTGGTGAGCTGCCGCAAGGCCGTCCAGTACCTGCGTAAGGATGCGGATAGTATCATGGATGCTGAAATTTTTGCGGACATTCATTTCCTGGCGCAGGGTTACCCCATGGATAAGTTCCATGACCAGAAAGCTTCTGCCTTCATACATCCCTGTGTCATATACGGGGACAATATGCGGATTCGAGATAGATGCGGCTGACCGTGCCTCCCGGTGGAACCGTTCTGTATATTCTTCCGAGTGCTCTGACTGCGCCAGCCCTGCATGCATGATCTTAAGGGCGACTGTCCGCCCTAAACGGTTATCTTCAGCCTCATATACCGAAGCCATGCCGCCATCGGCGATTTTACGGACGACAGTATAGCGGCCGGCGACTGTCCGCCCTGAAGCGCTATCTGTAGTTCCTGTCATATGTGCAATATTACGGTAATGTCGTGAGAATCATCGGGGCAGCAGTTATGCAGGGGCTATACGAACAGCCCCATAACATGTACTACTGCGCTGATGCGGCTGTCCGGGATATGCAGCGCTGAAAGCCCGTCTTCCAAGGCTGAGGAAGCTTCTGTAAAGAGCCGGGATATCCTTTCCCTGGACCGTTCAATAGCCCCGCTTGATTCGAATATCCGACATACCGCAGGTATATCGTCCCGGCTGCGCCGGTTTTGTGAATAGATATTGATCAGCGTGCGGCGGTCAGATGTATCTGAAAGGCGTAAAGCATCCGACAGGAGAACAGTCCTTTTGCCTTCAAGGATATCCCCGCCGAGGGGTTTGCCCGAGGTGCGGGACGTAACATCAATAAGGTCATCGTTGAGCTGGAAGGCAAGCCCGAGAGGCTTCCCCACAGTATGCGCCATACGGGCTGAAATTTCAGCATCAAACGCGCAGGCCAGGAATGCCAGCTGGATTGGGGCGTAAGCCGTATAGCTTGCTGTTTTCCACAGGTATGTTTCTAATGCTCCAGTTTCAATACTGTCCGGATCCGTAAGATCCAGCGATCCCATTGACAGGTCCATGATCTGCCCTGTTTCCACGCGGTGGTGCATATCAAGGAACGCAGCAGTTATTTCCTGACTGTTACTGAAAGCAAGGCCTGACCGGTGTGCTATGGCAATGCTGTCTGTAGCCAGGATGTCCCCCAGCATGATCGCCATGCCTGTCCCGGCTGATGCGCTGTTAATGCCCGGACGGCGGGATTCCAGGGCATAGCTCAGGGCCTTATGTGCTGAAGGGGATCCTCGCCTTGTATCCGAATCATCAATAATATCATCATGGATGAGTGCTGCAGTCTGGAAAACCTCAATTGCACAGGCAAGATCTAATGCCTGCTGCCTGCGGGTATCCGGCAGCCCCAGGCATCCGCACAGGGACAGCATCAGCAGGGCCCGCAGACGTTTTCCGCCATGTGAAGATGCTGCCGCCTGGCTCCCGGCAGCACTGAGGAAGATATCGTGGGCAGCAGCGGGCTCAGACGAAGAAGGTGAACTGTAAGGGCCATATTCGTGCTGCTGTGATGAGACCAGGTCTGTGAGCCTGGTATCTATGGATTTTTTCAGTATATCAATAGCGCCATCACTGGATGTATCGAACTGGGCGGCAATATCAGGTGCAGCAGGATTCACTCTGCCAGTGTACGCGATGCATGACACAAATACATAACACAAAGCCTTTCAGCGGGAAAGGGAAAACTGGTGTGAGTTCTCCACATCCGACCACATGCTTGGAATCCCTTTGCAGGTAATGCAGCATACCGCCACACTGGATCATACGGATCCATACATATATGCCAATGGAGGTAACAGTGGCCATAACAATATCAGAGACGGTGCTGAACAGCTTTACGGATATGCTGCATACGGAATGCTCCCATGAGGTGCTTGACAGGTTGCGGACAGGATTGATAAGCGACCGTAAAATGGGCGGGCTTGTATGGGCTGATAAGAAATGGTTTGCCGGTCCCATCAGAAGGATGTCGCAGTTCATGGAAAGCAGCCGTGATGCCGTAGATCCCCTGACCGCTGAAGATTGCGCGCATTTTATTGTTGGCATAGCTGAAACAGCAGCTTTGCGCGATGCTGTGATCTGTTCGGCAGTCATGTGTATGGAACCGGATAAGTATGTGATGATAGCCTGCGAGCCGTATAAGGCTGCCAGTGCCCAGTTCGTCTGCGATGCCCTTGACCCGGCATTCAATGACGCCGGGATACCGCGCAGGACTCGGCAGGGCATGAGGCTTATACAGCTGATGGGGCAGTGGCCCGCCCTGCTGCCTGAAAAATACAGGACAGGGGTTCTGGCCGTTCTCGCATATGTTTCATGGTGGCTGGGAGAACCCGAGATGTCATTGGGATATTCGCAGGAATGCCTGGGTTATGACAGTTCCTATAACCTTGCAGTTATTATGGACCAGGCTGTCAGGTGGGGAGCAATGCCGGCATGGTACAGGGAAAGCAGGAATAACAAGCCTTCAGGAAAAACACAAAGGCAGTGAAACGGGAATAATTGTCCGAATGGTATGGTTCATTACTAAGTAGTAGTTGCACTTACCCGAACTATGCCTATTTTACGATGGGCCTATCCAGGAGGAAACGTGGTCACCAGAAAAACAGCCGGCACAACAGTTACCCGAAAGACTGCTTCTCCAACTAAAACTGTATCCGAAAACAAACCGAAAGTAAAGGGTACAGCCAAAGAAAATGCAAAAACTAAAGGGAATGCAGCAACAGGAAAAACAGCAGAGAAAACTGCTGCAAAAGAGGTATCTGCTGCTAAAACAGCAGGTACGGCAAAAGCAAAGCCTTCTGCAAAGCCAGCTAAAACTAAAACTAAAAATACTGAAGCTGCTGCTAAAAAAGCCAAGGCATCCCAGCATGGTACAGCAGCGCTTTCGAAAGCTCCATCTGCGGAATCCCGGGAAACCCGGAAAACAGGAAAAAAGCAGCAGGCATCTGCGCGGAAGGCGAAAACATCAGCAAAACAGCCAGAAGCGAAGGCACGGACAGAAAAATCAGAAAAAGAGCATGCCGCAAAACCCGTCAGCAGGAAGAAGGCTGCCGAAAGCACTGCCCATGAGCCTGAACATCATCCTGATGATACGCAGCATGAGGATATCACTGACATTGATCATGAAGATGCCGGTCTTCCCGGTTCACTGGACGAAGATGACCTTAACGAGGGTATAGGCCCGGGGGCAGATAATTCGAATGCCCTGGACCATATTGATGACGCAGTTGAGCTGGATGAGAACGGCGATCCCATCAGTATGGATGATGACAGCATGGAAGAGGGCCTGGAAGACAAAGAGCTTGAAGATGATGATGAAGATGCCGAACCGCAGGAGGAAAAACAGCCTACGGAAGAAGGCGCCTTTGTTGTCAGCGAAAAAGACGATGACGAGGATGACAGTCTTACTCCAGCAGGCAACCCCAAACGGCGTGTGCTCACTACAGGTGCAACATCGGATCCTGTCAAGGACTATCTTAAGCAGATAGGGCGCGTCAACCTTTTGAACGCTGAGCAGGAAGTTGACCTTTCCGAGAGGATAGAGGCCGGCCTGTATGCCCAGCACCTCCTCGATACGTCTCCTGCTGAAGACCTGACTTTCCAACGCAGGCGCGAGCTCAGATGGGCTGCTAACGACGGGAAGAAAGCCAAGGACCATCTGCTTGAAGCTAACCTGCGCCTTGTGGTATCCCTTGCTAAAAGGTACACAGGGCGGGGGATGCTTTTCCTTGACCTGATCCAGGAAGGCAATCTCGGCCTTATCCGTGCAGTTGAAAAATTCGACTGGAAGAAAGGCTTCAAGTTCTCGACTTATGCAACATGGTGGATACGCCAGGCAATCACACGCGCAATGGCTGACCAGGCGCGTACCATCCGTGTGCCGGTCCATATGGTGGAAGTGATCAATAAACTTTCCCGTGTACAGCGCCAGATGCTTCAGGATCTTGGGCGCGAGCCCACACCGGATGAGCTGGCCCGTGAACTTGACATGCCTGTTGAAAAGGTGCAGGAGGTTCAGAAGTACGGGCGTGAACCGATCTCACTGCATACTCCGCTGGGTGAAGACGGCGATTCTGAATTCGGCGACCTTATCGAAGATACAGATGCCATAGCCCCCTCTGAGGCCGTCGCCTTCTCGCTGCTTCAGGAGCAGTTCAAGCAGGTACTGGAGACTTTGAGCCCGCGTGAAGCAGGTGTTATCAGGATGCGTTACGGATTGGAAGACGGGCAGCCTAAAACCCTGGACGATATCGGGCACGTTTATGGCGTTACCCGTGAAAGGATACGGCAGATAGAATCCAAAACTATGGCAAAACTGCGCCATCCGGCACGGTCCCAGACGCTGCGCGATTTCCTCGATCAGGAGTAGGCACAGCCTGCCCCCGGCCGAGGATATCTGTGCGATTCAGAATAGGCGGAGATTAACGGTATTTGACTTATGGCTCAGAAGACAACGGAAAAATATAATGCTGACAGCCTCTCAGTCCTGGAGGGACTTGATGCCGTACGCAAGCGTCCCGGCATGTATATCGGCACCACTGACAGCCAGGGGCTTATGCACTGCCTCTGGGAAATAATTGATAATTCGGTAGATGAAGCCCTTGCCGGGGCTTGCAGCCATATCGCAGTCACCCTGCATACAGACGGCTCCATCACAGTTGCCGATAACGGCCGCGGCATCCCGGTAGATATTGAAAAAAAGACCGGGCTGTCGGGTGTGGAGGTAGTGCTGACGAAACTCCATGCAGGCGGCAAATTTGGGAATGCGGCCTATAACGCAGTCGGCGGCCTGCATGGCGTAGGATCGTCTGTTGTCAATGCGCTCAGTTCCAGGCTTGATGTAGAAGTTGACCGCGGCGGCAAAACGTACCGTATGGAATTCCACCAGGGACACCCCGGCGTGTATGCGGATGAAGATCCCGCGAACCCTTCCCCTGATTCCGCATTCAGCCGTACCCGGAAGAACCGGCCCACTGAGCTCCGCGTCATCGGCAAATACTCAGGTAAGCATACGGGTACACGAATCAGGTACTGGGCTGATCCTGAGATATTTAATGATACTGCGCGGTTCAATTATGACCAGCTTATCGACCGTGTGAGGCAGACCTCATTCCTTGTGCCGGGGCTGCGGATCGAAGTGGTCGATGAAAACATTGAGGATAGTGCAGAAGGTGATAACAGGTATCCCGGCTCAGACAGTTCCCCTTCAGCTGTAATAGAAGGCATGGATATAGCTGAGGCTTCTGTCCCCGGCCATCCCAGGGTCCAGGAATTCCTCCATGAAGGCGGGGTTGCCGATTTCGTGGATTACCTGTCGCATGGCGAACCGGTAAGCGACATCTGGCATATTGAGGGTGACAGCACATATGAGGAGGAAACCCAGCGGGTAGATGCTGAGGGTGATCTCCATGCTGAAATGATCAGGCGTACCTGCCATGTTGATATCGCCTTGAGATGGGTCAATGATTATGAGACCGTGATGCGCAGTTTTGTCAATGTTGTTGAAACACCGGGCGGCGGCATGCATGCTGACGGTTTCCTGAATTCAGTGACCCGAAATATCCGTAAAACCGTCGAGGCCAATGCCCGTAAACTTAAGGTAAACCTTAAAGACCCGTCAATGAAAGTCGAGCGTGACGATGTCCTGGCAGGGATGGTTGCGGTTGTCACTGTACGCATCGCTGAGCCTCAGTTCCAGGGGCAGACCAAGGATGTCCTCGGGACAGCCCAGGTCAAACCTATTGTTACCAGGATGTGCGATAAGCAGTTCGGCGATATGATAACCGGATCAAAGCGGGGCTTCAAGGACCAGTCCAGCCGTGTACTTGAGAAGATCGTTGGCGAAATGCATGCCCGGGTGCAGGCCCGGAAAACTAAAGAAGTGACACGGCGGAAAAATGCCCTTGAATCGGCATCCATGCCGGCAAAGCTCTCTGACTGCCAGCCCGGCAATGATGATATTGCAGAACTGTTTATAGTTGAAGGGGACTCTGCACTGGGGACTGCCAAAGCTGCCCGTAATTCAATGTTCCAGGCGCTGCTTCCTATCCGGGGGAAAATACTTAATGTCCAGAAGGCTTCTGTTTCGCAGATACTCGCTAATAAGGAATGCTCTGCCATCATCCAGGTCGTGGGGGCAGGGTCGGGCGCTACTTTTGATATTTCGCAGGCCCGGTATGACAAAGTTATTATGATGACTGATGCGGATGTTGACGGAGCCCATATCCGCACACTTCTGCTTACGCTGTTCTACCGGTATATGAGGCCGCTTGTTGAGTCAGGCCACGTTTATGCAGCTGTCCCCCCTCTGCACCGCATTGCTTTGGCCGGTAAGCGTAAAGGGGAGTACTTGTACACGTATTCCGAGGATGAGCTGAGCAGGGTACTGGGCCGGCTTGATTCTGAAGGTACGGCTTATAACGAGGATATACAGCGTTATAAGGGCCTGGGGGAAATGGATGCCGACCAGCTGGCTGATACTACGATGGATCCCAGATCCCGTCTTCTGCGCCGCATACGGCTTGAGGATGCGCGTGAAGCTTCTGAAATATTCGATCTGCTTATGGGTGATGA
>ERZ773263.1318-NODE-1318-length-15036-cov-14.308057_pt1 | contig 15036 bp, 17 predicted proteins | sample MGYA00511076_ERZ773263 | MGnify/ENA primary metagenome ERZ773263 (study PRJEB29015, sample SAMEA2738155) | human oral metagenome | biome: human oral; feature: human-associated habitat; material: saliva | place: China | collected 2195 ... | reverse complement strand
TTTAAGGTTAGCTGTATCATCTCGACCTTCTACAACGATGACTTGAGAAATTTTTTCTTTCATCAATCTTCTTTCAAATTAAATATTCGCAGCGCATTTTCATAGGTCGCTTGCGCAACTTCTCCGACAGTCAAACTACGAAGTTCTGCAATCTTGTCTACAACATAGCGAGTATAAGCCGTCCGGTTTTCACGACCACGTTTTGGAACAGGAGCTAAGTAAGGTGCGTCCGTTTCAACTAGGATTTTGTCCAAAGGGAGATTTTGCGCAGCTTCCTGCACATCTACAGCCTTCTTAAACGTGACCACACCCGAAAATGAAATCATCATACCAAGTTGGATAAAACGCTCTGCCATTTCCAAAGAACCTGAATAAGAGTGCATAATGCCGCCACATGAACCTACACCTTCACTTTTAATAATCTCATATGTGTCGTCCAAGGCATCACGAGTGTGCACTACAAAAGGCAAGTCAAGATCTTTTGACAATTGAATCTGCCGTCGAAAAACTTGCTCTTGCGTCTCTTTCGGTGCTGTCATCCAATGATAATCCAATCCAATTTCACCAAGGGCAATAACTTTGGGATTATGCAAATGACTGATAAGCATGCCCTCCACTTCCTGCGTGTAAGAACCTGCCTCCGTCGGGTGCCAGCCAATCGTACTGTAAAGTTCGTCATATTGACGAGACAGCGCAAGCGACTTTTCAATGGTTTCTGCATCAAATCCCACAATATTCATCTTGGTGACACCTAACTCGCGTGCAAAAGCAATTTCTTCAGCTTCTTTGCCTGCAAAATTGTCCACGTTGAGGTGTGTGTGCGTATCAAAAATTTTCAAACTTTGTTTCCTCCTTCTTCCCTATGCTTCTCTAACCATTGAAAATACAGGCTTTTATTTTTCAATATTTCCCTGTATTTCCTGTTATTTCTCACCGCTTTGGTTAATTCATGGTTAGTTTTTTGGTTAGTTTTTTACAAGTGAATTTGATTGAGTTTAGTTCTTACTTCATCTTGGATATTTTCAGTAACATGACTATATACCTGTAAAGTAATGGACTCATCTCGGTGACCTACACGCTCCATAATCGCTTTAATAGGCAATCCTAGTTCAGCAAGTAAACTAATATGGGAATGCCGGAGCATATGGATATTATAGGCTTTTACTTCACCTAAGACTGTATCGCAACTATTCTTGATGAATTTGTATAATAAAGGTTGTCTCATAATATTTCCTTGCTCTGTGACAAAAACAAACTCTTCATCACGACAATGCTCACGAAAATATGAAACAATCTCTATACAACGTTCACTCAGAATTATCGTTCTAACAGAACCTACTGTCTTAGTAGTTTGAAGCACTCGCTCATCGTACTTGTGAGCTACATAATCAATCGTATGATCAATCTTCAAAAGATGATTTTCAAAATCTATGTCTTGATAGCGAACACCGATAAATTCAGCAAAGCGAAGACCTGTTAAAAAAATGAACTCCATCGCTAACGTATAGCGTCTATCTTTATTATGACTTTCACAATACGATAAAACTTTTCCTAACTCTTCTTTACTGATAAAATGTTCCTTAGCCTTTTTGAGCTTTTCATAGTCAGCCTTCTGCTTAGGAATCACTACATTTTTGACAGGACTCTTGGTGATATATCCGACCTTCTCAGCATAGCCAAAGATACCATTAAGATAAATCTTTCGATTTTTCCTTGTAGAATTTTCAACATTTAAACTCATTAGGTAGCTTTGTATTTGCTGGGTGGTGTATTCTGACAACTTCAAGTCACCTACCGCATCAGCAAAAAATTGCAGACATTTCATTTCACTTCTGAAACTTGACGGTTTAATTTCACTAGCTCGAATAGTTTTCCATTCTGCCAACAGCTGACTAAACGTAGTCGCTTCATATTTTTGTTGCTTCAGCTCTTCTTTTGTCGGTGTTGTAAGAATTTTATCTATCTTAGTTGCTAATCGCCGTTTTGCTTCTGCTTGAGAAACTCTAGATTTTGATTTCAAAGTAACAGTCACCTGTTTCCACTTTTTATCACGCTCATCATAAAACTTCTCATAATAACGATATTTGCCATTATCTAACTCTTTATAAAACATCATCTCTCCTTTTTATCGTCATAAATAAAGGAAAGCTATGTAGCATAGCTTAATTATAACATAACTACATAGCTTCCTCATACTTCTTTTGTTTATATTGCAAAAAACGCTCATATCCCTCAATACTTATATAAACCCTCTTATGAGAAGGCTTCAAAATAAAATCTTGAAACTGCTCAATTCGCCTCATCTCAGTCAAATCATTATTTAATGTCTTTAAAGGAATGTCAAATAATTCTGAAATCCCTTTCTTTGTTTTGTACAAATGTTCCATAATACCTCTTCTTCTGCTATAATAGAGATGATAAAAGTTTTTCTTTTGTCACTCATTTGGCTTGTCAGTTGCTCCGCAATAAGTATCTGACAGGCTTTTTACATTATCGTAAAACTCTGTTGTGTATTCTTTTATGCCGTAAGGAGTTTCATATTTTGTAGTACGTGAAAAATTCGGTGGACTATTAATTTTATAAGTCTCCATAAGTTCCCCCTTTGTTGTTGTGATTTCCAAAGGCTTTTCTATCCCACGACTGGTTCTATAAATACGAATCCCTTTTGGATACATGTATAGTCTCGCTCCCTTAACAGTTGCTTTACTCTGTGAATCTTTATCACCTATCTGCAAATTAGATAGATAAGCTATCAAGTAATTTCCAACCTTATTAGCCCTTCTCAATCGTTTGGTCTTTGTAAAACCTTTACCCCACATAGTAGCAACTACATCATTAGGGATAGAGAGAGTCGTTTCATTCTTCATAAGCACATGTAAATGCCACCGTCCGCTCTCTTGTGGCTCAATCACGGCAATATATTCTACATGACCATACTTACTACGCAAGCGTCGCATAAATGCCTTAAAATCTTTATAGACCTGAACAGGATCAATCACATGTTCACGATAGGTAAATGTAAGCCATAGCTGATTATCGCCACCACCTGAAAAATTATGAGCAACCAAGCGACGCAGTTTTTTCATAGTTTGCTTTGTTGACTTCAAATTATCAAGACGACTACTATTAGAAGTATCCATATCATGAATTTCTCCCGTCTCCAGGTTTACATAACGTTTCCCTGAAATCACCTTGATAGTCTGTTTTTGCTTTCCGTTAGCTGTAGTCATTTCAACCGTATCTCCGTAAATATAAGACTTTACTAGTTTGTTGCTCCCAATTTCTGACATGTGACCTCTATCTTCTTGTGCTTTTGTTTGACGCTTATCAAGTTAAGAGCGTCAAAATTGTAATCATTAAATTCTAATTTATTCCACGGTTTTATTGACAACAGGTTCCCTAAGATGATTAAACTGATTGTGTCGGCACGAACGAACATAGTTCGACCGTGCCGCCCCAACCAGCCTAAGTTATCTCAGCCTATCATCAAAAAACTTTCGCAGCATAAAGATAGAATTTAATTCTCGTATCACACAATTATGGATTCTTCAAGCGAAACAAATCGCTTTTAACTGCCCGCTCATTTCTTTTTTCATAGATGATAAACACTAAACGACGTAAATCATCTTTTTTATAAGTGTCAGCAGTACCATGCAACCCACTTATTTTTAGATAATAGACCCATTTTTCTTTCATTTTGAGCAAAATATCAGAATCTAACTCACCAAATATAGTAAAGCTAAATACAATACAATCTGCTTGAAAATCTCCACTATCATAACTATAACAAATTGGAACTATCTCATCTGCTACATGCACCATCTGAACTGACCTACCCCCATTATTGTGAACAATTTCTTGCTTTTCAAAAACTGGTCGTGTCGTATAATCAAATTGATCAGCTTTGATTTGCTCTTTTACCAACTTCATTAGTTCATGCTGAGTCTGTTCAAGAAAGACAGCCCATCTCCTCTGTTTTTCTTTTTCTAGCATTTTTGCATTATATTCCTCTAATTTTTTCCTACAAAATTGAAAACCTTTACCAACAGCCTTCAAAGCTTTTATAGGTAATTCTTCTAAAATAGATGGCATTTCAAAATCTCCTTCAAATTAGGGTAGTTAGATAAACGATATATCTGACTACTTTACAACTCGACAATATCGTCAGCTTTAACAACTTTTGCAGTGATTGACAACTGATTACGATATTCACCGTAAACAATCGCTTTTTCAATGTCAACGATTTCACATACTGTCATCATTGCTTGATAATTTGCATAATCCTCTAGAGTCGCATAAGGTACTTTGGCAACAAGCTGTTCACCTAAATTATTTTTATCGTTAGGATAGTCACTATCATCAGAGAAAATAAGTAGTCCTACTTTTACCCCTTTTTCCACTTCCGAACTCTTATCAATTTTTTCTACCCATCGAGTTGCAGAAATAAATCGAAGTTCTTTTTTAGCTAAAAACAACGAAGCGTTAAATTCAGTAAAATGTGATAAATTTTTCAATGGCATAAAAACCTCTTTCTTTTTTAAAAAAGCAAATCATAGATTTTTGCTAAGCACTAAAATTCACCTCCTACTTCTAAGGAGAAAATTTCAAGAAATTCGGATAGTTTTTCAATTTTTTTCTAAACTCTCTTTCAATATCGCTTTAACTCGTTCATAATGTTTTTTGACTGTCTTATCGCTTATACCAAATTTCTTTGCTAAAGCGACATAGCTAGTTTTATATATAGAACGCTTCAGAAAAATTGTTCTATCAACATCAGATAGCTCTTGTAGCGTTTTTGCTATAATAGTCATTCTTTCTTTTTTTAGAAGAAGATTTAGAGGGGTCTCCTTATCCGAAACAGTATCAATTAATTCACCCGAACCACCTACGCTGGTACTATTTAAACTGCATAATCTATTTTTTCTATCTCTTCTCAACGAATTTAGATACGGTTGGTTAAGTAGTCGGCAAACCTCTTCCCAATCTCCCTGCTCAACTGCTATCTGGATATTCTCCTCTCTCCTTTGTTCGACCTTATTATATTCTTCCATGTGCCGATTCCTCCTTTGGGATTTATCAACACTACATCAAGGGGAGAATTGCTTTTCTTATAGAAGAGAAGCGATAAGATGAAAAGTAGAAACGGCACTTATAGATGCATAAAAAAATAACAGTTATACAAAAAGTATAACTGTTATGCATTATTCTCTTTAAGAAAAGACTTTATTTTGTGTTTTTATTTATTCTATATCTGTTACTCATCAAGCCGATAAAAGACATACGGGTCATTATAATTAGTTACTGTCCCACCAAAAGCTATGCGGTCTTTATTACTGTCACTATCTTCTCCTCCTTTTACAACCACACCCGCAGGGAAAAAGTTAACGTAACTTCCTGTTGGAGCAGATTGTCTGTCATATTTTGCTCCCATGACACCTAAGCCGCTACCATCAGAGTTTTTAACAACATCATGAATGGTTTGACCTGAGGTTGTAGAATTATCCCAATACATTGTTCCATCACTATCAATCCGAACTCTTGTTGCTAATCCTTGATTGTTAGGTAAGCCCCAAGTGCCAGCTATACTAGAATAGTCCCCTCTTGCTAGTTCATCAATGTTCATACCATTTTTGTCCTTCACTTTCGAAAACTCTTTCATATTGTTTTCTCTAAAGTAAACAACTTCTGGACTATTAAAATTCTCATCATGATGCTCTGTTAGCATTAAAATATCTCTGTCTATAACAGATAGTCGCGGAACTCCATCTGGCACTTCAAAAATACTATACAGTACTGTGGCCTTTGTTCCTCCTACGATCTCACCAGACTTTCTAATTTGAAAATTATTGCCATCTACAGCATCTACTTCTCTTCCGAGACCACCATTTGCATAAATAGGTATCGTCCATTGTTCTGTCTTTAAGCCTAAATCACCTGAAATGGGGTCATTAGAGGATATTTCAATAATTCCTTTACTAAAAACTCCTCCATAAATAACATCTGCTCTTCCATCAGAATAGACTTTTAATGAGTACCCATCACGACTCTTCCAATTGCCACTTATTGAACTAAAGTTGTCATCACGAATTTCTAAATCATTTACTGTAGACTTTTCAAATGTTTGTTTTTTATTCATTTCATCTTTTCTATGAAATACTAGATAGTGGACTGCGTTAGGGATTCCGTATCCTTTATCTATATCTTTTTCATTCTCTTGGAAAATCAATGTATCTTTCGTAATTTTAGTTGGTATATCTTGTCTTATAGCCCACTCATTCTCTCTTGTATAATCAAAGCCAACTTCATCTCGTCTAAATTCTGAGTTCCTTTGAATTAAATATAGATTTTTATCAAATTTACTATATTCTCGTTCAGAACTCATGTGACCAGAAGCATAGATGTTGCGTTCCTTCCCTTCATATTTCCCTTTTATATTCATTGCGATATACCCTTTATCAAAAGTGTCATCATTAGCAACCACTAATTCTCCCTGATTTTGTAATTTTTTATCTGCATTGAATACTTTAACAATACCTTTTTTATCAATTGTTAAAATCGTTTGATGCTCTCCATCACCTACTTCACTAAGCCATGTTCCTACTAAACTCTCATAATTTTCAACTGAAATATCTAAAACATTTAGTGGCTTATTTGCTGATTTAATTTCTACGTACGACTGCTGAGTCAAACTACAACCGCTAAGAAACATTAACAATAAAACACTTAATAAATATTTAATACTTTTCATAATTTACCCCTCGAAGAAATCACTAAACATTTCTTTAGGCATATATTGCGGGCTTGGATTTGTAGGAATTCCTTCAATATTCGATACAATCTTTGAAACCAGCTCTAGGGCTATCCAATTGAATCCACGTAATTGCTCTATATTTTTATTTATTTCCTTCCACTGCGTTGGTACTGTATACGAAGAATCTTCATAAACATCGGGATACGTTCCTTTCTTTTTGATTCTCGAAAGGAAACCATACTGACCGTCTGAAAGAACTAAAAGCACATACTCTACATCCTTCCTAATAAGATTCGATTCTGTAGTAAATAAAAATTTATTATCATTATTTTTGGCAAAATAATAGTGAGCCTCTAATACTCCCCTTTTTGAATAGGAACATTCCTTTTCTCCCATATTTCGATCTTGCAATTTATATACAGCTACTTCTTCATGCATCACTAATCTCCTTTGTACTGTTTTTTATCTATTTTAACAAAAATAGTGTCACTATACAACACTTTTTGTATTTTTTAGATTGTTTATTGTACTTAATTTCATGCAAAAAGGATAGTAAAATGATACAAAAGAGGATTGTAGGAATGAAAGCTAACCAATTACAGAAATATATATCTAACAGAATCAGAGAATGTCGCAAAGAAAAGAAGCTAAGCCAAGAACAACTTTCAAACGATGCAGGCTTAGGTATTAAGGCTATTCAAAATATTGAAAATTTAAAATACGACTTTAAAATTCAAACACTTGAAAAAGTGCTAACCGCTTTAGATATGACGGTGGAAGAATTTTTCGACTTCCCACTCTCCGATAATTCTGTATCTCTTGATACACTCGTAGATAACCTTTCTGATTTATCAAACGATAAACAAATCAAACTCATTTCGTCGTTTAACGAAATCGTAAAAAGCATAGACTAAAAGAGGAACTCTTTACGAATTCCTCTTTTTGCATGCTACACTTACTTTCCTTTGGTTAGTTTCTTGGTTAATTGCCACCTTAAGAACTGTAAAACCTTTTAAAATCACAGACTCAGGTCTGTTGTATGTGTGTCAAAAATGTTCATCATTCATTCCTCTTTATATCAGTTTCTATTATATCAAAATCTCTGAGCAAATGCAGATTGTCCCTTTGTTCTCCAACAAAAAAACCAGCGGTCTCGAGTTTCCGTTGGTTCTTCATCTTGTATTCGTTTGGATTATGCAGCCAAAACTTTGCGTCCTTTACGACGACGGCTAGCAAGTACGCGACGACCGTTTTTAGTTGCCATACGATGACGGAAACCATGTTTGCGCGCACGACGGATTTTACTTGGTTGATAAGTACGTTTCACTTTGAATACCTCCTCTTAGATTCTTGTATTCGTTTAGCCGGCTATTGTGATCAGTTACTAAACATACTTTATTATTCTATATGATTCTAAGCCTTTTGTCAATAGCAGCGCGAAATTGTTTTTGCTAAAGCCTCAAGAAAGTTTGTCTAAACCTCGTACAATTCTCTGGTTGCCTCATAAAAAGGAATGAGTGTTATCATAGCATCCTGAAGCTCATCCAGAACTTGCCTTATTGATGTGGCTTGGGCTAAATCTACATCGTATTTCACTAAGACTTTACGGACTTGCCCTGTTTTTACTTGTTGGCTCAAATACTGTCGATTTTCTTCTGTTCCAGCAAATCGTTGACTGACACCATTTATTTGAGCCAAGTAATAAACCGGAGTTGCGATTGGCACCTGCAAGACTCGATTTTGCTTCGTCAGACTGGTTTCATCTTTCTTGCGCTCGATAAAGCTGACTTCTAACGATACTCCAAAATCTCTTGGCTTCCCATATAAACGCAGCGCAAACATTGGTTCTGTGACATCGCCACAACCGCGCAAGTAGTTCCAAAAATGGGGACGCAAAATTTGAGCTTGATTCATCCAGTTGCTGGTACGCTCCAGAGTTAATTTTGGATAAAATCTTTGAAATTGCTTAACCAAGTCCGAAAATTCCGCGCGTGCTGCCTGACCTTTCTGTTTGAAATCAAGCATCATTTCTCTCAATTCTCCCGCTTTATCAGGAGAAATATATTTATGTCCTTGTAATGCTAAGTAAGTTTCAATAGCTGAAAAAATAGACATGTAAGCTCCTTTCTTCTCAATCTCAAGCACGTCAATTAGTGGACTAAACGGAAAGAAAGACTGAAAAGAAATTCTTCTCAGTCCTTAGTTTATTATTCACTGTCAATATCCACAACAACATAACGGTTTGGTTCGTCACCCTCTGAATAGCTGGTAAGCCCGTCCATTTTAGAAATAATTCGGTGAATAATTTTCCGCTCATTGTTAGACATAGGATCAGTCTTTTGACTATGTTGGTATTCCAACACACGATCAGCTAGCTTCTGAGCGTAGCTTTGTAGAACTTCTGCTCGATGTTCTACATAATCATTGACATTGATAGAAATGTAAAAACTCTTAGAATAGCGATTATAAAGATAATTCTGTGCCAACAATTGAAGAGCTTTCAGCACTTTTCCGTGATAGCCAATAATGCGACCAGGCTCATTGGTATCAATCTGCATATTGATTGTCCGACGATTATGAGCACTTGCAATGCTAGCTTCAACATCCATTTCGTCCACGATGTTTTGCACATAGCCCGTCACACTCGCAACAACTTCTTCAACATCATAATTTTCTTCCACTTGAATGCCCAAATCTTCAAAATCAGCCGGCTCTTCAGCTATCGGTTGGACTTCCGAGCGCTTTTCTACAGCCTGGTCAAAAGAAATAATCTTGTCAGTTGTCTTTTCTTCTTGAGCGACCGATTTTTGAAAATTTACGATGTCACTATCTTTCAATAAGTCAATTGTGCCTGTTTCTTCAAGAATCGTGCTGGCTTCTTTTTCGTGCTTCAAAATTTCAGCTTTGACATCATCTGAGATTTCTTTGCCTTCTCCTTCGATTTTTTTAATGGCTGCAACAACATGTCCTAAGTCAACAGTTGCTTCACTCACGCTTTTAACGGGCTCATTTTGAGCATTGATTGCTTCCGGAACACCTTTGACAGCCTTTTGATTTGCCTTTACCACCGTCGTTTCGTTAATAGGTTCCACATCAACTTGGGCTAATTTCTTGCCAAATAATCCTAAAAATCCTTTTTTCTCACGAGAAATCACTTTGATATGTGCTTTCATCCGTGGAATATCTAACTCGCGCAAGCCATTTTGAATGGCTTCTTCAACACTCGCTCCTGTAAATAATACCATACAAGCGCCTCCTTACTTTCTCTTTTTTTGTGCTTTACGATAAGCACGTTTTTTCTTTTCTTCACGTTCCCGCTCAGCAGTCGCTTTCGCTTCTCTTTCTGCAATGATTTTATATGGATTGCTCAGTAAAAGCGTTTGGAACACTTGATACGCGTACGATGTGCTCCAATACAAAGCAACCCCACTTGCTACACTCATAGCAAAGAAGAAGACAAACAGCGGCATGATAAACATCATTCCTGTCATCAAACCATTGCGTTCCGCCATTCCTTTATTGCTCAACCAAGTACTCAAAAAGGTGAAAACAGCTGCTAAAACTGGCAAAATATAATAGGGATCTGTCGCGCCCAGATTCAGCCATAGAAAGTGCCCTACTTTAAGAAATTCAACACGCGTCAAAGCATGATACAAGGCAATCAACACAGGCATTTGAATAAGCAAGGGCCAAAATGATGCCGATGGCTTTACTCCTAATTCCTTATACAGCTTTTGTGTTTCTTCTGCCAAACGACTGCGACTTTCCATGTCGCGTCCTGGATACTTCGCCTGCAATTCTTTCACTAACGGCTGCGCTTCCTGCATTTTCCGAGAAGCATTGATCTGCAATTGGAAAACAGGCAAAAGAACTGTCCGAATAATCAATGTGAAAAGGATAATCCCAATTCCTGTACTTCCATTGAATGACAGGAAACGAATCGTTACGGCGAAGAAATAGACAAATCTCTCCCATAAATCCGGCGAACTCGCTGTGACCTCACTCGTCCCACACGCCGTTAAGATGAGCGAAGCTAAAACTAAAAGCCCCGCCAGTTTACTTTTCTTTTTCACTACTCAAACCTTCCTGATAAATTTTTGCTATTTTTAGTACATGAAGCAAATTTTGCTCTAATTCTTGATAAGTCAGAATTTCCACACCTTTGCGTGCAATAACGACAAAATCAAGCGCTGCTAACTCTGCTTGATGAGCTATCAAAACGTGTCGAATACGGCGTTTAATCTTATTGCGCATGACCGCATTTCCTAGTTTTTTACTGACAGATATTCCTACTCGAAAGTGTTTTTGTTTCTTTTCTAATTTATAAATGACGAATTTTCTATTGGCAAAACTTTGCCCACTTTTGAAAATCGCATTAAAATCTTTCTCGCTCTTGACGCGATAGCTTTTCTTCAAAACTCAACTCCATCTACCAAAATTATATCTATTATACCATAATTTTCAAAAAAACCAATAAGAGCAGGCATATTCACCATTTTACTCTATCCAACTGATACAAAACGCATGTAATTCACTCTTAGTCTGAAAATTTAATGCTAAAAGAGTTAGTAAAGTAAAGAAGAGCGACTAAGATTGGCTCCTAATCCCTCTTCTCGTATCTTATACTAAATGATTACCGACACTTGTAATTCATAGTTATATTTTTCAACTATTTGCTAGATTCTTTTGCAAAAAATTGCGTGGCTGCAACTGCTGCTTTCCAGCCTTGGTACAATTTTTGGCGCTCCGCCTCTAGCATCGCAGGTTGGAACGTTTCCCCAACCGCATTTAATGTTTTTAGCTCCTCCATGTCTTTCCAATAGCCGACCGCAAGACCGGCCAGAAAAGCTGCTCCAAGAGCCGTTGTTTCCAAATTTGCCGCACGCGCTAACTCAATTCCCAGAATATCTGCTTGAAACTGCATGAGGAAATCATTCATGGCAGCACCACCATCTACCTTCAGAACTTGAATAGCCGTGCCTGTGTCCATTTGCATGGTGTCAATGATATCGCGCACTTGATAAGCGATGGATTGCAGAGTTGCCTTGATGAAGTCTTCTTTACTTGTTCCACGCGTCAAGCCAAAAATGGAGCCTCTTGCTTCTGGATCCCAATAAGGCGCTCCAAGCCCTGTAAAAGCTGGAACAACATATACTTCATTTTCATTGGTGGAATTTTTTGCATATTGCTCAGATTCAGGTGAGCTAGCAATCATACGAAGGCCGTCACGAAGCCACTGAATGGCACTACCTGCAATAAAAATCGAACCTTCCAAAGCATAAGTCACTTTGCCATTTATCCCATAACCAATGGTTGTCAAAAGATTATTTTTTGATAAATTGCATTCCTGACCAGTATTCATAATGATGAAAGATCCAGTCCCATAAGTATTCTTCACCATTCCCGGTTCAAATGCTAATTGCCCAAAGAGAGCAGCTTGCTGATCGCCTGCCATTCCTGCAATCGGCACTTCTCCACCATAAAAATGATAAGGTGCTGTTTTACCGTACATTTCTGAGTTCGAGCGAACTTCTGGCAACATCGCTTTAGGAATGTTGAGTAAGGACAAAATCTCATCATCCCATTGGAGCTCTTTGATATTGTATAGCATCGTCCGCGCTGCATTTGAATAATCAGTCACATGAGCTGCACCATCCGTTAATTTCCAGACTAACCAGGTATCAATCGTACCAAAGAGCAATTCTCCTCGCTCTGCACGTTCCTGCGCTCCCTCTACCTGATCTAAAATCCAGCGTACCTTGGTCGCAGAGAAATAAGCATCTATGATCAAACCTGTTTTTTGATGAAAGAAATCTACATATCCATCTTGCTTGAGCTTTTCTGCTAAAGGAGCTGTTTGCCGAGACTGCCAGACAATGGCATTGTAAATGGGCAAGCCCGTTTCTTTATCCCACACAACCGTTGTCTCCCGTTGATTGGTAATGCCGATTGCTTCAATCTCTGTGGGCTTGATGCCACTTTCAATAAAAGCATTTGCAATGACCGACTGCACAGAATTCCAAATCTCATTTGCATTGTGCTCAACCCAGCCCGCCTGTGGAAAAATCTGAGTAAACTCTTTTTGACTCGTGGCAACCTTCTCACCTTTTTTATTGAAAATAATCGCCCGCGAGCTGGTTGTCCCTTGGTCAATCGCCATAATATAGGTTTCTTGTGACATAAAACGCCTCCATTGTATGTTCTGCCTTTATTATACACAATAAAGCGCTTTCTTTCTATTCTTTTCTCCTGTTTTTTGTGAAAATTTCACTTAAACTCTATTTCAAGCATATAAAAACGACTTCCTTCCAGAAGCCGTTCCTTTATTTACACATTACAAACGAGCGTTCAATTCTTTGCTCAATTCTTCAAATCCTGGTTTTCCAAGAAGAGCAAACATATTTTTCTTGTAAGCTTCTACACCTGGTTGGTCAAATGGGTTAATAGCATTCAAGTAGCCAGAAATAGCAATAGCCAACTCAAAGAAGTAAATAGTATAGCCAAGAGTAAAGGCATCTTGCTCAGGAAGTGTTACATACATATTTGGCACGTCACCGTCAGTATGAGCCAGAAGTACACCGTCTGTCGCTTTCTTGTTAACAAAGTCAACATCTTTTCCTTGAAGATAGCCGAGTCCGTCCAAGTCTTCTGCCAATTCAGGAATCGTTACGTTTTTGCGTGGTTTGTCCACACGGACAACTGTTTCAAACATAATACGCGCACCTTCTTGGATAAATTGTCCAAGAGAGTGAAGGTCTGTTGAGAAATTAGCAGATGTTGGATAAATACCTTTTTGGTCTTTTCCTTCTGACTCACCAGCTAATTGTTTCCACCATTCTGAGAAGTATTGCAGAGAAGGTTCATAGTTAACCAAAATTTCAGTTGCATAACCTTTGCGGTAAAGGATATTACGAAGAGCTGCGTATTGATAAGCTTCGTTTTCTGCAATCTTGTCTGAAGTGTAGTCTTTACGTGCTGCGTTGGCCCCTTCCATAAGGGCTTTGATGTCAGCGCCTGATGCAGCGATTGGAAGCAATCCAACTGCTGTCAATACTGAGAAGCGTCCACCGATATCATCTGGAACCACAAATGTTTCCCAACCGTTGGCATCTGCTTCAACCTTAACAGCACCTTTTTGGCGGTCAGTTGTAGCATAGATCCGTTTGTTAGCTTCTTCTTGTCCGTATTTCTTAACCAAAAGTTCTTTGAAGACACGGAAAGCGATGGCTGGTTCTGTTGTTGTACCTGATTTAGAAATCACGTTTACTGAGAAGTCTTTGTCAGCTACGTACTCTACCAAGTCAGCAAGGTAAGTAGATGAGATTGAGTTTCCAGCATAAAGGATTTGTGGAGCTTTGCGTTCTTCTTTTGTTTGCAAGTTTGCAAAGTGGTGGTTCAAGAAGTCAATGGCAGCTTTCGCTCCAAGGTATGATCCACCGATACCGATCACGACCAAAACATCGCTGTCTGCTTTGATTTGTTCAGCAGCTTTCAAGATGCGGTCAAATTCTTCACGGTCATAATTTTCAGGAAGGTCCAACCAACCTAGGAAGTCACTACCAGCACCTGTTCCTTTACGGATCAATTCATCAGCTGCAGTCACTTGTGGTTGCATATATTCCACTTCGTGCGGGGCAACAAATTTACCCAAAACTTTTGAGTAGTCAAATTTAATATGAGACATGTTATTCCTCCAATATTTCTTCTCCTCTATGATATCGCTTTACAGGGATTTAATCAAGGGAAACCATCCTATAAAACGTTTTCATTTGCTAATTTTTTTATTTTCACAAATCAAGCAACGACGCAATAGCAATCGTTTGCATATTTGCACTATTTTTGACTAGAAAATCCAAAAAAAGAAGCTTCTCACGAAACTCTATTTTTTCTCTTTTATTCTTTGAATATAAACATGACTCTGGTAAGTGATAGCCCTCACGTCGCTTCGCTCCTCAGGGTCAATATCTCTAAACTCATCTGCGACTTGCAGGCTAATTTCATTTACGCTATAGCCCTCACGTCGCTTTGCTCCTCAGGATCAATATCTCTAAACTCGGTTGCGCCTTACAGGCTAATTTCATGTTACGCTATAGCCCTCACGTCGCTTCGCTCCTCAGGATCAATATCTCTAAGCTCGGTTGCGCCTTATAGGCTAATTTCATGTTACGCTATAGCCCTCACGTCGCTTCGCTCCTCAGGATCAATATCTCTAAGCTCGGTTGCGCCTTATAGGCTAATTTCATGTTACGCTATAGCCCTCACGTCGCTTCGCTCCTCAGGATCAA
>ERZ773263.1314-NODE-1314-length-15057-cov-10.949073_pt1 | contig 15057 bp, 11 predicted proteins | sample MGYA00511076_ERZ773263 | MGnify/ENA primary metagenome ERZ773263 (study PRJEB29015, sample SAMEA2738155) | human oral metagenome | biome: human oral; feature: human-associated habitat; material: saliva | place: China | collected 2195 ... | reverse complement strand
TGGCGGCTGAGGCTGCGATGGAAACCTTCGGTATCGAAACGATGCGTGTTTCCCCTTGGGCACTGCGCGAAGGTTTAATCTTGAGGCGCCTGGAGCACCTGGCAGAGGGCACCAGCACCCCGCTGGATCCGAAGACCCTGGTGGGGGAGTAGGGAGGGGGACTCGGCGGCGGGTCAAAGGCAGAAGCTAATGCGTAGCCGGGCTAATGAGCCGTTCCACGAGGGCTACCATTAGATCCTTTTCTTGCGGGTTGCTCATGGCGACCATTAGGGTCATCGCCGCTAAGGCGTTGTTGGAGACAAGCGGCGTGCCATCCGCCGAAAACAGCAGGTTATTCCGGGATAAAAACTCAATGAACAAGGCTGCGGCACTGCGCTTATTCCCGTCAACCAGCGGGTGGTCTTTGACCATAAGGTACAGTAAATTCGCTGCCTTTTGTTCGGTGGTTTGGTAGAGATCCTGGCCCGCGAAGCTCTGGTATATGGTAGCGACGACCGACTTGAGTTTATCCCCGTTTTCAATCCCGAAAAGCCTATCCTGCGGGAACTCGCTGCGGGCGCGAGCAATGATCGCCTGCGCATCGGCATGAGTGAGCTGCCACACCGGCGCATTCCCGGTGGACTCGCTATCAGAGAGCGTGCCTTCGTCATAGTCACGCAGGGTCTGCAGGCTCGGTAGATAGGCTGAGAGCACTTCACCAGTACCAGCCACGAGGTGGTTATCTGCCCGCGCCATGACCTCTACAATCTGCCCAAGCTGCTCAAGTCGCTGCTGGTTAACGCTGTACCCCTGCACCAGGTATTCCCTCAGGCGTTTGGTGGCCCAGATGCGAAACTGCGTGGCTGTGGCTGACTTGACGCGGTAGCCCACGGAGATAATGGCGTCCAGGTTGTAGTGCTCAACACTTCGCGTTACATTGCGCGTACCTTCGTGTCGAACTATCCGGAATTTCCGGATAGTTGCCTCTTTCTCCAGCTCACCGCTAGAAAATACGTTGGACAGGTGCTCGCTGATGGTACGCACATCTACATCGAATAGCTCGGCCATCTGCCGTTGGCTCAACCACACCGTCTCGCCTTCTAGGCGAACATCGACGGCGGGTTGATCGGCATGTGGCTGGTAGATAATGATGGAGTTATTAAATTTGTTCATGTGACAAGAGTTACGTTGGGTAGGTGTTTCTATTATGGCATGAATTCAGCCGGAATTAATGGGCGTAGCCCACCCGCAAGTTTTAGGACCGCTGGGAGAGAAACAGCGTGCAGTAACTTGTACAAAGGCTCGCGCTGACCCTGTGAAACCGAAGAACCTATTTTGAGGAGTTTTTGTGCCTATCTATAAGCCTGAAGAATACCCGAGCGTAATCGAGCGTATTAAGGCTAAAGTCGCTCAGAAGAATATCGACTTGGGGCCTACCGTTTCGGAGGCAGACATTATTGCTTTTGAGCGTGCCTGCAATACCCGCCTGCCGCAGGCGTACAGGCTGTTTCTACAGGAGGTTGGTGACGGCTGGCGTGACCCGGTGATGGGGCATATCAGCACCGGTTCCATTCATCGGCTCGCAGAGATTGAGCACAAAGACCTTTCCCGACCTCTAACGCTCACGGACGGCTGGCTTTGGGAGGTTGAGGAGGATGAAGAACAGCTGAGTGATGAGTCTTTTGAGCGTAAGTTGGGGAACCAGGGCGTTGAGCTCATGGATGAGGGGTGCGGCATGACCTATGAGCTGATTACTGCCGGGCCGTGCGCCGGTGAGGTGTGGAGCTTCTCGGATGTGGGTGTTAGCCCCTGCTGTGAGCGCCAGGACTTCCTCGGCTGGTTTGAGCTCTGGCTAGACAGCGACGGCGACCCTGACTATTTCAAGGATTATGTCTACGAAGAAGACGAATAGCATATGCCGCAGGGGGTATTGGGCTCTGCGCGAGGGCCTGGTTTTGATGTAATTGGAACATCTGATGAGGGTATTAGTACACCGTTGAGCCTGAAAATTCTAGTGGGGCATTATAGGTGAGCGGCTGTATAAGCCGCCGGTATTTTCTTATCATAGAGTTTTTGCATTGTGGAGTTCTGGGATAGCTGTTTTCAACAGTTTTTTCTAAAACTCTCTAGGTATAATCTGATCAGATATTATACAGATCTCCACTATTACTGTGGTAATTGCATCACGCCATTCATGGAGCTCTTCATTAAGAGATCGCAGCTTTTTCGAGAGTTTTGCCTTCTCTTTGGGATATTTCGCCTCAAGAAGTTTATTATTCGTTTCTTCTATTTCTTGGAACTTATCTTCAAGGCCTTCCCTCCACTCTGAAGTAAGGAATTTACAGCCAAGAGGTAAGCCTTCAAGGTTGCGATAAATAGGGTAGCCCCTACCATTTTCAACTGTGAAATTATTATCGAGTGAACCAAAAAGTGTGTATTTGTGGTTTGTCTCGTCATAGAATTGAGGGGCACAGTCTGTGAAGAGAGAAAATCTATTGTATCCGTCCTCGCTAAAATAAGTTTCTTGATAAAAAATAGACGCATTAAAATAGGCCTCGCCTTTGTAGATGGAGTGGCTGAAAATAGCTATATTGCGGTGGATAGAGGCGCTGAAGTCAACCCAATCCCAGTAGGTGGAGTCACCGAAGTTAGCCCAATCCCAGTAGGTGGATCCACCGAAGTCAGCCCAACCCCAATAGGTAGAGTTGTAGAAGTAAACCTCGCTCTGATAGGTAGAGTCACCGAAGTTAGCCCAATCCCAGTAGGTGGATCCACCGAAGTAAACCTCATCCCAGTAGGTGGATCCACCGAAGTAAACCCAAGCTAGGTAGGTGGACTCACCGAAGTAAACCCAAGCTAGGTAGGTGGACTCACCGAAATCAACCCAAGCTAGGTAGGTGGACTCACCGAAATCAACCTCATCCCAGTAGGTGGAACCGCGGAAATCGGCCCTATCTAAGTAGGTGGATCCACCGAAGCTAGCCGTATTCTGGTAGGTGGAACCGCAGAAGTAAACCCTGCCTTGATATGTAGATCCGCTGAAGTTAGCCCATCTCTGGTAGGTGGAACCACCAAAGCTAGCCGTATTCTGGTAGGTGGAACCGCTGAAGTCAGCCGTATTTTGATATGTGGAACCACTGAAATTAACAGATTTCAAATAATAAGAATATGATAGGTCTACTGGATAGAAGAACATGCTTCCTGAGAAATCATATTCAAAATCTGACCAAGTGCCCGGAGTTTCTTCTTTCGGACCTCTTAGACGATCATGAATTTCTTTAATAATTCCTAGACGAACGTCTGCTTCTGCTTGAAGATTTGCTCGAGATGCGAGAGTGAGAGGGGAACGTATATAGGCGCAGAGGTTATTGATAATAACCTGCCCCTCTTTGAGCCTCTGATCATCAGATAGGCTCTTTTCTTCAAGCCATTCATCGACGAGTCCAACGAGTGTATATACACCGCCCATACGGACAGTGGATTTTTCATCGCCTAGCTGTTCTACCGCTTTGGTATAACGCTCCCGGCGTTCTGCCCTAACTTGGCGTTGGTAATCCTTATTGTTTTTCTCTTTTTCCTGCTTGTTCTTTTTCTTGTCGATATCATTTTTCCGGCGGGTCTCGCCCAAGGTAAAAATTGCGATAAGACCACCGGTTGCTAATAGAATAGAGTGTCGTAGCCCCCCAACACCCGTTGTAGTGCTTTTAACAGCAACAGGTAGGAGAAGGGCAAGTACTCCACCCGTAATACCAGTGACAAGAACTCTGGTAATAAAGTATTTTTTAGTGCTTGAAGTAACAATCTTTGGTAGACATAGGAATAGTCCGCATGTAACAGCTAGGCTCCCTAGATACCATAGTAAAACTGTGTGGTCGTTGGTGATCCGGTGTTCGGGGGATAAGTAGGGTAAGCAGATAATAAGGAACGCTATCGCCAGCCCCACGAGGATGGTTCCAGAAAACCACCACCGCTTTATCCATAAACATATTTTGTGCTGTTTAGACTGCTTTTTCATGCTGCTCTGCATTGGGCTGTTTCTTATCGCTCATCGGTGAGTAGACTCCTTACAGTGAGTGCGTACAATTACCACACTACCGCATCTTCACTTTATATTTCAGACTTTTCTAAATTTTGACTTAAAGTTTACTTGACAAATATTTGATGGTTGTGAAGATATAAGTATCTTGTGTCTCCAAATCTACCCATTTTTCGGGGGTGCTAGGGAAAGGTATCGGTTCCCCGCAGAATCCAAAACTCTGGTAGGGTATTAGGGGATAACTCGACAGTATAAGCTGCTGCTGGTACTTTGTTCAATAAGACTTAGAGTCGCAGAGTTCTGGGACAGCTTTTGATACCACTCCGGAGCTCTGCGGGCTGACTAGCTCTCCGTATCTTCTGCTGCTACGTCTTCCGCTTTTACTATGGTAGCTTCCTTGCGCCATTTATGGAGTTCTTCATTAAGAGATCGCAGCTTTTCCGAGATTTCTGTCTTCTTTGCTAGGTCTTTTACCTCAAAAAGTTTATTATTTATTTTTTCTATTTCTTGGAGTTTACCTTCAAGGTATTCTTTCTGCTCTGAAGTAAGGAATTTACAGTTAAGGGGTATACCTTTGGAATCTAGGTCAATAGGATAACCTTTATCGATATCTACTGTGAAATCATTATTAGGTGACCCAAAAAGCGTATTCTTACGCTTCTTCTTGTCATAAAATTGAGGGGCGCGGTTTGTAAAACAAGAAGAGCTGTTACTGTATCCGTCTTCGCCAAAATAAGTTTCCTGATAGAAAATAGATCCACTAAAGTTAGTCTCATTTTCGTAGGTGGAGTCGCTGAAGTAAGCCCAGCTCTTGTAGGTGGAGTCGCTGAAGTTAGCCCACTGGTAGGTGGAGCCGGTGAAGTAAGCCCAGCTCTTGTAGGTGGAGTCGCTGAAGTAAGCCCACTGGTAGGTGGAGTCGCTGAAGTAAGCCCACTGGTAGGTGGAGCGGCTGAAGTCAGCCCTGCCCTGGTAGGTGGAGCCGCCGAAGTCAGCTACATCCTTGTAGGTGGAGCCGCTGAAGTCAGCCCCGCCCTGGTAGGTGGAGCCGCCGAAGTAAGCCTCATCCCGGTAGGTGGAGCCGCTGAAGTCAGCCCGACTCTGGTAGATGGAGTCGCTGAAATTAATAGGTTTTGCGTAGTAAGAGTTCGTAAGGTCTATTGGGTAGAAGAAGGTGCTTCCCGAGAAATCATATTCAAAGTCTGACCACGCCCCCGGTGTGTTTTTGTCTGGACCCTGTATGCGGTCGTGAATTTCTTTAATAATACTGAGGCGAACGTCTGCTTCGGAATCTAATATGGCTTTGTCTATGTAGAATTCTTCTTTTTTATCTTTATATATCCCTTCAGGTGTAGGGCTGTCCTGAGATAACTCATCATAATGAGAAGCAAGAGTAAATGGGGAACGTATGTAGGCGCAGAGGTTATTAATAATAACCTGCCCCTCTTTAAATCTTTCATCATCGGATAGGCTCTTTTCTTCAAGCCATTCATCCACGAGCCCAACCAATGTATATACGCCGCCCATACGAATAGGTGCTTTCTCATCGCCTAACTGTTCTACCGCTTTGGTATAACGCTCCCGGCGTTCTGCTTTACGTTCTTTGAAAGCATTTTCATCGAATTGCCGGATCTGTTCTTTAAGAACTTTCGTCTGATGTTCTTGGTTTTTGAGAGCTGCATTAATATCTGCATTTGCTTTGGTGCGGTCATTAGTATTCTTGCGGTAGGTCTCAAGTAGACCAAGTGCAGCGATCGCACCGCCGGTTGTGTACAGGAGCGCTAAACGTAGGTTACTTTGTGCAAGAAGTTGTTCAGCCGTTTTCTCTTGGAAAAAAATAACCGGTAGAAAAATCATGAGAGTTAGACCGAGTGCCGCTCCACTAACCAGAAGCCAGGGAAAAGCCTTCTCAAACCAGGCCATAAACTTGGTTTGCTGATATACCTCTGGACTACCAGACGATTTAGTCTCTACATCTTCGCGTTCTTCTGGCATCGACTATCTATTCCTCATGAGTGAGCGATGTGTTCCTTTATCTACCCTACCGTAGATAACTCGTACACGCGGGGAAATTTAGCTGCTAAGCGGCAGGGTAGTAACGCCCTTCCGGGAAGGCTCGTAGCTCTTCACTGAAACCCTCCAACCTTTCAAGAAGCTCTCGCCGCTCCTGCGGCACCTGCGAGTCACGAAGAGAAGTTCGCGCCTCGTACACCTCCCGGAACTTTGCCGCAAGATAGTTTGCTTGTCCTGTAGATAGAAAACCGCATCCCAGAGGAAGACCGTCAGATCCGAGAGCTATAGAGTAACCGCTATCTTCAACCACAAAATCATTGCTGGATGAGCCAAATAACGTTGCCCGCGCATCCTTCTCAGCAACAAAACAGGGTGCGCTCTGAACAAACCGCGAAGGATACGGTGTCCCGAAAAAGTCGGTACCAAAATTCAGGGCACCGCAGAAAACAGACCCATACAGGGAAACCGCGCCCTCAAAGACTGAATCACTCACAAAAACTGAGCCTCGGTACAGCGAGCCGTCGAACCCGGCCTCGCCCCGATAAGCAGAGCTATAGAATAAAGCCTCATCGTAGTAGAGAGACTGGTCGAAGAAGACCGATCCACCGTAAACAGAATCGTGGAAGGAAGCCTCGCCATAGTAGACAGACCAGTTGAAACGCGCCGAATCATGGTAGGTAGATCCGCTCCACTGGGCTTCACCACAATAGGTTGAGTTGTTGAAGAAAACCCAATCGTAGTACGTAGAATCGCAAAAATAGGCGTTTCGTTCATAGGTGGAACCGCTGAATTCGGCGCTGGCGTAGTATGTGCACCCGCTGAAATCAACGGAATTCTGGTACCAGGAATCCTTCATATCAACCGGGTAGAAGAAAACACTATTCGAGAAATCGTACTCAAACCCAGACCACGAGCCTTCTACATGACTCCTTCTGTCGCCCTGAGGAAAATGGCGCAACCGGCGGTGAATTTCCTGCAAAGCCCGTTGACGAACCTTTGCTTCTGCCAAAAGCTCTGCTCTGTGTACGGAAAACTCTTGGTGGTTCTCTCGATAGCTGCCGTGAGGGCTGGGCTTATCCTGCGAGAGCTCATCGTACCGAAATGCCAGATCAAAAGGGGCGCGGATATAGGCGCAGAGAACATCTACGATGCGCTGGCCCTCCGTGTGCTTTTCTTCTTCCGATAAGGAATCATCGGCAAGGTATTCATCCGCCAGCCCACGAGCGCGTGCACCGCGCCCAGCCGTGTGTATGAGTGCGCGGAGTTGAGCAATTCGACGGCTTTTAGGTAGCGTTCCTGCCGTGAAGTATTCAGGGTTTTCTCGTCTCCGGTGGTCATGGCGGGTGGCTCCTTGCGTGGTGGTTGGGGCGTGCCCCTTCACCCTACCGCATCCTTGTTCGCCGCCTCCAGATTTCAGCCGCTAAAAAAGGCTCTTTATCCGAATAAAGAGGCGAAAAGTACGCTTTATTCGAATAAAGAGCCTTTTTACGCAAGACGCGCAAGAGACAGGGGAGAGGCCCCTAAACCCCTACCTGCTGGCGGTCTTGCTCCTGCAACGGGATCGTCGTGATCTTCTCGCGCCAAGCGTGCAGTTCCTCAACAGTAGACTTCAACCTGCCCGAAAGCTCCCTGGTCAGCTCTAGCCTATCGGTGCTGCGCGCATCGTCGCCGTGAAGATGCTGGGTGATCTCCTGCAGTTCCCCATTCTTATGAGCCAAATACTGCCGATGCTCCACAGCCAGCGGCGGGCACCCGCTCGGCAGCCCGGATGCGCTGGTATCAATAGCGTAGCCCTGCCCCAGCGAGAAGACATTCTCCGTCGGTGCGAAGAACGAAATGTACTGCGCCCATGCCTCAACATTCATGAAAGCGGGCGCCGCGCCGGTAAAGACAGAACCCTGGAAAGTCACCGCATTGCCATACACGGAACCCCTAAAGAGCGCCTTGTCGGCATACGTCGAATTCTGGAACCCCGCCAGACCGTAGTACAACGAGCTCGTGTAATTCGCCCACTTGCTGTACACCGAACCCTGAAAATCAGCCCAACCGTTATAGACAGACCGGCGGAAGTACACATCGCCGCCGTAACGGCAGTTATTGAAATGCACGTCGTCCGTATAGACAGACCCGCTGAAATCCGCCCGATGATAGGTACAGTCGCCAAAACTTGCCACCCGCGTGTACACGCAGTTATGGAAGTTCGCCTGATTATGATAAACGGAATTGTTGAAGGTTACCGTGCCGGTGTAGACGGAGTTATGGAAGTTCGCCTGATTATGGTACTCAGAACGGCTGAAATCCACCGCGCCAAGGTACGTTGAGTTACGGAACACCGCCCAGTTGCGGTACGTGGAATTCACGAAAGTTACCGCCTCATGGTACGTAGACCCGCTAAAGTTCGCCTGATCCAGGTACAGGTTGCCGCTAAAGTCTGCGGTGCTGCGGTACACGGAATCGGTCAACGATGCCGCGCCGTGGTACGAAGACCCGCTAAAGTTTGCGTGCGCCAGATAGGTAGAACCGCGGAAATCCGCCCAGTTACGGCAGATTGTGCCGCTAAAATCGGCTTCGTACATGTAGGTGCACCCGCTGAAATCAGCGGTCTTATTGAAGAAGACTCGGCTGAACTCGATGGGGTAGAAGAAGGTGCTTCCCGAAAAATCGTATTCAAAGTTCGTCCACGGGCCGTCCTGGTATCCGCCCGCATCCGAGGGGGAGCGCAGACGGTCACGAATCTGCTGCATCAGGCCGAAACGCAGCTCAGCTTCTTCGCGCAGAAGGGCGCTCTTCGCGTGAAATGCGCCGTGCGTAAGCTCCAGGGCGTGCGGGTCAAAAATCGGCGGAGACTGAATGTACCCGCTGATCTTATTGACGATGCGCTGCCCCTCCTTATTGCGGTCTTCGTAGCTTAAAGTTTCGTCCTCAAGGCATTTATCGACGAGCGCAAGCAGGGTATAGAGACTTTTCTGCCGCGTTTTCGCCTGCTGATCCTCAAGCTGAGCGGTAGCTTGCTGGTAGATAGACTCACGTTCTGCACGTGTAACGCCAAAAATATCAACGCTTTTGTGGGCGACCGTCGCCACGCTTGGCCGGTTCCGGCGGGTGAATATGATGAGTGCGAGAACTGTGAGCACACCGCCGATCGCATACAGCACAAGTGAGAGAGTGGTTTGTTTGGTGAGGAATGGAATAATAATTGCGGCTATTACGCAGAGAATCGCACATATAAGAATCGACCAGGCGATAGGTCTGGCAGTCCGCGGCTTAGAAGGTTCTAAAAGCGGCGGCTCTGTAATGCTTTGTATGCGTGACTCTGCGTTGAGGCGGTGGTCGTCCATGACGGGGCTCCTTGTGGCGAGTGGGTGTCTAGTGCCGTACTTGTCGTAGAGCTAGTCTTCAGCAGGAATTTTACACCTTTAAGTTGAATCTGAGACACCCCACGCCACATAAACAGTGTTTCAATATTCCGTGACAAGGCGTTATTTTGGTAACACTGCACTTAACAGGTGGAGCTTTTACCCGCTCTTATGCGCTGTTACGCGCGAGAATATGCGGGGTATCTAAAATCCAGAAGCGAAGACCGTGTTCCCCATGCAATTTTTCGCTATCGCTTTGGTATCGCTGCGAAAAGTTTTGGACAGAGAGTGAGCACCCGACGGAAGAACGAACGTCGGGTGCTCACTAGGGAGGTGCTCTCACTGACACTGTGCGAGGGTCTGGAGGGGTCTACCCATCCCTCCGTACCGCGTGCATGTAAAACGTCAAGCACGCCACAAACTCAAGGGGCACGATCGTGAGCGTCCACAGCGCATCCAGCGCCAGGTTACCGCTCGTAAGCAGTCGGAACCACAGCGGAGAAACCGCCACACACAGTACCGCGCCTAAAGCATTGACGGACCGCACCAGCCCGGTGCCCATCCGAAAATTGAAGCACACGTTCGCAACAATATGCCCCAGCGCGTATACCAGAATGAACTGCCCCATCGGGTGGAACAGTATGTGGCTCCAGTCGCTAGTCAAATCGCCACTCACCAGAAGCGCGAAGAACGTCATCACATACGGGAGTACCATAAACAGAACGCGTACCGTGTACCCCACGGATGCCAACGTATGCCTGAAGGTAACCTCACCCGAGCCACGCTGCGGGATGCCGTGCGCACGCTCAACGCCGCCTAGGGCGGTGTACGCTCCCGCAGATGCTGCTCGTGTGCTCATGATTCCCCCAAAATATGGTTCGCAAGCATGTCTGGTGTATAGGTTGAGTTTCTATACTATGCCTTTGCGGCATTAAAAACCCTCATACTCAGGGATGATTTATCAAAACTTAATGTTCGTAAGCTAAATACAGCTCAGATATACACATGTTCAACCGAGGGTCTGAAGGCGTTATACCGGGGAAGAAGCACGAGTGTCTAGTAAATAAGGCATGACGTCACAGTCTGTAACAAATCGACCGATTAGGCAGGTTTTTCTAGGACTAGAAGTGTCTGCAGTCCTTTGACGGGGTACACAGGCATTTAGTCCCAAACCGTGCCAGCCGATAGTTTTCCGCCGTAGAGTCTGGCATTTTCACAAGAGCGTGCATAAAGGTCGGATGCGCCAGGACCGTACCCGGCGCATCCGACCTTAGATTAGGGGGAGCGATCGCCTATTCGCGCGCTAACCTCTCGGGTTCAACGTCGTCCTTCGGCTGCTCGATGATTGACCGAGCCGAAGCAATAATCACGCTCAGAATAATATCTGCCATGATGAAGATATAGGCCCCGGCTGAAGAATCCTCACCCGACCAGCCAGCATAGACGATCGCCGTGACGATCAGCAGAATAATACCCAATCCGGCGCTAATTCCATTCAGGATGCGCATGCCCTTCGTAGACTTCGAGCGCACCGCGAAAATGCACGCCGCAATCTGCACGAGCATATACACTGCGCCGCCGTAGCCGAGCATCATGTTGAAGGTTCCGCCGCCACCAAAGCCGAAGCCATACATCACCAGGCATGCGGCAAGCAGAACGGTACGAATCGCGGTCACCGTAACAATGGTCTTGAGCTCGCGCGAACGTTTCTGCTCGGGGGTTTTCTCGGCACCCGCAGGCACCGCCCCTGTAGTTGCGGCTATCTGACCGCTTGCCGGTGCTCCGACCGATACCGCTGGGGTGTTCGCCGTAATGATCGGAATTGCGGATGCGGGCATGGTGTCTTCATACACCTTCTTAGCCCCGGTTTTCTCTGCGGAAGCCTGCGCCTCGGATGCGGCGGAGTCGGCGGGGGCACTATACCCGCGCTCTGCCCGAGCGGCAGACATCGTATCGGCGATGGACGGGAATGCGCCCTGTTCCTGGGCCTGGGCGGGAAGCTGGCGGGTCCTCACGTCTTCCGCGTCGCCAGCCTCGTCAGCATCCGGGCGCGAGATGGACTGCGGAATGTTATCGGCAGGTTCGGCCTCCAGTGCCTCCGCGTGTGCGGCGGCGGGTTCAGGAGCCTCAGAATCCTGTGGTTTCTCCGAAAGATATGAGCTTAGCGGGCCCTGCTCAGGTCGGCTCTGTACCGGAAGCTGACGGGTCTGCGTATTTTCGTGGTGCACAGCCTCGTCAGCGTCCGGGCGTGAAATGCTCTGGGGAAGCGCCTCCGCAGGGGTGTTCGTATCGATCTCAACGGCGGCGGGTTGAGCGCTCTCGGCCTCGGCAGGCTGGGGCTTTGAGGTCTGTGAGCCCCACGGCGTGGACTGGGTAGCGTGAGCGCTCTCGGTCGGGGAATCCTCGGCAGGTTTCTGAGCGGACTCTTGAGTCTTCGCGTCTTGCGGATCCTGCGCTGCCTGCGAGGTCTGGGTGTGCGCATCCGGCCCGGCATCCTGAGGGGGCAGCGAGTTTTGGGCAGGTGATTCTTCCTGCGCGTGCTGCACAGTCGTCGAAGTCTGAGAGCGTCGAGGATTGCTGAAAGGCGCACCTCCCTGGTGGTGCGAATCCTGTATGCGCTCAGAGGTATGAGGATTCTTATCGCTCATCGTGTCTCCCTCGGATGCTGTGGCTGGTGTTAAAGTCTGTGGGCAGGTGTTGAGCCGGTGCGCACGGGGTGGTTTTCCGCCTAGAAAATCCAGCGGGTGCTAGGCACCGGTAAGAGCTCAGCTAAGGCGCGGTTAGCGGTATGGCTAGGCTGCGAACTGGAATTTCGCGGGATAACCTCTGCAATAGTACCCAAAACGGGCACGAGTTGCCTAAACACCCCGGAAATATTGGGCTCTTTAAGGATAGCGAGAGATATCTCCAAGTCAGCGTACAACACGAAGTTACCTTGCACAACACCATATGTATAGTCGAGCTTGAGTCTGCAGTCGAATGCGCGGCAGGCGCCCTCTTTCGGGTGTGTGCATCGCCCGGAAAACCCGGTGAATCTTTGCCCGCAGTACTGTAGTTATGAAACCGACGGCGGGTAGAAGAATCTGAACACACCTAAAATAGATGCACTGTAAAGTAAATCATTATAGCCGCATCCACACAAGAAACCTGTGCATGCCACCTGTGCGACACGCGTAAAGCACGCGAAATTCCCTTACAGGCGCTCAGCCAGCCGATCTTAAATACTGTCCAGGTGTTACGGTCTGCGGGGTGGCTGTATTTTGTTGCCCAAGCGCATCCACAGGTATTTGACACCCCATGCCGTGCCGACCGCTACCGCGAAAGGCACATACGCCTGCCAGTCTTGCCCGGCGAACCCAAGAATCAGGGCGCAGGCACTCAGCGGGGCGTTCATCGACAGGCTCAGGAAAGTGACCGCACCCAGCAGCCCGGCGGTCCCGAGAAGTTCTGACGCATGAAACGCTCCCGCGCCCGGTTGAAGTTGAGTCAGCGTCGGGAACACGAGGATTAGAGTGCCTGTAAGCACGAAACCGCAGGCGGAACCCAAGGCTAACCCCGGTGTGAGCGTGCCCCCATAGGCACCGTTGCGCAGGCTCGCCACCACCAGGATCGCTTTAGCTGCCAGCATTGCGAGAGCATAGAGAAGAGCCTGGCCTAAGGCGGTAGCGTCAAGCCTGCTGGAGCTCGAAGATAAACCGGATGCGGCATCGAAAATATGCTGGGTCAGCGGGCGGCCGTTCCCCAGAATCTCCGGCAGGAAAATCGAGGTCACCGCCACCAACGCAAGTACCAGAGGAAGTCGCCAGAGCACGTTCCGATTCGTAGTTTTGCGGCTCTCTGCGCGCTGAGACGCCGCCCGGAACCACAGCGCCAGGGGAGGGATAGCCAGACCAAGAACAACCGCGAGCAGCAGCGATTCACCGGTGGTCTGTAGTTGCGGGACGGGGTAGGTGGGCGCATCCGAAATCACCAGATGCGCGGTGCAGGTTGCCACAAGAACCAGGACCGCACCCGTGAAAATATTGCGCAGCGACAGCGCTAAACCGAGAGCCTCAAACAGGAAAACAAAACCGCCCACCGGAACCTGGTACACAGCCGCTAAACCCGCCGCCGCAGCCGAGGCTACCAACACCGGGCGCACGGTCTGCGGAATGCGCATCAGATCCGCCAGACGCCCAGCAAATAGTGCGCCCAGCTCGCGCGGGGCAACCTCTTTACCCACCGGTGCACCCGCACCCACGGCCACAATCTGAGTGAGGCTGTGCAGGGTTTGCCGTAGAAATCCCGGGCGGCGCTCCTGCGAAGTTTCGCCGCGAATCTGCGCCTTAACGGACACCAGCTTAGTGCGCCGCTGAAGTAAAAACCAGATGATGGAGACCGCCACGCCCACCGCGATCAACACCAGTACACGCCGAACAGTATCGCTGTGATCCGTCACGATCGGATGCTCCGCCTCCGTATGCCCGAACGTGAGCTCCTGCATGATATCCAGGAGGTAGTGCAGAATAATCGCCCCGCCACCAGTGGCCGCGCCAATCAGCACGGTGCACAGCAGAAGGTGGGCACAGCGAATCAGACGTGTTTTCATCGTTTTACATTCTAGCTGCGAACCGCAGCCCTTTTTTGTACCGGAGTACATGCGGGGAACAGCCGGAACCGGTGTTGGATTGTATGCTAGATAACATACCCTGTGATGCGGGCGGCATGCGCCCCGCGACACGAACGAAGCAAACAGTAAGGATCGAAGATGACCGAACATATAGCATTCCTTGGCACCGGCTCCATGAACGGTTCCATCGCTGCCGGGCTCATCGCGGGCGGATACCCCGCAGAAGCTATCCGCGCCACCGTGCGCAGCAAAAACTCCATAGACCGCCTGCGCCATCAGTTGGGGCCTAACGGGCGAGACGCCGTCGTGATCGGGTGCGAACTCAAGCCCGAAGCCAACCGTGAGGCGGTCAGCGGTGCATCCGTAGTGCTGTTGGGGGTTAAACCCTATGGAATCGTCGAGCTGGCACGCGAAATTTCGCCCGACCTCGCCCCGGATGCGCTCGTCATTTCGGTGGCGGCAGGAGTCGCCCTCGATACGCTGCAGAAGGCCTTTCCTGAGGGGCAGCCGGTTATCCGCTGCATGCCCAATACGCCCGCAAGCGTGGGCAAAGGCGTGCTGGCGATCTCGGTGAGTGAGAACGTGACTGAGAAGCAGCTTGCGCTCGCCGAGAAGATTCTAGAGACCGTAGGCCTAGTAGTGCAGGTGCGAGAAGACCAGATGGATGCGGTCACCGCCGTTTCGGGATCCGGCCCCGCCTACGGGTTCCTGCTGGCGGAGACTATGGCGAGTGCCGGTGTGAAGCTCGGTCTGGATGAAGAGACCGCACAGAGGCTCGCATCCGCAACGATTGCGGGAGCAGGGTACCTGCTGGATAGTAACCCGGATGCCGCCGCCCTGCGTAAGGCTGTTACCAGCCCGAACGGAACCACTGAGCGCGCCATCAATACCTTTATTGACAAGGGACTTTTCGATCTCACCGAGGATGCTATGCGCGCCTGCGCCGCCCGCTCCGCCGAGCTGAGCGAACAGTACACGGCTGACTAGCCCCCGCCTCCTGCCTAATCCCTACATAAAAAGAGCCTTTATTTGAATAAAGCGTTAAAAATTCAGCTTTATTCAAATAA
>ERZ773263.1307-NODE-1307-length-15105-cov-5.439269_pt1 | contig 15105 bp, 12 predicted proteins | sample MGYA00511076_ERZ773263 | MGnify/ENA primary metagenome ERZ773263 (study PRJEB29015, sample SAMEA2738155) | human oral metagenome | biome: human oral; feature: human-associated habitat; material: saliva | place: China | collected 2195 ... | reverse complement strand
TTTTGCTTTTTAGCGAACGATTAGCATTTTAGACTTAAAATTCAGTCTCAGCAGAAGTTATTTGATTTTTACCTTTATTTAATAAATATTTTATTCCTTAACCTTAACTTCAAAACCTTTTAGATATGCTCTGTAATTATTGTTATACATAGATTCAACTTTTGTTCCAGGTAATCTATATGTTCCAGGAGTTACAGCAATTAAATTAATTTCAATTATTTTATCTTCTCCTGAATACAATGGATAGAAGTAAGCAACTCTATCATCTTTTATGTCTACATAATTAACATTATTAGATGATGAATTATCTCCATATTCTTCACTATCAGCTTCTTCTGCATCAGATACAGGAACTGGTATCATATCTCCACCTGCACTTTGAACATTAGCTTGTGTATTATCAAATTCCCAACCACTTGGTAAAATTTGTAATAATGAGATATCTGGTGAATCTGCATTAGCCAATTTAGAAGTTAATATCATCTTAAATCTAGTTCCAGCTTTTAAGTTCTTAACATCTATTTCTTTTCCAGCCATATCAACAAATTTTCTTGTTATAGTAATATTTTTACTTTCATCTTTTTCATCATATTTTACAGGTTTTCCTTTATAGAAAGAATTTACATATAATTTACTAGATGAAGTATTTTTTATAACTATTTTCTTAGCATTTTCTTTTATACCTAAATTTCTAAATGTATATTCTCCATCTTTTAGCTCTAAGTTTTGTTCTTTTCCATCAACTATAAGTTTGAAAGATAGATTTTTCCTTTCAGGACTTACTTTTCCATCTCCTGCCAATGCTTGAACTATATTAGCTTTTTCATAAGTAGTCAACCAAGCATCACTCTTAGCCATTGCAAGAACAGAATTATAAAGCTCTGCATCTGCTGTACCATAAATAACTGTGTAATATTTCAATATTTCAGCACTGTCATCTGCATAATAACTTCCATCTTTTCTTTCTGCTTTTCTAGGAAGTTTATCTGCTTCTTTTCTAGCAAAATCTTTTTCACCTATCTTACTATATGCAGCAAGTAGTCTCCATTTTTCAACAACAGATATATTTTTATAGTATCTATCAAAAACTATATTCATTTCAGAAACATTAGGGTCTCCTATTGCTGCCAATAGATATAAAACTTCTATTTTAGGTACATCTGTTCTCATTGCTATTGAATTTAGATAAGCCTTAGCATTTTCAAACATAGTTTCTGGAACATAGTAACCTTTTTCTTTTGCTTCTATTAAAAATCTAATTGCATATACAGTTGATATTCCTTCTTCTTGAGAACCTGGCCAATATGCAAATGCTCCATTTCTTAATTGGTAATTATTATTTAGTTTTCCAATTATAGTATTAATTTCATTTTTAGCATCATTTTTTTCTATTGGGTCAGTTGTCAAATTATCAATATATAGCATTGCCATACCTTTTGATGATATTTGTTCTAAGCAAATATAAGGATAATCTAACAATGATTTTATTAATTTTTCTATTCCTAATTTTTGATAACTAGAAAGTACTAACTTAGATTTTACACTTCCATTTATAAAATCTTTATATTCTGATGCAGACAATGTAAATTCTTGATTAGGCTCTAATACTATTGATTTTTCATTATATTGATAAGGATAATTTGTATCAACATTCAAGTTAATAGTATCCTTATAACTATATTTACTAGATTTAAAATCAATATCTATTTTAGTTGTTCCAACAGTTGTTGGTGCTTCAAGCTCAAATAAAACTTTTTCACTCTTACCATCTTTTACATTAACTTTTTTATTATAAGTTTTTCCATTATAAGTTAAAGTAATTTCTGAATTTCCAATAGCTTTTTCAATAGGGAATAAAGTTACAGGAACAGTAAATTTATCTCCAACTTTTAAAACTCTTGGTGCAGAAGTTTCAACTATCACAGGTGCTTTTACTGAAATTGACTTTTCAGCACTTCCATAACTTTCATCTGAAACTGCCACAACAAATAATCTCATTTTTCCAAAGAAATTAGGTAATTTTACATCAACTGTTGCATTACCATTTGCATCACTTTCTGCAACACCTCTAAATATAGTTAAATTAGCAAATCTTTGTGCATCTCCAAATAATTGCATATCTTCTTTTTCATAAGCTGCTTTTTTTGCCATCATAGGAGTAGCTAAGGCATCTTCCTCAGAATCTCCTCCACCAGTTTTCAATCTATTAGCAACCTTGTCAGAATATCTTTCAATGATATTAGAGAAGTTATCATAACTTTGAACTAACTTAGCTCTTTTTTCATAGAAGAATTTATAAGGATCTGGTTTTGCATAATCAGTCATTCTCAATATTCCTTCATCTACAAGGAATACTTCATAGTACATCTTTTTATTTTCTTTGTTAGATAATTTTATTTTTAAATCTCCACCCGGTAAAACTTCTGACTTAGTATCAACTTGTAAAGTCAACATTTTAGTCTTATCATCAACCATCAATGGAACTGAACCATAAAGTCTTAATGGTCTATCATTTTGTTTATCCACATATTTTTGGAAAACTGATATACTTACATAAGCATTAGGGAAGAAATCTTTTTCAATAACAACAGTTTCTTCATTATCTTTTACAGTTAAAGTTTTCCAATATTCTTTTATAATCTTACCATCTTTTTCAATAGTTATTAATGCTTTTGAACCAACTGCTCCACTATATTTAATCTTTGCAATATCTCCAATATTGTATTTTTCTTTATCAGCAGTGATATTTAGATTTTCAATAGTTCCATGTTTTTTATCTCCATAGTGATAATTATAGACAAATACTCCTGAACTATGTCCTGTTTCTTCATCTTCTATTTCTATAAAGTTTGTACCATCACCTAATTTAGTAACTTTTAAAAGTTCAGGTGAAGAACCAGAAGTAATTTCTCCTTCTTCTAAAAGAATAGTTTCAATATTTTCTTTAAATGATTTTTCATCATCATTATAGTAGTCATACCACCAGTTAAATTCTTTGTTATATACTCTATATTTTAATTTCTTTCCTGCAACTAAACTATCAGTTTTTTCATTTAATAGAATATATTTTACACTCGCTTCATTATCATTTTGACTTACTTTTTGAACTCCAACTGAATTTTCTCTATTTATAATTTCAAATACCTTAGTTTCTGTACTATATCTTCCATTAGTATCTGACACATTTACTATTGTACTTAAATAAAGATTTTTATTTTGTAAGGCATCAGGCATTTCTAATGCTAAACTAACTTCTCCTGTATCATCCATTTTTGTTTCAGCAAAATTTCTAAATTGATATTTATAATTTGATGGATTACTAAAAGTATATTCTTTATATTTCTTTGATTTTGTTTCTCTTTCTATAACACTATAATCAAAATTTACATTTGAATCTTTATCTACTTTTGCTCCACTTAAATATTTAAAGGAGAATTTAAAATCTATTGCTCCATTTTTTATATCTGCCTTAGAATAAATTTTATCTTCATCAGTTTCAATGGCTATTGTATTTGCAATCTTAGATTCAATAAATACTTTTTGTGTAATTTCTTTTCCACCAAACTTAATTGATAAAGTCCAAGCTCCTGTTAAATCATTCATATCAGTTTTAATTTTGAAAGTGTAAAAACCATTTTTAGATTCTTTAACTATTTCATTATTTATCTTAGTTGAACCATCTGGTCCTGTAAATGAATATTCAAAAGGTTGATTATCATTCATTTTTTCTTTACTTCTAGCTATTAAAGACACATTTATTTCATCACCAGGTCTATAATATCCTTTATCTGTGTAAGCATAAAGTTTTAAATCAGAACCATCTAATGAACCTCCTATATCAAAATCAGAATAATTTATTTTACTTCCTGCTAAATATAAAACATTAAATTCATTACCAGATTTTACAAGCACATAAAAAACATTATCTAAATTAGTTTTAGATTTATATTCTCCATTTGAATTAGTTGTTCCTTCTTCAAGAGTTTGGTTTTTAGGACTTATAAATTCTAATTTTGCATTTGGAATTGGATTTAAAGTATTAAGATTTAATAACTTTAAATCTAACTTTGAATTATTAGAATTAGCAACTATCCCTATATCTGAAAGTATTATTGTTTTTTCTGCTCTTGCATAAATTACATCTTCATCATAACCAAAGCTATTAGGTTCACCATATTTTTCTATATCATAATCTATACTATCTTGCCCTATTGCAGATATTTTTACATAATAAATTCCCTTAGTATCTATTGTATTGCTTAAATCTATACTATTTTTTATAACTTGATCTTCTTTACTGTCTATTTTATATTCTTTTGTAAAAACAACATCTCCTAAATCATCTTTAAGCTCCCATTCATTAACTCCATATTCATTAGAATATAGTTTTAAATATTGAGTTATATTATTTGTATAAACTTTTATTACTTCAAGTTTAACTTTTGAGACATTTACAGAATTAAAATTAATTTTCTTATTATTTATACTTGGTAAAACATTTCCAGAATCAGCAAATGATAGACTAGGTTCTTTTTTACCCACATACAAATTATATTTAATAAAATCATCTGTTAAAGAATTTCCAGAAATTCCCTTTATATCCTTACTAACTTTTACATTATATGGATTATCTTTTTTAAAGTTCCCTTTTATAATAAGTTTATTTAAAAAAGGCATAATAGTTATATCTCCATCTAAACCTTCAACCTCAACTAATTTTTTAAAATCTTGTTTTTTATCAAGTTCCTCTGAAAATAATACTACCAAATCTCCAGATATGTTAAACTTTGCTTCATTAACATAAAGCACTTGTTGATAGCCATCAGATGCTTGACTTGTTTCTGATTGGCTGGAATCAGTTGATTGTTCTCCCTTATCTTTTTTACAAGCTACAAAAGCTATTGTCAATAAAGATAAAATAAATACCAGTTTTAGAATTTTTTTCATAGTCTCTCCTCCATACAATAGTTATTAATTCTTTCTAAAAACCTTTCTCCATAACTTTTAAATTTTTGATTGCCAATACCCTTTATTTTTAACATATCCCACCTATTTCTTGGTTTCTTTTCTGCCATCTCTATAAGAGTCATATCAGAAAAAATAATATAAGGTGCAATATTTTCTTGCTTTGAAATCTCTTTTCTAAGAGAATTTAATTCTTTAAATAAATCATTTTCATAATAATCAAAGTCAATTTTTTCATCTTCTTTTCTTATCACTTTTATATTTCCATTTAAAATATCTTTATACTTTTCACCAAGTTTTAAAACTGGAAAACTTCCTGCACTCTGTACTAAATATTTTTCAGAAATCATATAATTGATAAAACTTTCTATCCACTCCTGTTTATTTTCTTTCATTATCCCAAATGTAGAAATTTTGTCAAGCCCTTTGTTTAACATTTTAGTGTCTGCTTTTCCCATTAACATATTAGCCAATGTAGATATTCCTAAACTTTCTTTTGCTCTTCCTACACCTGAAATAATTTTCTTTGCTTCCAATGAAAAATCTTTGATATTCTTTTCTTTTTTGCAGTTCTCACAATAACCACAATAATTTCTTATCATTTTTTCACCAAAATACTTTAAAATATATTCTCTGTAACAAGTTTTCAATTCAACATATTCCAACATTTTATTGAAATTTTTTAATCTTTTATTGAGATAATTTTTATCCTTTTTTCCCTCTGCTTCTTTTTCCATTAAATATCTTTGAATATCCCTATCTTTCTCATTGTATATAAGGATAGCCTCAGCAGGTCCACCATCTCTTCCAGCCCTACCTGCTTCTTGATAATAACTTTCTAAATCAGCTGGAATATTTGCATGAATTACATATCTTATGTTAGATTTATTTATACCCATACCAAAAGCATTAGTTGCTACCATTATTTCAACATCATCATCTAAGAATAATTTTTGATTTTTATCTCTTTCTTCCTTAGTCATTCCTCCATGATATTTTGTAACACTTCTGTTAAATCCTACTAAATAATTATAAATATCATCTACATTTTTTCTAGTTGAACAATATATTATTCCAGATTTTCCTTTATGTTTTCTTAAATAATCTATAATAAAAGGTTTAGAATCTATATCTAAATCTTTATCAAGCCCACTATTATCAACTACTTTGAAATAAATATTATCTCTGTTGAAGTAATCTACATAAATAAATGGATTTACTATATTTAATTTTTCTATTATATCCACTTTAATTTTAGGGGTTGCAGTAGCAGTAAAAGCCAAAGTTTGAATTTGGTTTTCTCCTCCTAAATATTTTACAAAATCTGCTATTCTTAAATAACTTCTTCTAAAATTTTCTCCCCATTGAGATACACAGTGTGCTTCATCAACTACCACCATAGAAATTTTTACAGTTTTTATAAAGTTTAAGAAAAATTTATTTTCCAATCTTTCAGGTGAGATATATAGTAACTTTATCTTCCCTCTTTTTATCCTAAAAAGAATTTTATTATATTCATCACTTGTCAAAGTTGAATTTAAGTAACTTGCCTCTATTCCAATTAATCTCAAACTATCCACTTGGTCTTTCATTAAAGATATTAATGGAGAAATTACTATTGTCAATCCTTCAAAGATTAGTGCAGGTATTTGATAACAAACAGATTTTCCTGCTCCTGTTGTCATTATTCCTAAGATATTTCTTTTCTCTAAGATAGCATCTATTATTTTTTCTTGCCCTTCTCTAAAATTGTCATAACCATAATATTCTTTTAAAATTCTGAGTGCTTCTGATTTCAATTTTTAATCCCACCAAAAATACCATTGTATATTTTTATATAAGCCATCTGCTAATTTTTCAAATGTTCCATAACATTGGTCAACTATATCATAGCAAAAAGCATACTGTTCTACTGCTAACTTTTTAGTTTCTTCCAAAGTTTGAACTGGTCTTTCAACATAAAACTCAATTTCATCATAAGTTATAACTGCTGGCACTGCCCCATGTTTTTCATACCAATACTTAGCAACTGCAACTTGCTCTGCTGGAAGAGGACAATCATTATAGCCCCCCATTCCAAAATATCCCAAAACTTCATAAGGATTTTTTGTAGGAACTTTTACTAAAATAACATCAGATTTATCTTTTTTACTTGAATTAAAAAAAGTTGAAAGTAGCTCTAAATTATATTTTTCTCTGTTATCATATTTATAATTTTTTTTCGTAAAATAATCTTCTATATTTTCTTCTTGAAAATTTTTTAAAAACTCAACTGCATTAATATCTTTATATTTTTCAAGATTTGATTTTACTATATCCATTATATTATCAGTATTTTCATCTTCCATATCCAATTCAAATTTTTCTAACAAGACATCATCAAGAACTAAAAATACAGGAGTAAAACCTTTTTCTTTTCCTTCTTTATATGAGGCAAGATATTTCCTTTCTATCTCTTTATAATCTTTAGCTTTTATTTCTTCAAATTCAAAATTATATAATTTTTTAAATTCTTCTATATTTGACATAATCTCACCTTTTTTGAAATATTTTTTCTTTATTGATATTGTAACATTTTTTGTTGATTTAAAAAAGATGTTTTTATTTTTTAATTATAAATTATTTTCAAAATAAAAAGCACTTAGTTTTTTTACTAAATGCTTCACTTATAATTTACATTTTTTACTAAAAATTAGCCACTGATTTATCCTTAGGAAATTCAAATTTTTTTAACTCTTCTTCTGATAAATCCTCAGTAGAAATATTTTTTTCTCTACAATAAGCTATTATAGCTCTTACATCATATTGAATAGCATCTTCTGGCATGGGTTCTGTCATCATTCCAAAATCTTCTAACATCATAAATTAACACCTCCATAATACTTATCTACAAGTTTTTTAGAAGCCCTAGTTTCAATTATCATTCTTTGACTTCCAATTAAACTAGCTCCAAGTTCTTTCTTATAATATTCAATTAAATTAGTCTTTGCCATAAACTCAACATATCCATCATAATTCAAATCAAAACTTCTTTTACAAACTTCTGCAAACAAACAAACTCCTACTCCATTATATTCCTTATCACTTACTTTTTTATTATAAGAATTATTGAAAGGTGCAGACTCAACTATATCTATTTCAATAGTCATATTCTGAGGATTTGATTTTATAGATATAGCTCCTTGGATTCTATTATCTCCCTCAACATATAAGGCAAGTATTTTGTATCCCTTTTTCTCTGTTTTACTCCAATCAAATAACCAATTTTTAAATTCACTTTTAGAATATTTGATTTCCTTTATTGTTGCCCTTACTCTAATATTGTCTGATAATCTTTTTAGATATAACATTCTCATCTCAACCCCTAAGTTATTATATCATTTTTTAAGATTTTTTTCAAATTTAAGCTACTAAAAAAGATTTTTTTGCTCTAAATTATTTTTTAATTTCTTTTCAAAATCTAAACTATTTTTTATAACAATTAAATCTTTTCTATATTTCTCTATAAATTCTTTATTTATATCAGATATAAATATTTTCTTTTTCTGCTCTCTTGCATATTTAAAAGTATTTACTGTCCCACCTTTTATACCTGTTTCTGCTATTATAATTCCAGAAGTTAAAGCTGATTGTAATCTATCTCTTTTAATCAATGAAAATAAAGAAATCTCTGTTTGAGGTATTAATTCTGATAATAAAAAACCATTATTTTCTAAAATCATTTCTGCTAATTTAATATTTTCTCTTGGATAAATCTCTAAATCTAAACCTTGTCCTAATATTGCTCCTGTTTTTTGTAACGACATATTATGTCCTATTGTATCTATTCCTAATGCTAATCCACTGATATTATAAATATTATTTTTAGATAGATATTGCCCAATATCTCTTGCAAAATCTATTCCTTCTTTACTTGGTTTTCTTGTTCCAACTATTGCAAAAGATTTTTCTAATTCTTCATTTGAAGGTAAATTTCCTTTTACAAAAATTACATAAGGACTTTCTTTTATATTCATTAAATTTTTAGGATAATTTTCATAAGAATAATAAAAGATTTTAATATTTTTTTCTTCACAATTTTTAATTATTTTTTCTACTTCAATTTTGTATAAATTTATTCTATCAAAAATATTTAAAATTTTTTCCATATTATTTTCACTAAAAAAAGATTTTAAGAATTCAATTTTTTCTATTCTATTCAATTTAAAAAAATTTATATTTTCTTTATTTGAAAAATTAAAAATTTTGTAAGTTAAGTTTTGTATGCTTATATCATAATTTGAGTTTATAAATGAAAAGATTAAAAGTTCTTCTTTACTATACATAGTTTTCTCCATATCTCTCAAACCATTCAAAAAAAATATTAAAATAGTATATTGAAGATATTAACATCAATGGAATGAGAATTAATTCAAGATAAGAAAATTTGTTTGCTTCATTATTTAAAAATTTTATTTTTCTTGTGATAGAAAATACTATCAACATAATAAATGTCATTATAAATGTCAATACAAATGACTTCCAAAAATATTCCAATGAAAAAATTAGCTTATGAAAACGCCTTGGATAATAGAAAGCTATTATATGTATTGTAATACAGAAAACTATATAATTAAAAAATAATCTAATATATTTATTTTTAATTTTAGGAAAATAATTTGGTAATAGTTGATTTTCTATTGTAAGTGAGTAATCTTTATAGAATATTTGTTTTATTAATGTAATAAATCTGATAAGTAAAACTATGTCAACTAAAAAAGTTAAAAGTGAAAAAACTATCATCATTATAATAAATATTACTTCATTCATAATATATTTTTAATCCTTTCAAAAAATATTCTTTATTTTAATTATAACATAAGAAAATAATTTTTATTTTAAATATATTTTTTTAATATATTTTTAAACAATGCTTGAAAAAAAAAAAACAACTATAATAGAACAGATAAGTTTATAATAAATTATTTTAGAAATATGAGGGGAGTTTATGAAAAAGATTTTTTTAATTTTGACTTTATTTTTTGTATTTTGTGTGAATGTTTTTACAAGTCCAGCAGATTTTTTTAAAAGTTATCCTAATGGAAGTATTGAAGTAAAAATAGATTGGGATAAAGGGGAAGGATACTATGGTGCTAATTTCTATGATGGTAAAAATAATAAAATAAAAGCCAAAAAGAACTGGGGAAAGTTTGGAGATATTAACTCTTTTCAAGAATTTTATAATACTTTAAAAAATGAATATTCAAATCAAAAAATAAGAGTATTAGTAAATATTACAAATGAAGAGCATCCTATTGGAATGTTTTTAAATGCAAAATTTTATAACTCTAAGGGTATTCTTATAAGAGAAGCAAATAATGATAGATTTATTCATAACACAAAAATATATGATAATAATGGAAATTTGATAAATGAAATGGAAAAAAATATTCAACAAAATGAATTTACATTTAGAAGTTATAGTAAAAATAGTAAACTCTTAAATGAAACATATATTTCATTGGATTATAATCAAATTGGAGTAAAGGCATATAACAATGATAATATTCTTATAATGGAGAGTTCTTATACTATAAAGAATTTAGATTTTGATAATGTAAAAATAATAATGTCTAATTTATTTAAGAATACTAATTATCAAAATGTGCTTGATGGATATGAAAAATTTTATGATGACAATGGAAATTTAGAATTAGAAAAAATTTATAAAAATGGTGAACTAGTTGATACTAAAAAATATGATATAGAAAAAAATATTTTAAATAAAAATAATAATTATATTTCAAGTATAAATAACAATCAAAATATAGTAGATAATACAAATAAAGAAAGTAATAACTTGAATAATAATGATACTTCTTCATATATTTTACCTATTTTGATTATTTCAGTTTTAGTTTTAATTTTTATTATTACTATATATAAACTTTTCTTTAAAAAAAATAAAGAGAAAAAATTAAAATACTTTGAATATATAGATTTAGGAGATAGAAAGGCTGTTAGATACAAAGGTAATTTACTTAATTCTTCTATAAATTATAAATTTCTTTGTAATAGAAAAAATATTTTACTTTTTATTAATTATAAAAATGGTTCTCCTACAAGTGTTAAATTTAGTATTTCTAGTTACTATATTGATATAGATATAAAAAAATTAACTAATAATCTTGAAGCTAAAATTAATTGTTATATTGGAACTTATAAAATTTATACAGCAAATGGAAAATTTAAATTCCTAGATTGGATGTATGGAAATATAGAACCCAAAAGTGAAATTAATAACTTTGTTGAAACTGAAAAAGAAGTCTTTTATTATTTAGAATCTTTTTCATATTTAGAAAATATTTTTTCTCCAATACTTTCAGAAGAAACTTTAAATTTTGAAGAATTTTTAAATTTTATTATTTTAGATGGAACTATTGAAGAATATTATAAAAATGGAAAAATTTTAATGAGAACTCCTTTTAAAAATGGTTTAAAAAATGGAAAAATGGAAGCCTTTTATGAAAGTGGAAAAATCAAAGTTGAAATCCCTTATAACAGAGGTGTTGTTGATGGAATTGCCAAAGAATATTTTGAAAGTGGTAGACTTGCAAAAGAAATTCATTACAAAGATGGAAAAGAAATGTTCTATAAATCTTACTTTGATAATGATAATAAGCAAGAAAAAGAAAAATACTCTAATGGATATAGTAAAGATAATCCTAACAGATATTATGCAATACTTGGAGTTAATAAAAATATTACAAAAGATGAATTGAAAAAAGTATATTATAAATTAGTTAAAAAATATCATCCTGACAAATTTGAAAATTCATCTAAAAAAGAAAAAGAAAATGCTGAAAACAAAATGAAAGAAATTAATGAAGCTTATGAATATTTAATGAAAAATTTTATATAAATTAATGGAGGGGAAAAATGTTTGGATTTTTTTTAATACTTGGAATTATTGGGTTCGTTTTAAATATTAGTAAAGCTGTTGAGGAAGAGGAAAAAGGTGAAAAGAGAGAAGCCTATTATCCTAATGGAAAATTACTTGCTAGAGCATATTTTAATAAAAAAGGAGAAATCAATGGTATAGAAGAAAGGTTTTATGAAAATGGAGTAATTAAAGCTAAAATAGAGTGGAGAAATGGAAAAATAGAAGGAATTTGTGAAAATTATTATGATAATGGGAGATTAGAATCAAGAATTCCTATTAGAAATGATGTTATATGGGGAACAGTTGAGAATTATTATAGAAATGGAAAATTAAAATCCAAAATATATTATAGATGTGGAGTTGAAGAAGAAATTTTGGAATTTTATGATGAACTAGGAGAAAAAAAGAAAAAACTTGATTTAGATAGTTTATTAAATAGAAAAAATAAATAATAAAATTTATTAATTACTTAATGGGAGGAAAAAATGCCTTATTTGTTAATAGTAGTATTAATTATCGTTTATGTCATAATTTTAAAAAAAAAATTAAATGTTTCATCTGAAGTTGTTAAAAAAAAGTATTATTCAAATGGTAAGGTAAAAAGCATTATTCCTTATAAAAATAATCTAATAGATGGTATTGTTAAACATTATTATGAAAATGGTAATTTAAAGTCCGAATTACTATATAGAAATGGAATTGAAGAAAATATTTTAAAAACTTATAATGAAAATGGAGAAATATTAGAAAAACTTGAAAAATTTGAGCTTTTTTATCCTAATGGCAATATAGAAACTAGATACTATTTTATAGTAAATAAAAAACTTGGAACTGCTTACCAAAACGGTCCAGACGAACAATATTACGAAAATGGAAACTTAAAATCTAGGTCTATTTATAAAAATGGTGAAATAGAAGGATATACAGAACATTTCTATGAAAATGGAAACTTGGAATCAAGAATTCCTTTATCAGGGATTGCTGAATTTTATTATGAAAATGGTAATTTACAATCTAAATATTATGTTGATGAAACTCATATGGAAAATATAGGTTTCTGGAATGAAGATGGTAAAGAAGACGAACTAATGGATACTTATAATAAAATAATGAGAGAAGTTTATAAAAATCAATAAGGAGTAATTTATGAAAAAAATATTTTTAATCTTAATTTTAATTTTTATATTTTCTATAAATATTTTTGCAGGAGATAAAAATAATTACAATAACAGCCAAATTATTAAAATAAGTGCTATTTGGAAAAATAATGAATTTATTAATATCTCAAGTAACACAAATGATATTGATATGGAAAGAAAAATAATTTATTATTTTACACCTTCTTTTAGACAAATGTTTTATAATAAAGAAGAAAAACTAGAAATTTATTTAGATAAAGTCAAAGTTTTAGCTAATGCTAATGTTTACAATAAAAAAGATATAAAAGAATTAGAGCTTCTTTTTAATTTTAAAGATAATACAGGAACTTTTAAATTTTATGATGAAAATGCTAATTTAAGAATAATAATGCCTATTGAAAATATTTCAAGTAGTAATTTTACAACTGATAATATAGAAGCTTTTGATGAAAATGGAACTCAAATTGATATGAACTCACTAAGAGATTTAATTGAAATAGATGGCTTATGGAAAAATAATAACTTAAGTGGAACAGTTAAAGGAATACTTTATAAAGAGGATAACCTATTTTTCCAATTATTTTCTACTCCTTTAGAAGAAAGTGAATTTTATAAGAAACATAAAAAGCAATTAGAAGAACTATATGATAATCAAAATATTCTTTTTAAAGAAATTCTTGATAGTAAAAATCAAACATTAAATACAAAAGTGTATAACGAAAATAATGTACTAATAACAGAAGAAATTCTTTATAAAAAAAATAATTCTTTCTTTAAAACATTAAAACAATTTTATACAAATGGAAACATCAAAGAAATTTTTAATTTTAAAGATGGTGTGTATGATGGATTACATGAAATATATAATGAAGATGGTTCTAAACAATTATTAGAAAATTATTCAAATGGAAAATTAATTAGCCAAGAAAAATTTGATGATGAAGGATTCTTTAGAAAAACTTTTACTACACTTAAAAATATTGCATATAAGATAAGAAATATTTTTACTTTCATAGCTGATTTTTGGATTGTATTTGTATTTTTAGTTCTTCCTGTAATTGGAATACTAGCACTAATTTATGAAGCAATTTTCAAGAGAAAAAAATAGGAGGATTATTATGATTACTATATTAACTTTAATATTTTTATATTTCTTTAAAATAGATTTTTTATATTTACAAATATTTAATGTTATTTTTTATTTTTATGCTACTCTTTTATATTTTAATGAGCATGAAAATAAATATGAAATACATACAAATTTTAACTATTACTATAAAGAGCCTTATTATTTTCTTGAACCAAAACCAAAATTTAAAAAAATAATTGATTTTATTGGCTTGATGTTATTTAATGCTATATACAGATTTTTTGGAATAGGATTTGTCAAATTCTTTTACAGCTTTGCTGTTTCAGCAGTATATCTTGAAAAATTTTTTTCAATGGATGTATTTTTTATGGCATTAAAAGTAGATTTAGCAGTTATTTTAGGTTCTATACTTGGAAATCTTTCTGGCTATTTATCTTGTGCTTTTAATGAAAAATATGAAGAATTTTAAATGTAACTAAAATATAAATTAAATTTATAAGGAGTGATTTTTATGACAAACAATGAAAAAATAGTAGAATTAATAGGAATTTTTGAAAAGGCAAAGGAAAAATTTTTAAAGGATGAAAAAGAAATCATAAGAATAGATATAAATGAAAGAACTTTATCAGCAAGACTAATGTTTCATCTACAAACCATATTACTAGAAGATGAATTATACAGAGAAAAATATAAAACTTATTCTGTTGATTGTGAATATAACAGAATAAATGAGATAGAATATAAAATTTTAAAAGTATGTGAATATATTGAGAAAACAAAAAATTTTGAAGAAGTTGATAAGAAAGTTTATCCTGATATTATAGTCCATAAAAGAAATGAAAATAATAATTTAATAGTTATTGAAATGAAAAAAGCTAATTCATATATTAAGAAAAAAGAAAATGATAAAAATAGATTGAAAGCTATGACAAATCCGAGAAAACTAAACAATTTTAATTATATTTTGGGAGTATATTTTGAAGTAGATA
>ERZ773263.1306-NODE-1306-length-15108-cov-8.529396_pt1 | contig 15108 bp, 17 predicted proteins | sample MGYA00511076_ERZ773263 | MGnify/ENA primary metagenome ERZ773263 (study PRJEB29015, sample SAMEA2738155) | human oral metagenome | biome: human oral; feature: human-associated habitat; material: saliva | place: China | collected 2195 ... | reverse complement strand
CGTCGGCGTCGATGTAGCCGAAGGGGGCCTTGTCGGAGAAGATGCCGATGACGATTTCGCCGGCTTCCTTGATCTGTTCGGGGCTGCGCTCACCGACCTGCGCGCCGGTCGCGGAGCCGGAGCCTGCGCCACCGGAGCAGGCTGCCATGCCGAGGGCTGCGACCGTGGCGAGGGCTGCGGCGGCGAGTCGGAGGAATGGCTTTGTGCGTGCGTGGGTGGCGCTCATGATGGCTCCTAACGTGCGTTGTCAATGGATATCGCCGAGGCGCGCGTCCTCGGCGATGTCGTCGATGGTTCCATCTCGGGCGGGCTCGCGCGACGGGTGCTTCTCGTTTTGAAACTGTGTGACAGTCGAGTGTCAGAGGGATGCGCTCCCTCGCCGTTGGGACGAAGGGCCTAGAAAACGTGGAAGTCGTCACGAGATGCCCCGCCCGCTCGCACGACGCGGCGTCACCGATGACAATTGCTCCCATGCCTCAGCTGCCGCGCACCGTCAACGTCTTCGTGCCGGCGAGCCCTACCCGCGCCGAGATAGTCGCAGGGCTGCGCATCACGGCGCCCGTGGCCGCCGGTTACATTCCCCTGGGCCTCGCGTACGGTCTGCTGGTCGTCCAGCTCGGGATGCCGTGGTGGATGGCTCCGGCCCTCTCGCTGGCCGCCTATTCGGGATCGGCGGAACTGCTGGTCGTGACCCTGGCCTCGCACAACACCCCGCTCGCGGTGATCGCCGTGACGATGCTGCTGGTGAACTTCCGCCTGATCTTCTTTGCGTTCTCCTTCCCGCTGCACGTCATCGAGGGCCGGGCGGCCCGCCTCTTGTCGATGTACGCCCTCGTTGACGAGGCCTACGCGCTCACCGCCGCACGCCCCAACGGGTGGACAAAACCTCGACTGTTGGCGATGCAAGCCCTGTTTCACGTCACCTGGCTCGTCTCGGGCCTGGTGGGAGTGTTCGCGGGCTCGTTGATTCCCACTCAGATTCACGGCCTGGACTTCGCGCTCACCGCCCTGTTTATCACGCTGACGCTGGACGCTTCCCGCTCCGCCCGGGAGCTTCCGTCGGTGGCGTTGGCCGGGATCGCGTTTGCGGTGGCGATGGCGCTCGCCCCGGCCCATCGCCTGCTCGTTGCCCTCCTCCTCTTCGTCGCCTTCCTGTCGGGGCGCCACCTCCTGCGCAGGCGCGGCCTCCTCCCCCTGCCTCGCCCGAGGGCCGCGCGCGTCCTTGGAACCGCGACGGATCGGGGGATCGCCCGGTGACCCCGACGCTGGCCTACCTGCTGGCCATCCTGGTGATCGTCTTCGTCATTGACTTCACGCTGCGGGCCCTTCCTTTCAAGATCCTGGAGCCCCTGCGCGACTCGCGTTTCGTGTCCGACATGGCGGCGTGGATGCCGCCGGGAATCATGCTCATCCTGGTTGTGTCGACGCTCGTCGACAACGCCCAAGCGGCCGGGGAACGCTCGTGGGCCGCGCTCGTGGCCGCGGGCGTGACGGTGGCCGTCCACCTGCTGAGCGGCCGCAGGCTCCTGTGGAGCGTCGGCATCGGGACGGTGTGCTACGTGGCGCTGCTGAACTGGCAGTGAGGCTCGGGGACGGGAGGCACCGCTCGCGCGCGATCGGGTGGCATCGGCGGGGGCTAGGACCCGGGGAGGCCATGGACAAGCACCCGGCGCGTCGCCTACCCTGACTAACGGCGCCCATTCCCACCGGCGCCCACCCATCGGAGCCGGACACCGAGGAGAAGAACGTGACGACGAGCAGCGGGAACCCGCTCCCAGACGGCCCCGCGACGGGCACCGCGGCATCCGTTCTGCTGGTCGACGACGAGGCGGCCATCATCGATGGCCTCGCGCCCTTCCTGCGCCGCTGCGGCTTCACGGTCCACACGGCCCGGGACGGGGAGGAGGGGTTGGCCGCCCACGGCCAGCTCCGACCCGACATCGTCGTCTCCGACATCATGATGCCCCACATGGACGGACGCGAGATGGTGCGCCGCATCCGCGCGGGCGGCACGTGGACCCCCGTCATCCTGCTCACGCAGATCGACACCTCCTTCGAGCGTTCGGCCGCGCTGGACGAGGGCGCCGACGACTACCTGTCCAAGCCCTTCGACCCTCAGGAGCTGGTCTCGCGCATCCGCGCCGTGCTGCGCCGCTCCATGCACTCGGCGCGCCCCCTGTCGGCCGCCGAGCGCCTCACCAGCGGAAGCCTCGTGCTTGATCGCCTCGCCCGGCGCGCCTTCCTGGCCGACAGGGAGCTTGAGCTGACCCCGAAGGCAATGGGGCTCCTCGACTACCTGATGACGCACCCGGGTGAGCTTCACACCCGCGAGCGCCTCCTGTCGGTGCTGTGGGGCATCGACTTCGCCTCCTCCACGCGCGCGGTGGACCACCGCATCCGGGAGATCCGCGCGGCCCTGGGGGAGGACCCCTCCGACCCGGTGTTTATCGAGACCGTCCCCTCCGGGGGGTACCGCTTCATCGGGAAGGTAACGCGATGAGCCGTCGATTGGTGCTCTCCCTGGCACCCCTTGCGGTCGCGAGCGTCTGCGCCCTGGCGTGGTGGCTGGCGGGCCCGGATCTGGAACTCCGCGTCGCGGTGTCCCTGCCCATCCTCTTCGTTGCGGCCGGGTTTCTCGTGTCGGCAACGGCCGTGGCGCTCGAGCTTTTCTCGTCCGCGTTGTCGCGGGAGCGCCTGGCCGGTGCGGCGGAGGCGCAGGCGCGCCGGGATCTTGAGCACCGGCAGTTTCTGGCGCGCCTGGACCACGAGTTGAAGAATCCCCTGACGGCGATCCTCGCGGCCACGGCTTCGGGCGAGGACGAGGCCTCGGTCCTCGTGGCGGCCCAGGCCAGGCGCATGGGCGTGCTCGTGACGGACTTACGCAAACTGGCCGACCTGTCGTCGGCACCCATGGAGCGCGAGCTGGTGGACCTGGAGGAGGCGGCGCGCGACGCCGTGGAGGCCGCGCGCTCCAGCGTGGGCGAGGCGCGCAGCTTCACCCTGGTCTTCCCCACCGCCCCGTGGCCTCTGCCGCGCGTTGTTGGGGACGCGGATCTTCTGTATTCCGCGATTCAGAACGTCGTGTTCAACGCGGTGAAGTACTCCGGCGAGGGCGACAGCATCGAGGTGCGTGGCAGCCAGTCGGAGGACGGGGTGAGCATCGAGGTAGCCGACACGGGGATCGGTGTTCCCGAGGCCGAACGCCAGAGCGTGTGGGCGGAGCTGGCACGCGGGTCGAACGCGGTCGGGCGCTCCGGGTCGGGGCTGGGCCTGCCTCTTGTGCGCCTGGTCATTGAGCGGCACGGCGGGCACGTGCGCCTCACCTCGCGTGAGGGAGTGGGAACCAGCGTCGTCCTCACCCTTCCGTTGCCCGAGGAGGCTTCTTCCACTCCGCCGAGGATTCCCCAGCCGCCGACATGAACGCCTGCCCCCACCAGTGACGGGGCTGGTGGGGGCAGGGGGCTTGGCGTCAGGGTTGGCGTTGAGCCGCGGCGGGCAGGGTCGCTCGGGGGGCCTGCCCGCCTACGGCAGTGTCACTTCTGCGCGCGGATCTCGACGCGCCGGTTCTGAGCGCGGCCCTCGTCCGTCTCGTTGTCGGCGATGGGCTCGGCCTCGCCCTTCCCATCGGTCGTGATCGAGAGGCCGGGGACCTTGCTCGCCAGGTAGTCGCCCACGGCCTTTGCCCGACGCTTGGACAGGTCGAGGTTGTGGGCGTCGTCGGCGACCGAGTCCGTGTGTCCCGTCACCGAGACCTTGGAGGGCTTGGTCTTGGACCACTCCGACGCCAGGGAATCGAGGATCTCCCTGGCCCTGGCCGTGAGCTGGTCGGAATCAACCTCGAAGTTCACGTCCCCCGAGAGCGTGGTGATCGTCGTGTCCTTCTTCTGCTTCGTCGAGACTGCGCCGTCGGTGGTTCCGACGGAGTAGAGGACTTCAACGGGCTCGGGGTAGACGACCTGCGGATTGCTCTGGGGGCCGGAGTAGTCGACTCCCGGCGGGTTCTCCGCGTAGGCGGGGCTCATGCCGACACCGACGACGAGCGCGAGGACCGCGACGCCAGCCGATCCGATTCTCTTGACCGCGATCATGACGCTCACTCCCTCGTCACCGGGACGTTTTCGAAGGGCTCGCCGACGCCTTCGATCTCCACATCGACCGCGGTGAGATCCTCAGGAAGCCCCTTGAAGGTGGTGTACACCGTCCGACTATCTCCTTCGTCTATACCGCCCTCCTGGTAGCCGCTGCAGATGCAGGTTCCGTCCTCGGCCTTCCCCGGTGAATAGACGAGGTGCCGCGAATAGTCAATGAGCTTCACGTCTTTGGTGAGCATGTCCTCTCCCCCAAAGGAATCCATCCACGAGAGAAGCGTTTTTCTTCCTTTATTTGTGAAGGTCATGGTCAGGGTCGTCACGTCATCCTTGACGACCACCGAGTTGATGTCGACCCGGTAGCTCTCCGCAATCCCGACCTTTCCTTCCCAGGTGCTCAGAACCTGAGAGGAGCGCGCCCTGGGGTTGCCGTTTGCCTGCGACGAGGAGTTCGACTGGGGGGCCGCCGCGTCGCCGGATTGGGAGGCGGACGGGGTGGGATTCGATCCGCCTCCGCTCTCTCGTTTCCACACGCTCAGGTGGCAGCCGCTCAGGGCGAGCGCCAGGGGCAACGCAGTCATGACAGCGAGGATCCTACGTGTCTTCCTGCTCCGTTGTGCCTTCATGTCAATCATCCTCCGGTCGTGTTCCGTCGTACTTATCCCAGCGCCAGGGGCGCCGACGTAAGAAGTCTAACCGCAATGTTTGACCATCCGGTCGCAAATGTGTCGCAGTCTGGCGACACGGTGTCACGCATCGGAAACAGAGCGGGGGAACGTGGCGGAGAGACGGCAGAGAGGCGGGCCGCCGCGCCCGCGACGCGAACGCGATAGGATTGTGTCCATGCACACAGAGTCGTACTTGCATCGCGGACACACGGTCTACGAGCACCGCCTGGAGGTCCCGCTGGACCACCTGCGCCCCCGCGGGGATGACAACCCGACAATTGAGTTGTTTGCGCGCGAAGTCGTGCGCAAGGGCCACGAGGATTCCCCCTACGCGGTGTTCCTGCAGGGAGGCCCGGGCTATCCGAGTCCCCGCTTCGGTTCCTTCGGGGGCGGCTGGATGAACCGTCTCCTACAGGACTACAGGGTGGTCCTGCTGGACCAGCGAGGCACGGGCCAGTCCACGCGCATGGACGCCCAGGCACTCTCCCACCTGGCGACGGACGAGGAGAAGGCCGACTACCTGCGGCACTTCCGCCAGGACCAGATCGTCTACGACGCCGAGGCGCTGCGCAAGGAGCTGTGCGGGGACGAGCCATGGACGACGCTGGGCCAGTCCTTCGGCGGATTCATCACGACCTCCTACCTGTCCCTGGCTCCCCGGGGCCTCAAGGCCAGCCTGATCACGGGTGGCCTGCCCGGCCTCGTCCATGTGGACGACATCTACCGCCTGACCTACGAGCGCACGGCCGCCCGCAACCGCGCCTATTTCCGCCGCCATCCGGGCGACGAGAAGACGGTGCGGGAGCTGTGCGCACACCTGGCGGACACGGAAGAGGTGCTGCCGACGGGCGAGCGCCTCTCCCCCACTCGCCTGCGCATGATCGGCATGATGCTGGGAGGGCAGGCGAACACGGACCAACTGCACTACCTGTTGGAGGGTCCGTGGGTGAGCGTCGGCGGGGTGCGGCGCCTGTCCTCGCAGTTCCTTCAGGCCGTCGCCGCGCAGGTCAGCGTCGCGCCGATCTACGGGGTGTTCCAGGAGTACATCTACGCGTGTGCCACCCCCGAGCTGGCGGGAGAGGCGACGGGGTGGGCGGCGGACCGCCTGGCGGAGGAGGTGCCCGGCTTCGCCAAGGACGCGGATCCGCTCGATACGAAGGAACCGTTCTACCTCACGGGTGAGCACTTCATGCGCCGCGTCTTCGAGGAGGATCCGGGCTTGGCACCGCTAAAGGGCGCGGCGGAGATTCTCGCGTCGACGACGGAGGCGGTGCCGGTCTATCTGCCGGATGTGCTGGCCCGCAACACTGTGCCGGTGGCTGCGGCCGTGTACTACGACGACATGTTCGTGCCGCGCGAGCTATCCCTGGAAACGGGCGAGTTAATCGGCGCGCGCCACTACATCACCAACGAGTACCAGCACGATGGTTCCGCCTACTCCGGCGGCTCGGTCGTGTCCCACCTGCTTGACCTGCTGGCCGACTGAGGCCGACTGATCACCCGATTGAAAGGACGCTCCATGGCTCCCCTCTCCTCCTGCTCCTGTCCCTGCGCCGCGGACCCAACCCGGATCGCCGGCTTGGCGGCGGGGGTTGGCGCCACCGTCGCGTGGTACGCGCTGCCCGATTACGTGCGTTCGCGCCCGCTGCGCGGCCTCATCAAGACGGGGCTTCTGGGGGTGATCGGCTGGTCGCTCGTGTCGATGCTGCCCGATGAGCCGGAACTGGCACCCTACGACGACGAGGTTGACTGCTCGAAAGGCGCGGAGGCTGCCGACGAGGATCCCCTTGAGGGGGTGACGGAGGCCGCACCCTGCGAGCTGGCGGTCCTCGGGGGCGCGGTAGCGGGATCCGCGCTTGTCACGCTTGCGCTCGAGCGGTGGTTGTTCCGTCGCGGGGAACGCCGCCGCGCGAGCGGGGTGCGTTTCGCCCACACGAGGCAGGGGCTGGCCCTCGGGGGACTCGCGGCCGTCTTGGACGCGGCGACGCTGGCGTCGCGGTCACAGGGCGCTTGCGGGCTGCCTCGAGGGTAGGTTCGCGCGACGCCGCGCGCCCCCTTAACGACCGAGCCTCGTCGCCGTGATCCAGGCGACGAAGGCGCCGATCCATCCGCACAGCATGACGAGGATGGGCGCACCCAGGGCCGTCCACCAGGAGGAGGCGGGAACGAAGTACCTCACGGCTCCGAATGCTGTGGGGGTGAGCGCAATGATCGCGATCGAGATCGTCGCGGTCATCGCGCCGACGGGGCGACGCTTGAACGCTAGGCCCACGACGTCGCGGCGCGTCTTGCCCTGACCGGCGGCGACCCGCGAGATGTGCTGGCGCACTGCGGAGCCCATGGCGCGCAGGGGAAACAGTGCGCTCCACGCCAGCCCAACGATGAGGGCTACCTGACGACTGCCGAGCGCGTAGATGAAACCGACAATGGACCAGCCGAGCAGGTAGGAGACGGACACGCCCAAGCACAGGGAGAACAGCGGTTTGAACACCAGCCAGTGCAGCTGATTTTCGTAGACGTTGGCGGCGGGGTTCTGCTCGAGGAGGTCGCGGTACAGGCGGCTGCTGGCGTCGGCGTGGTCGTCCGCTTCGAGGGAAGCGATGGATTCTCGAGCAGCCACATTCTCCGGCTCGAGCGCGAGGACGCGTTGGAAGACTTCGAGCGCCGCTTTCTCGTCATCCCTGGCGAGCACCCTGCCGAGGGTGTTGAGCACATAGGAGTCTTCGGGGTCGAGATTCTCGGCTTCACGCGCCGCGTGCAGCGCCTCCTCCCACCGGTGGTTACGCGCAAGAGCGTTGGCCTTTGTGGCATGGCTAGTCCCCACCTCTGGACTGCTCTCGACGAGGCGTGTTGCATGGTCGAGCGCGCGACGAGAATCCGGCTCTAGGTGCGCCAGCCAGTACAGCGCCATCGCGTGATTGGGCGAGGCTTCGATGGCTCGTCGGGCGCACTCATACGCCTTCTCCTTCTGATCGAGGGTCAGGTGGGCTTGGACGAGGGCGCAATTCACTCGTGCCGCGACCTCCGGATCGCTCTGAGGGATCGTGGCGAGCTCTTCGATGGCCTGTTGGGGACGCTTGATGTCGATCAAGAAATAGGCGCGCTCAATCCGCTCCTTGATGTCATCGTTGGACATCGATCCTCCTCGGTCTCAAGTAGCAAACGGCGAGTGGTGGGCGGCGTCAGCACGCCGCCCACCACCTCACATGAGGTTGTTTGCCCTCATGTACTCGGCGAGGTCGTCGTATTGGCCGTCTCGGTTGCCGTATTCGATGAAGTTGCGGGCGGTCACGAACCAGGGCCCAGCGCTGGGCCGAATCTGCTCCAGCGCCCTCAGGAAGTCGTGCATGGTCACCATGCGCACGTTGCCGGTACGCAAGGAGTCCATCATCGCGTATTCGACGGCGCTGTCGACCAGGTGGGCCAGGTCGGCACCGGTGAATCCTTGGGTGCGCTGCACGAGGTGGCCCAGGTCGATGCCTTCGACGGGGCGGGACTTGAGGTGGTGGTAGAGGACTGCCTGTCGGGCGGGGCCATCGGGAGGCAGGACAGCGACGCTGCGGTCGAAGCGTCCGGGCCTGCGCAGCGCGGAGTCCACGTCCCACGGGGTGTTGGTGGCGGCGAGGATGAACACGCCTTCGTTATCGGATCCGATGCCATCCAGTTCCATGAGGAGCTGGTTGGTGATCGGTCGCATGTTGTAAGATCCGGCGTGCGATCGCCGCATGCCCATCGCATCGATTTCGTCGAGGAAAAGCACGACGGGTGCGTTGGCACGCGCGGTCTCGAAGAGCTCGTGGAGGTTAGCTTCCGATTCACCGAAGTAGCGTGCCATGACATCGCTGATCCTAACGTTCATGAATGCGGCACCGACCTCGCCAGCGAGAGCGCGGGCGATGTAGGTCTTGCCGCATCCGGGAGGACCGTACAGCAGCAGGCCGCCGTTGAGGCTCTTGCCGTAGAGCTTGCGGATTTCCGGGTTCCGCAGCGGAGCCAGGAAGGCCATGGTGAGGCGGTCCTTGACGGACTGCATGCCGCCCACGTCCTCCAGCGTTGACGTCACACTCTCGATGTCCCACACCTCACCCTGGGGTTTGTCGTCAACTTCGATTTCGCCTTCGACTTCCCCCTGCTTCACGAATGCGGGCGCAGGCCCGCCGACCTGCTTCTCGGCACTCTTCCAGTCGAAGCGTTGCTCTTTGGCGCCATCGGTATGAGCGGCACCATCACGCTCGTCTCCGGCCTCAGCCGCCGGAGCGTGTTCCTCGTCGGGGGTCGCTTCCTCGGTCGCATGCGGAAAGGCCGGGGGATGTACCGACACGATCGCGGGAATGCCTGCATCCTCCGAGGCGTGGGCCACCGCAGTGGACTCGTCGGCACCGCCGCTGTCGGATACGCCCTGAATCTGCGACGCGTCCTGCGGGTAGGGGACGGGTTTTTCAGCCGGTTCCGCGGCGGACGCCACGGCCGCGTCGACATCAGGGGTCGAGGGCACGGTGTCTTCGGTAAACGTCGCGGACTCTTCGGCGACGGGACTCTCCGAGGACGAGGCCGCCTCGTCAGGGGAGGAACCAGCCGCCGGAGCGGGGGCCTCGGGTGCGCCGAGGGCGCTGCGCATGAGGGCAGCGACGCGCTCGTTGGTCGGGTCGGCGGCGAGAACGACGGCGAGATGAGGGATGGCTTCGCCGCCCCTCCCCTCGTTGATGAGCAGCTCGGCCAGGTGCTCGCGCAGCGGCAGGTCCTCGGGCCGTTCCTCGATCACGGCGCTGAGGGAGTCAATGAGGGGATTCGTCATGCCCACAAGCCTACCGGCTGGCAGGCTCGCAGGTCCACGCACGCAGGCGCGAATTGACAGTGAATCAGAGCGTGCGCGAGGCGATCCTGCGCTGCGCTTGCAGCGAGCGCCACGCGTTGAAGAGGCTCATTGCCAGGGGAATGGACACGAGGGCTGCCAGGAGCCAGGACTGCGCGACGATGGCGGCCCCTGCGATGGCCAAGAAGGCCGCGAAACAGGCGCGCTGCATGCGCGTGCAGGCGGTCATGATGGACCCGTCGGCCCGGGCGGCCCGCAGGGCGACGTGGGAGTCGGAGAAGATGACGAGATCTTCGTTTCCGGACCATTCACGGCGCCACCTCAGGTCGTTGACGGTAAGCGCAGCGAGGAGGGACAGGAGGACGAGGCCTCCCCCGACGATCAGCGCGCTGGCCGCGAAGGAGAGGGTGTGGTCGTCCGGCTCGGACATTGAGGCGATCTGCGCGGCGGCGACGATGCCGCTGACGGAGACGATGAGCACGGCGGTGACGACGACGATGGCGAGGTTGATGCGCGCGGCGATCGTCTGCTCGGCGCGCACGCGGTTGTATCGGCGCAGCCGATCGTTACCCAATCGGTAGGGTCTTGGCGCCGCCTCGAATTTTGAGGATCTGGATCTCACTCCCCCACAATATCCTTGTTTGTTGATGTTTCATGCCTTTGCGCGATGGAGTGAGGTGTCAAATCCATAACATTTCCGTCGGTCAGCATACGCCGGGAGTGTCGTCCCACGTCCCGCGCTCACGCTGGCCCGCACCTGCGGCGCCGCTCGGCTCGGACCGGGAAAAGGGGGACGACCAGCGGCTTCACACCCACGTGGGGGACGTGGTGACGGCGGCTCCACCGGGAAAACGAGGGCGACCAGCGGCTTCGCCCCACCGGGGTGACCTCGTTGACGAAAAGCGGCGGCTCTCCTTCTTCGACACCGGGCGCACGCCCGACATCTTGGGAGTTTGTCACAGTCTTGCACACGCGCGAATGGACGGAGTAGTCTGCTTAACGAGCGGGACCTGACCCGCCGGTGGCCAAGCGCCGTTTAGTTGGAGTGAATCGATGAGCAGCCCGCCCCCCCCCGAGCGTTTCGGCGGTGGATTCAGCAGTCCCGTATTCTGCCGGGACCGTCGAGTTTGCCGAGTCCTTCTCGTGGGACTTTCCCGTTAATGTGAGCGCCGTCCTGGATCTGCAGGACCAATGCGACGCGCCCATCGCGGCACTAGACGAGGCCATCGGCGATGCGTCAATCGCGCGCGGTCAGGTCGCCCACCAGACCGCGGCACTGGTGGAGACGGTCGTCGAACACCTCACGAACGTCATATCGGCCAGCGAGCACGCGCTGGCCGGCTTCCGGTCCGTTCGCTCGGCCCTGGAGGATTACGCGGGTGCCATGACGCCCGTCGATCTCGAGTATCAGGCCATCGCCTCGGATGCTGAGGCCGCCGGGTTGGAGGTTGCCCGGGACGGGACTTCCGTGACGGTCAGCCACCCGGCCAACGTTCCCGCAGGGGTGGGGGTTGTCTTCGCGGCGCTGCACGCTCGCTGCACGCGCAACCAGCGCACGTTCAGCTACGCCGAGGCACAGTTCGGCGAGGACCTGGCCCAGATCGATCCGAGCCTCTGGGAGTCGACGATCACCCCGATCTTCAACGGGTTCGTCAGCAAGTACGGGTTCCCCACGGGGGATGACGCTGCCAAGCGTATTCCCGACTACCTGGACACCATGCGCACCACCGCGGGCGACCTCATCGAGTCGACGTATCTGAAGGCCAACGGTGCGACCTATCAGCCCCCGCCCGGCATCAAGGACGCTTCCCTGTGGAAGCGGGTAACCGCCCCCGGTGAGTTGAAGAACTGGAAGGTTCCCTCCGTCAATGCCGTCGAAGGCGGCAGTCGAGTGGTCAAAACAGCCGACGCACTTCGTATAGGAGGCAAAGTCGCAGGCCGTGCGTGCGCGGTACTTGACGGTGCGATCACCGCCTACGACACCTACCAGTCGGACTCCTACCACCACCCCGAGATGGGGGAGGGCGAGAAGATCGCCCGGGCCGGGGTGACCGGAGCGTTGGCTGCTGGGGGCGCATACGTCGGAGCCACCTACGGAGCACAACTCGGCGCCGCCATCGGCGCAGTCGGCGGCCCTGTTGGCATCCTCGCCGGAGGCGTCATCGGTGGCGTTATTGGCGGGCTTGCAGGGAGCCAAGCTGGAAAGATGGTCGCAGAGTGGACTAACGACGGAATGAGCGCAATTCTCCATCCGAAGACGAAAGGATAGTGCGTTGCTCGCAATTATAGGACTGATTCTTATAGGACCTTTCGGCCTCGTTTCTTGGTATATGGAAACATATACCGATTGCTCATTCGCACCACTGTGGAGAAGCATATCGACCTCTCCGAGTTCCATGGGTAGAAGCAAAACTCTTACGCTGCCACTACTTAGTCTCTGCTTTACCCTTGCTGGAGTCGGAATGATTCTTGACAAGCTAGGGTTCTCACCGTGGGTCTACATGGCTCCGGCATTTCTCGGATTCCTATGCATACCTCTCGCATTGCTGTGCCTCCTTCCCCTTCCTGCTCCCCGTTGGGCAAACATGGAATACCAGTACATGAAGCGCCACAATCTGCTGGACGAGAACGGCGACCCGCTCCCGCAGTCGCAGTGGCCCGACAGCGAAATCACCTCCGCGGAAGACCACGAGGAGACGGAGCCGTGACCCCGCCAGACACTCCCCACCACGCACAGATCGGCGCAGTCGGCGGCCCTGTTGGCATTCTTGCAGGAGGCGTAATCGGCGGCGTTATTGGTGGACTTGGCGGAAGCAAACTCGGACAAACGGTAGCGAATGTTGTCAACAACGGCATGCACTCACTCATCAACAATGGAGATTTACGGTCATGATTTTCTGGGAAGTCTTTGGCGCGATTTTCGGACTCATGATTATCGGCGCCTGGTACATGGAGACCTATCTCGATACCACGTTCTCCAGCAACTCCCGCATGATCGGTTCGCGGATGAGCAGCAGCGCGAGAAGCCAAGCGACGACACGCCCACTTGTTGGCCTTGGTTTCTTTATCTGCAGCCTCGGAAACACCAGCTACAAATTGGGTTTCCATTACGTCATGACGGGGATCCTCACAGTCGCCGGTATACTCTGTTTTCTTATCGCTGCCATCTACCATTTCTTCCCCTTACCAGTTCCCCGCTGGGCCGACGCTCGGTACCAGTACATGAAGCGCCACAATCTGCTGGACGAGAACGGCGACCCGCTCCCACAGTCGCAGTGGCCCGACAGCGAAATCACCCCCGCGGACGACCCGGAGGAAACGTCGCTATGAGCCTGGCATCCTACTGGTTGATGCCCCCGGGATGGACGTCCTGCGCGCGCGAGGACATCCCCAGGGTCCTGGCGCTCGCCTTCCGGGTCGACACAAACGGGAACACACGGGAACACCGCCCCTCGCCCGCCTCGTCCCCCTCGGGCGGCGAGGTGATCGCCCTGGCCACCGGCCCCACCGATGCCACCTACGATTTCACGCCCACCATCCTGCTCCTCGCATCCCCCATCCCATCGGATACCACGCCCGAACAAGCCCTCGCAGAATCAGCGGTTGCCCCCTCCCATCAAGTCCCCGGATTTTGCATGCTGGAGGACTGCCCCTGGCCCGCAACGCCAGAATCCGCGCGGCTTCGCACGGGGATTTACATTCAGGGCCGGGTACCGATCACCGCCAGCCAATGGGCTTGGGCTTACACCAAGGGTGAGAGCAGCTTCCTCCTCACGGCAACCGCAACGATGACGACCCCTACTTTCGGCGACCTGCACGAAGACGTCCTCGCGATCATCATGAGCCTGGAGGTGCGCAATGTCTGACCGCCCTCACATGGTCATTCCGGGCGACGTCACCTCACGCTTCGCTACCTTTGAGGAGCTCGCCGGTGACGCGCTGCATCTCGCGACCCTCATGCGCACGTCTCGCTCACGACTAATCATCGCGACCACGTCTCCGGACACTTCCCAGTGCCATCAGGCTTTCATCTGGATGCAGCCGGGCACCTGCGTTGTCACCCGGACGGCCACCGCCCCCACCGGTGACATTGAGACCCACATTTATCAGATCGACAACGAGGAAATTCCCCACGTCGTGGCAGCGATATCTCCGCTCGCACCTAACCCCGCCGTCTTCGACGGACCTGCCTCACTGCCGACAGCAATCGTGTACGCCGCGCAGCAGGGCAGCGTCGACCAAGCAGCCCAGCTCCTCGCGGCTTTCTCGTCCTACGGCCCCGACGATTCCGCGTTCGCCGCATCTCTCGTCACCCTGCGGTGGGCCTACACCACCTGGATCCGAGAGGACTGCACAGATGAGGATTCCTTCGTTCCAACAAGCATCCTGTCGACCCTCATCACTCCAGCCGCCTCCTACAGGGTCGAGGCCCCATTGCTCGCGCCCAGCACCGGACCTCACATCCCCATCCACCCGGCATACAACACCCAGCTGTGGGCCTCGATCACGCACTTCTTCGCCCTGTCACCCGAGAGGAATCAGCCATGACCTACGTCAATATCCAATGGGACTACACCGAAGTTGAGTCCATCATCTCCACCGTCGACCATGCCGGCACCCGACTCAAGAACGTCCCCACCCCGCGCTTTCCCCCCACCGGAAGCGCCCACCACGCCCTCCTGACCAGCCACCTCACCGCCCTGAGCAACACGATCAGTCAGGTCGCCTGGATCGCCAACGGCATCAGCCTGGGCCTGGGGGCAGCCACGCACGACTTCATGTGCACGGACGACGCGGCCGCCGACGTCCTCCGTGAGATCCAGCGATACAACGACCTGTACAACAACAGGTACCCGGTCCGTCCCACCACCTGAGGGCGCCCCCGCCACCCCTGGAGCGCCACCCCGTCCGCGGCCTCGTAGGCGCGCGAGACACCACAGCGACACTCCGGGCGGCGGGCGCTACCCTGGTGCCTGTAGGCGGGGCCGTCGGCCTCGTCCCTTGACCCACGCCGAGCAGGAGGAGCCCATGGCGATTGAGCCCGTGTTCGAGGCCATCAACTGGAACAAGATCCAAGACGAGAAGGACCTTGAGGTCTGGGACCGCCTGACGGGCAACTTCTGGCTGCCGGAGAAGGTCCCGCTGTCCAACGACCTGCCGAGCTGGAAGACGCTCAACAAGGACGAGCAGCTCATGACGAACCGCGTGTTCACGGGCCTGACGCTCCTGGACACCCTGCAGGGCACGGTCGGGGCGGTCTCTCTGATCCCGGACGCGCGCACCCCCCACGAGGAGGCCGTCTACACGAACATCGCGTTCATGGAGTCGGTGCACGCCAAGTCCTACTCATCGATCTTCTCCACCCTGCTGTCCACGGAGGAGATCAACGAGTCCTTCCGCTGGTCGAACGAGAACGCGGCCCTGCAGAAGAAGGCTGAGATCATCAAGTCGTACTACGACGGCGACGACCCGGAGAAGCGCAAGGTCGCCTCGACGATGCTCGAGTCCTTCCTGTTCTACTCGGGCTTCTACGCGCCCA
>ERZ773263.1295-NODE-1295-length-15143-cov-18.184385_pt1 | contig 15143 bp, 2 predicted proteins | sample MGYA00511076_ERZ773263 | MGnify/ENA primary metagenome ERZ773263 (study PRJEB29015, sample SAMEA2738155) | human oral metagenome | biome: human oral; feature: human-associated habitat; material: saliva | place: China | collected 2195 ... | reverse complement strand
GAATGCGCATCTAGCGTATGTAAAAGAAGCGCAAGAGCAGGCGAAAGAACAAGGGGTAGAAGAAGGAAGATTAGGTACGCTGATAAATTTAGTGAATAAAGGTGTGATAACAAAAGAATATGCGTGTGAAGAACTAGGGGTATCTGAGAAAGAATTCGAAAAATATCTATAGTTGAAGTAATTGTGACCTAGATTGCAAAAAAGTAGCAAATAAATACTAATATTGACATCCAAATTCGCATTAAAAATCTTTTTGGATGTCTAATATATTATGTGGGGGTGACTCGACAAAATAAATTTTTTGAAATTGTGATTTTCTACTAAACTTCTAAAGTTTTTGATTTAATAGCTTTTACATTTTCATCGATAAAATTTATTTTTTATTTTTAAGTCTTTTTCTGAGATGGAGAGAAGAAGATGCACATAGAATAGAGGTAAGGTTTGATGCAATGGACTCTGTATCATAGTGAAATTATATAGAGTAGATTTAATGAAAAGTCGGACTTAAAGGTGAATTTACTGAAAAAATAGTAGATGTCTACATAGAGCGAATAAAGTCTTAAATACTTAATAGAAACTGTTCACAAACTCCCTTAATATGTTTGTGTAATCTATACGCGCTAGCTAGTGATATGTCCAAAGAAATAGCAGTTTGCTTAATATTTAACGTCTTTATATATTCTTCGAAATAATCCCATTCAGCAGATTTCAATGTATTTTTTAGATAGCTAATAAGCTCAATATACAACAAATCATAATCATTGCTGATAACATCAGAATTATTGTCAAAAATATCCAAAGGAACGCTTTTGTTCCTATTTCTTCTACGAATTTCGTCGATTAGTTTTCTTTTTATGGTAGTAAAAGCGAATCGATCAAAATCCTTAGGGCTTATTCCCCCATCTTGTAAAATAAGGAAACTAACAAGAAGCCCCTCCATTCCAAAATTATAAAACTCACTATGAAGCTGTTGAGGAATATTTACCTTGTATAGTGCCCTTTTAATAAGGAACTTTTTAACTTCTAATAACTCGTAAAATCTTTGAGTGTCATCTTCGTTTAATTCTGTAAAACTTTTCATTATAATTGTCCTCCTATATTTTCACTCTATGTAGAACATCTCATAATAAGGACAAACTTTATTATTAAAAATGTAAAAAAATAGATTATATAAAATGAGAAAATAGTTAAAATATTAATGGTGAATTGAATTGGAAACTCTAGATTAAACATAAGCTATAAATCCATGGAATTTACTCTCGAAATAATCTCTGGAAATAAGAATTTTATAATAACAATAATTTACTGATATATGAAAAAAATTTTAAAAATATAGCTAGGCACCCACTCTTACAAAAAGATAAAAAAATCCCCCTCATTATTATAAGTGAAAAAAACAGCTTTTTGTCACAAAAACTTTGAAATTTTATAAAAAAGATTTTTGTCACAAAAACTTTAAAATTTTATCTAGTAATACTATCAAAAAAATCCTCTTCATATTCTTTTAACAAAATAGCTAATTTTTTCAGCAGTGCTTGCTGATGTCGTTTGACTTTTGTAGGATGATTAAGATTATTCTGCATCGCTCCTCGCAATGAAGAATTTTTGACGTAGAGCTTGTATAAGAGCAGTTGGTCATCTACAGACAGAGTAGCTAAAGCATCATACAGAGCATTATATAGCTCCTCTTTAATAACCGTCTCTGTAGATAGTGCCAAACAATCTTTAATCCTACTTTCCCCAGTATTGTTTTCATAAGAATAACTCTCATAATAAATTAAACCACATTCTTTAAGTCTTCTAGTAACATAGTTGGTGCGGTTTTGAATAGAATTTATCTGAGAGTAGACCTCTTTACTAACAGGCACCTTTATATTATCTTTTGTTTTTAAGTAATTATCCATAATTATACTCCTCCTATTGTATATCTGTAAGAGTGGGAGAGAAGGGGAGTATTGATTATATGTATTTTCATAGAAAATGTAAAGTCTTATCTGAAGGGGCTGACCCAAAAGATTTAAATTTTAACAAAGTGTATATGAAAATTCATAGACGCAGTGGTTTATTGATATCTAAATTTGCTTTATGAAAGCTTTTTAAATATCTAATAAACTGTGCGGGGGTGACTCGACAAAATCTTGTTTCTAGAAATCGCGATTTTTGAGTCACTCCCATCCATTTTTGCATCATCAATTATTTTTATCTATAATAAACCAAGACGGTTATTGATTGTTGAAGTTCAAATTGGAGAAAAGTTAAATTTATATGAGAAAATGTAATAAGTTATCAAAAATAGTAAGTTATTCAATTATAGTTTTAGTTTTCAAGTTAAAATCATATTTTTTGGATTTTAAAAAAATAATTATTTGAAATTTGAATTATAGAAAAAAACACTTTTGTAATAATGATTACAAGGAATACCTAAAGTGAGACTTTATACCTTAAATATACTTTAAATAAAAAAATATATGTTCTTAAAAAATGAAAATACTTTGATAAAATAATTGTCATTTACGTATTTTACATATCTAATATTTTACAACTAAACCTAATATTACAAAGGTTATTTGAGTTATCCAAGATTAAACCTATATTAAAATAACATTTTTTTTATCATTTTTTTTTTTTTTATTTTAGAATTATAGTCTAAAACCCTGATAAATGCGAGTTTTTTCTTGATTTATAGGTTTGTATAAAGTATAATTTATATGTTAACAAGATGATGGAGGAGTATATGCTGGGGCTGACTCGATAAAATCGATTTTTGAGTCACTCCCATATACTTTATTTTTCACTTGTATAACTAAAAAACAAAAAAGGAGATTGATATAAATATATGTGGTATGAATACAAAAATGGCGAAAAAGTCACACGTTTTTCGATAAGAAAATATCACTTCGGTGCTGCCAGTGTAGCTGTAGCGTCGTTAATATTCTTTGGTGGTGGAATGTCAGCTAAGGCTAAAGATGTTCCAGCAACAAAAGATGTCCAAGTAGAGAAAACAACCAACTCAACATCAAATGACGGTAAAAAATCAGCAGACGATTCTGAAACCGACACGAAGAAAATTTCTGTAGATGTTCCAGCATCAGCATTACCTACTGCAAAAGTAGATAAAGCAGAATTGAATAAATTAACAATTGGCTTAGATAAAGATATTAGAGCAACAGATGCAGAAAAAATCAGTAGTATTGCTAAAGATCTTGATAAAGTTTTAGCTGATGCTAAAGAATTGTTAGAAAAAGACAGTGTAACAGCAACTGAAGTTGAAAAACAAGTTGAAGAATTAAAAAAAGCTAAAACAAAATTAGATGAAACTGTTAAAGCTTTTGATGAAAAAGCGAAAAAAGAAGCTGAGGAAAAGAAAGCTGCTGAGGCGGAAAAAGCATCTGAAAAAGCAGAATCTGCATACAGAAGAAAACAAGCAGAGCTACCAAAGAAAAGAGGACGAAAATCTAATCGTACAGAAGTACCAGCAGAAAACACTAATAGTTCAGCTACATCAGCTGACAGTTCATCTGCATCAGATACAAATGCAAAAGAACTGCCAACGTACACAAATGGTTCTAAAAATGCAGGTACTTATGCATTAAAAGATGAAATGGATAAAATCGTTGCTTATCTAAGAAAAAATGGTGGCGATGAGACAAAAGTAGCGTTAATCAAGGCAAATTCTGACAAGTTAAACGAAAAACTTGGGCTTGTTGACGAAGATGGTAGGTTATCAGAAGAAGACTTCAATAAAGCGCTGCAAGATCTTGACTATGCTCGTGCTACTATCGAAGGATTTTTAGCGGATAAGGAAAATGGTGGTAAAACAGAATTACCTAAGCCAGAGGCTGTACTAAACCGTGAGCAAGAAGAAGGGACTTCAGAAGAAACACCAACAACTATCCAACCACGTTCGACAGATAATTCAGGAGCACGAACACGTAGTGCACGTGCGGCTGGACAAGATAGAGCAGGAACAAGAAGCGGTATAGAATCAACGAACTACGATACAAAAACGGGTTACTTCTTTGAAAATGGTCAGAATGATTCGCCTTATCGTAAGTATTCTTACGTTTTCTATTCAAAAGGTGGAGTAGGGAATACTTACTATGAAGGTGGGTCTATTCCAGAAGCTTACAAAAATTTCCATGTTACTGTCAGAACAACTAATACAGGACTACTTTGGGATATTACTGTTAATGGAGAACATAAGACTCTTGGAGTCAATAAGTTTTACTTCACATTACCTCAAGGTCAAACACTAAAGAGTGGAACTGTATCTGTTCAAACATTTAATAAAAATGGTGGGACGTTGATAGAGAGCCCATCAGTTACTTCGGGAGAAGATGAACTGAAGAGTGCATTAACAAATGCCTTTAAAAATCTTCCAGGGGATTCACCTTTTAGAGGCTCAGAACTAAAAGACGTAGAAAAAGGTACAAAAGATGCGACTAACGCTAGAATACCGAATGTAGGAACAACTGCAGCGCAACGATTTAAAGTTGGGACTTTAGAAGATATTGCGAGAGAAGCGACTTATGGAGCTGGTTATCTTAATAGAGGTTTCTACAATAGAGCAAGTATTGAACCGAGTAACTTACAAGAATATTCGAATAAAAAATTCGATGTTATCAAGAAGGATGTTAGGGATGTATATACTTTCTCTTTAAACAGTGGAGATGATCATTCTTATAGAATCAGGTTCGAAACAACTGGTTCGAATGATGTAGGTGACTTATCTTTTGCTGCTGGTCTTAAGCGTGTAGAAAATGCTACTCGTCAATTAATCAACCAATGGTATGCAAGGACTCCAGACGAGAAGGATGATACAGATAAATTCAAATTTAAAATAAGTGGGAATGGATATTTTAAGGTTGATCAACATAAAGCTTATGTTAACTTTAATGCTGGTCAAGATGGAAGAGAAATCAAAAAAGAAGGAGAGAATGTAGCGTTAGACTATCCACAGTATATTGATAAACCTCTTGATGCTGGAACAAAAGGGGTGTTAACTTATGCAGGAGATCTTACCACTAATACTGCCTTCAATATCGACTTCACTTCTTATGGAGAGTATAGTAACGAAAATGGTCAGCCAATTGAGAAACAAACAGGGAAAGCAGAAGCTAATGATAGACATCAGACCTTCTTTGTAACAGATGAAGATACTGGTAAGAAGTATGCATTAACAGATAATAACTGGCAGGCTAAAAAACAATTGACCTTAGATATTATCTCGAAACCAGGAGTTCACAATTTCCTTTACAAACGTGTTTTCCCATCGGATAACTCTTCTGATACAGGTAGATTAAGTTTTGTAACAAAACCTAAGACACCAACGCTTGAAGCATTGATTAATAAAGCCGAGATTACGACTAACGTTACAGCTAGTGGTGGTACTGAAGGGTATAACATGGTTCTATACCGTAAGCTAGATAATGGAAACTTAGAAAAAGTTAAAATGGTTAAAGATGGTGTAGAGCAAGATGCAGTTGTGAAAGCAAACACTCAAGGTCGAGCTACCTTTACAGGTGTAGAATTAGCACAAGGTAAGTATGTTGTTAAAACAGTTGTCGATGATTCTTGGATTGATTATGACGGTACGAAAAAAACAACTGTTGAGTCAGATAATAGTACAGAAATGACTGCAACAGTAGGACAAAAATTCACGGCAAAACCTGTCATTACCCAAGATGTAACAGATTTATCTCTAGCAGTTAAGATTGGTCAAGAAAATGCTACTAAGGCTGTAGTTCGCTATACTGATACGAATAACAAAGAGCAAAATGTTACGTTTGTTAAAGGAACTGATGGAAATTGGAGCAAAGAAACAGCAACAGCAAACTCAGGGATTACTGTTCAGTCAAGTAGTAATGGAACAGCAGTAGTTACATTACCAAACGGAACAGCCCAACCAGCCTCTACTGTTTATGCTAAACAAAAGGTCGCAGATAAAGCCTATAGTGAAGAAGTATCGAAAGAGGTTTCCCAATTACGTATAGGGTTAGCAAGTGGATTGGATAAGAATGCCATTTTAAGAGATAAGTATAGACCTATAATACCAGGAAAGGCTATAAATAACACAGTGCTTAGGTTTAGGGCTATAGGGAATACAAAAATAACAAAAATAGAAGTTACTGGAAGCGAAAACTTAGGGATTACTTGGAGTCCTGAAGGTGTTGGAACAACAAACGCTTCTATTACAGGAAACAAACCTTCAGGACTTAATAGAGAAACTGCTGGTGGGATTCATCCTCTGAAAGTAACAGTTACTACAGAAAATGGGAAATCGGAAACATTTGATACTAGTATCATTGTACCTCCGAGTGCGGGTTCTTTTGAGACTGAACAAAAAGCTTTAGTAGATAAGGCTGGACAAAAACCAGAAATTAAAGTTAAAGGCTTGAATACAAATCTTGGTTTTGGAAACATTACTTCTCCTGAACTTGAGTGGAAGGCATATCTTGTAAGAGGAGGAAGAGATGCTGATGTTGATTGGGTGAATTATCTTTTCAAATCAGCCGTTGATTATACGGTGGTAGCAGCAACAAGTATAAGTCCTGAAGGTAAAGCGACTTTTGACAATAACTCTTATAGGGAACAATCTATTGGTGGAGAGCCATTACGAGTAGTAACGGCTTTAGTAAGAAAAGGCACAGATGAGATTTTTGACAAAATTGTATCTCCTTTAAGTACTAGTACGATTCAGGCGACAACATCAAAAAAAGCTTTCGCTACTCCTCCGAAATTAACGACAAATTCATCAGGAGATGTCATTGCTACAATAGGAGAAAACGGTGCAACAGCTGCTTTTATTGAGTATAGGGTTCAAAATGGTAAGCAACCTGTTATTTTACAAAAACAAAATGGAAGCTGGAATGCGTTAGCCATAGGTGGCTATCGAGATGTTATCTTAACACAGGGTTCAAATGGTACTGCAACCGTTACAATTCCATATAAGACGGCTCTTACAGGAACAGAGCTAACTGCGGCGCAAAGAAATGAAACTACAGATTTAAGTTCTACAAGCAAAATTACGGTACCAACAGATACAAAAGTTCCTCTAGTGAAAATTGTGAATGGTACAAACTCTCAAAATCTTCCGGAGACTCGTCAAGACTCAGATGCTAGAGATGCTGTCTATGAAGTTGTTCAAGGGCAACCGTTTAGTCCAGTATTAAAAGCGTGGGATAACTTTGAGAGATTAACTAAATTTAACATAGATAACTTACGCACTGGTGTAACAGCAACTAATGCAAATACTAACTTCAATACAACGACTAAATACACGGAACAAGCGCCATTTAGTCCAACATTCACAGGAAATGTACCTGAAAATACAACACCAGGTGTCTATACTTCTACGATAACTGTTAATGACGGAACAACAGGAGATAAAAATTATTTCTTAAAATATAAAGTTCTGCCAAAAGCACCAACGGTGACAGCTACAACAACTGATAATCGAGTATTATCAAACGATAGAACATTATCAGGGACTGGAGCAGCTGGAGCTAGAATTAAAGTAACAGTAGCAGGTCAGACAGTGGCTGAAAATATCCAAGTAGGAGATGATGGACGTTGGACTGTTAACTTATCAAAAGGACTGAATAGTAATTTCTCAGATCAACGTCAATTAGTGAATAAAGATTCTGTAACTATTACTCAGACGCTTAATGGAGTTGAGAGTCCTAGCACAAGTGTTACTGTAGCGGTAGGTTCGACAACTATCCAACCATCTGAAGAAAATTCTAATAGCTTGTACGCAGGGGCTAAAGAAGTAGTAGTAAAAACACCGCATGATGCAGGTATGTTCTACTTGAGATATACAGATAAAGACTCTGGAACTACAAAAGATTTAGGATTCAAACGTACAACTATTGACGGTCTGTGGACTTCAGTAGATTCTGCACAAGCAGAAGTAAAAGGTACACCTACGAAAGATGGTTTTGAAGAGACAGTGACAATCACGATGAAGAAACCGATTAAAGTAGGAACAGCGAGCACTAAGACAAATATCTCAGAAAATAATTACGGAACACCAAAGGATTGGCAATCTATTAATGTAACAAATGAGGCACCGACACTGACTGGACCTCAAGGAAATACAACAACAATCGAAAAAGGTGGACAGTTAGACTTAAACACGTTAGTAACAGTTCACGATAAAGAAGATGATAAAAAGGCAACACTAGGAAATGGTGTGACAAAAGAGATCGTTTCGGTAAACGGAGTTGCTGCGACAAAAACTGTTGATGTTAATATACCAGGTTCTTATGTTGTGAAATATAAAGCGACAGATAGCCAAGGGTCGTCATCTGAATTAGATGTAACGGTTAAGGTCAAACCACAAGCGCCGGAGGTGACTGCAGAAACAAACGGTGATGTAACGATTAGACCGGCAACGCAGGATAATGTGAATAGAGTAAGTTTCACTTATGCAAATAATGCTACAACGTCTACAAGCAGAACAGTAACAGCTGATAAGACAAATAACAGATGGACTTTAACGAATGCTCCAACAGATGGTGTAACAATTGATGAAACTACAGGTGTCGTTACTATTAAAGATCGTGAAATCAAAGATAATTCACAAATAACAGCAAAATCAGTGACGACTGATAATGTAGAAAGTTCTGAAGTTCAAGCTACAACAGTAGTAGGAGATCGTGTGGTACCTACATTTACTTTTAGCGATAAATATACAGAAGTTGTGGATGGAGAGCGTGTTGTTTATGTAACTCCAACAGAAGAACTAAATAACAACCCAATTACTCTTGGAACTGTGAATGATACTTCAGGTAAGTTGAGTGAAGTAGCCTTATTCCAAGGTGACTCACAAACGACTACTCTGAAATATGGTTTAGATTACAACAAAAAAGATAAAACAGATAATGGAGATTTCCCTGCGCCATATGATATCCAGATTAGAGGAGAACTACCAAAACTAAATCCTGATACAAGGAGTGCATGGGATCCAAATCGTAATAAGGGGAACATAATAACTCTTTATGCTTCTGCAACTGATGCAGCGGGTAATCAACTGAAGAGTATCAGAAACAATGATAATGAGCCTACTCGTGTTGTAATTAGACTTTTAACTCAAAAAGACAAGTACACTCCTCAAATCTCAACGCAGATCTTGAATAAAGATATTACTGCAGCTAATGCGACGGTAAGTGAAGAAGAGTTTGCTAGAATTAAGCAACAGTTAGACTTCACAGCGAGAAAAGGAGATGTTAGAATCGATCGTAATACCGCTGACTTAACTGTTGTACATAAAGACAATGGAGCTATTAAACATAAAGCTAACACTGATACTTATTATACGGAGGCAACTATTACTTATCCAGATGGGACAAGTGAAGATTTCGAAATTCCATTAGACCAAGGAGATAGAGTGGCTCCGACGGTGAAAGTAAATGGTGTTGAATTAAAAGATAATGTGAATGAGAATCCGAAATTCGTAGTATTCCGTGGCGCTGCATTTAATCCAACATTCGAAGTTAATGATAACTCTGGAACAACAACTTACCTAAAAGCATCAAATCTTCCAACAGGCAAAGAGTTCATTAAAAATGAAAGTATGCCTAATAGAACAATTAAGCAAATCGATGGAGATAATATTGTTCCAAATACTGCTACTTTAGGTGAGCGTGAGGCAACAGTAGTAGTTAAAGATGCTTTAAAGAATGAAAAAGAATACAAATTCAAATATATCGTTGCTGATGTTGAATCGAAAATTTCTGAAAAAACAGTAGAAGTGAATTCGAGATTAGGAGATGCACATGAGTTTGTTAAAGCGGTTGTTGCTACAAATTCTGATGGAGATGATAAATATTATCCACGATCTATGGAATTCAAATGGTCTAAGGATAATGCTAATGTAGCAAATGATACACAACTTACAACTCCTGGAACTGTAACCTATAAAGCAGTGGCTGATTTTTATAATCAAGGTGGAAAATATACTAAAGATATTGATGGAGTAGGTAATGGAGTTACTATCTACGCACCAGATAAGCTAGAAAGAGACGTTACATTTAAAGTTAAGCCAACAGCACCGGTGGTAATGCCACAAGCTAATGGAACTGTGACTATTACACACGGTAACGAAACGAATGTAGATCGTATTATTGTAAAATATACACAAGAAAGTTATAATAGAGAAGTACAGTACACAGCTACTAAGAATGGTGATTCTTGGTCATTTAGTTCAGACCTAAAATCAATGACAATAAATAGAACAACAGGTGAGATTAAACTTAAAGATGGTTTTGTGAAAGAAGGTTCAACTGTAAAAGCTCAAGCTCTTACTACAGCAACAACAGGAAATGTAGCAAGTACTGAAACTACTGAAACTGTAAGAAATAGAGACCATGTCTTCCCTACAGTAGAGTTCCAAAACGTAGAAACAGATGCTGATGGAAATCGTGTAGTATATATCACACCAAAAGAAGAAGCTAATATACCAGTAGCAACGTTTAATGATAATTCAGGGAAATTAGTATCAGCTAATTTTGTTGAATATGCTGGAAGTCCTACTAATTTAAGCAGTGTAAATCTTAATTTTTCTAATCGATTTACTAAAGATAGCGCTGAAACAGAACATAATGCACCAGTTACATTAAATGTTACAGGTATGTTATTGAAAACAAATCCTGCTAATAAAAATAGATTGTGGACAGATGGAGCAACGATTGGAACTATTTATGCTGATGCAGAAGATGCAGCAGGAAATAGGTTACATGAGTCTCCAGGAGCTAAAGACAATAGTAAAAACAGCCCAACACGTGTGATACTTAAAGCAAGAACCCAAGCAACTAAATACACACCTACTATCACTACTCAGCCGTTGGAGAAATATATTACTGATACGACGAAAGTGACTGAGAATGAGTTTAACGCTATGAAGGAAAACTTGACCTTCACTGCGACAAAAGGTAATGTAAATGTAACTAATAAAACACCAGACTTAACAGTTGCTATGAAAGACAGTGGTTTAATTAAGTCTAAAGAGGATGGTAGTCATTATGTCGGAGCAACTGTGACTTATCCAGATGGAACAACAGAAGACTTTGAAATCCCAGTTAACAGTATAAAACCACCTGTACCAACTGTAACTCCTGAAACTAACGGAGATGTTACAGCAACTCCAGGAAATGAACCAAATATCAATAAACTAGAAGTAACTTATACTCCATCAAACAGTAATCAGCTTCAAGATGATGGTACTGTGACGACAACTCCTCAAGCAGAGACAAAAGTTGTCGCTACTAAGGATGCTAATAATCAATGGACGATTACAGAGGGCGCTAAAGATGGTATTACTATAGATCCAAACACTGGTAAAATCACATTGAAAGACCAAGTCGTTAAGGGTCAGTCAAATGTTACAGCTAAAGTTGTTGCACAAAATGTTTCAAGTAACAGCGCTAGTCAAACAGCTGCTAATGGAGATATTACGATCCCAGTTATCGGTGCTTCTTCAAAACTTGTCGAGACTGGAAAAGAAGTTAATATTCCTCTTAACCTAACGGACGAAGGAGTAGGTATTGATGAAAGTAATATCAAAGTTACAGACTTACCAGAAGGTCTAAGATATGATGAGGCAAGTAAATCAATCAAAGGAACGTTGAAAGATGTTTCTAAGAGCGATATTAAAGTAGCAGTCTTAGATAAGAATGGAAATAAAGCAGAGAAAACTATTTCTCTAGTTGCGGTAAAACCAAAAACAATCTATTCAATAAGTGGCGGAACTATTGAAAATGTTGACAATGCTGCTAACTTCGTAGAAGTACCTCAAGGTGTTACGTTAACTTCTGCAACATGGAAAGATGATTCTAAGCCAACAACAGAAGAAGTAGGACGAACAACTAGAATGATAACAGCAAATCTAGATGGTTATGGTAACCTTGAATTAACTACCCCAGTATTCGTTTATCCAGCTGTTACTCTTCGTAAAGTAAATAACCAAGAAGTGACAACATACTACGAGGTTGTTAGTCAACCATTGACATCAGCAGTATGGGGGACTGGAGGTAGAACGCAACCAGCTAAGCCAGATTTCTATGTAGCCTTTGTAGGTGGTGAAAAACCAGCAGGAACGACTATTGAATTTGAGGATGGAATGCCTACAAATACAAAAGCGGGAGACATAAAGCATAAAATAATTGTGAATTATCCTAATGGAGCTGGAAAATTTGAAAGAGAACTTACTTTCAGAACTTATGGTTACGAGGTGAATTATCCAACAGGAAAAGAGTACTTTGAAATAGAAGTAGGTAAAGCATTTAAAAATACAGCTTCTAATTCTTATGTCAAATCAAGTACTAGCTTTGGAACTCCATCAACAACTTTCTTCGGATGGGGCGATGGTTTTGCTGCTTCTCCAGTAGCTAAAGTACAGACAACTATAGGAGTACGAGAAGAAGAGGCTAATGTTCACTATGGGACTACGGTTGAAAGATATCGTGGTGACGAAACGCATCGTTATACAGACCAAAGAATCAAAGTTGCTATAGCTGTTAAACCAAAAGCACCAACACTTCAAGGTCAAGCAGGAACTAGACCTGCCGTTACGGTATCAAACCTACCAGAATCTTCGCAATTAGCAAAAGGAGCAACTGTAAAAGTACAACTTAAAGACGCTCAAGGGGTAGTTGTAGCAGAAAAAGAAGTTCCAGCTGGAACAACAACAGTAACATTCGCGACAACTGACTACAATAAAGAATTAGCATTAGGAGAACAACTAAACGCTAATGTTCTTGTCTCTGGAACATACAAGAAAACAGTAAAAACAGACAATAGAACTGAACAAGTAGATACATCTTATGCATTATCTTCAGCAGATAGTAATCAGGAAACTGTTAAAACGTATGCTGATTTCTACAGAGATCAAGTAACTTATCCAACTAATGCTCAAAAAGAGACTTATGGTGATAGCGATATTACTAATGGTAACTTTACAGATGCAGCTAAAGATCGCTTTGCAGCTAAAGTTCAAGAAGTTAATGCAAATAATAGTAACTTACCTACTGGAGTGACTTATACTAAAGGAACTACGGACGATAAGGCGAAAGTAGCTGTGATTAACTTCCCAGATGGTTCTACTATTGATATTTCTCATACGAAAGTAGCGAAACCTACTTTACCAACATTTACTCCGACTGAAGGTCAAGGAGAAGATGCAAAATTAAGAGACACAGATCGTACGATTTCTGGTACAGCACTTCAAAGTGTTACGAAGGTAACACTTGAATTACAAACTGGTACAAAAATAACTATTGAGAAAAATTCAGGAAAAACACCAGAAACGTTAGCACCTGGAGAAAGTGTACTAACAGATGATGGAAGATGGGCTTATAAACTTCCTAATGATACTTACTTACGTCAAACAAATGATACAGCAGAACCAGGTTCTTCATCATTACCTGTTAAAGTAACACAAACTGTATTTGATGCAGAAAGTGATGAAGCGAAAATTTATGTTGCAAACAAACGTACTGTAGAAGGTAAAACGATTGAAGGTGTAGTTGGTAGCGAGGAATTAAATAAATACAAAGCTAAACCAGAAGATGCAGTTATTTACAAAGAAGATGGAGTACCGAAAGACTTCCCAAATGACTTTATCGCGCAATGGGAAAAAGTGCCTACATTTGATACAGTTGGAACGTTTAAATATAAAGTGAAATTCTTTGAAAAAGATGGAACTACTCCAGCTAATAGAATTAGTGAAGCTGTAGAAGTTACATTCGTGGTTAAATCGAAAGCGCCAGCTGAGTTAACATACACTAATAAACAAAATGGTGACACTGTTGTAAATATCCCAGAAGATGCAGACGAAGTAGTATTTACTGTACCTACATCTGATACAACTGTAAATAAGATAACTGTTAGAAAAGTAGATGGATGGAGCGCAAATGGTATTGAAAAACGTGAAAATACTTGGGTCTTCCCAGCGAACTCAGTGAAAGGAAATCATCAAGTAACAGCAGTTGCGACAGCAGGAAGTGGTGATACGAAGAGTGCAACAACACCAACGTCGATTTCAGCACCTGCACATACAGTGACAACTAACACGATTACAAAAGCGGTCGGTGAAAATCCTACAAATGCAGAGTTACTTGCTGCGGTAAATGTAGATAACAAACAATTAGCTGCACTAAAAAAAGGGACACACTACCCAACTACAGTAGGTAGCCATACACTTGACGTTGTTGTTACTTATGCAGATCAAAGTACAGAAAACGTAAGAGTGCCGTATGTGGTGAACCCAGTAGACAAGACAGCTCTAACGGATGCGAAAAACGAGTTAGCAAGCGAAGTAGCGAGTCAAGCAACAACAGCAGACAAGCCACAAAGCAAAATTGATGCGTATAATGAAGCTAAGACAAAAGCAGAAGCAGCGAAAGCAGCAGCGCAAGATGTGATTAACAACGACAATGCGACACCAGAAGAAGTAGCAAAAGAAGTTGAAAAAGTCAACAAAGCAAAAGACGCGTTGAAGAAAGCAGAAGCAGCAGTTACAGAAGCAGCGACAGAAGCAGCGAAGACACAACTAAAAGGTGACAAAGCGAAGTTAGATGAAAAAGTAGATACAACTGGAAAAACACCAGAAAGTATTAAACTATACGAAGCAGCTAAAGAAGCAGCCCAAACAGCAGTAGACGAAGCGAAAGCAGCAGCAGAAGCAGAGTTAGAAAAACAAGACAATGCAAAAGCAACAGAAGTCCAAGCAGCACAAGACAAAGTAACAGCGGCACAACGTAAGCTAGACGAGGCGAAAGCTAAGTTAGTAGACAAAGCAGATAAGACAGCACTTACAAACGCGAATAACGAGTTAGCAAAAGAAGTAGCGAGTCAACCAACAACAGATGACAAACCACAAAGCAAAATTGATGCGTATAACGAAGCTAAGACAAAAGCAGAAGAAGCGAAAGCAGCAGCGCAAAAAGTGATTAACAACGACAATGCGACAGCAGACGAAGTAGCAAAAGAAGTTGGAAAAGTCAACCAAGCAAACGAAGCGTTGAAAGCAGCAGAAGCAGCAGTAACAGAGGCAGCAACAACAGCAGCGAAGACACAACTAGCAGGAGACAAAGCGAAGTTAGATGAAAAAGTAGATACAACTGGAAAAACACCAGAAAGTA
>ERZ773263.1294-NODE-1294-length-15147-cov-4.705473_pt1 | contig 15147 bp, 19 predicted proteins | sample MGYA00511076_ERZ773263 | MGnify/ENA primary metagenome ERZ773263 (study PRJEB29015, sample SAMEA2738155) | human oral metagenome | biome: human oral; feature: human-associated habitat; material: saliva | place: China | collected 2195 ... | reverse complement strand
CGTTACACGCAAAGAGAACTCAGACTTAGACCGTATGGTGAGAAAAGGAGTCAATACCGGGAAGAAGCTGAGACGCGTAACCTGTTATTGAGGCACCATCCAAACGAAGTTTGGTGGTGAGGCTTCACTATCACCTCACATTCGACAATGAAAATGTTGAATATCTAAATAAGAAGGGTGTCCAATATTGGTCAATCTACAAGCATTGGCTTCAATTGAACTATCAGCCGAATGACGAAAACGATTTGGCATCCACAATTGAAGTTATTCTAGACACGTATTATTAATAGAAAGGTGAAAATAATGCAACACGTTCGAACTTTTGTGGCACCTAATATGTACCAAATCGAATCTGAGCTAAACCGTTATCTGGAACTGTATGACGTAACCATTGTGAACACATCAATAGCTAGTGATGGTCATACATGTTCGGCACTCGTCACATTCATAGAAAATCAGTAAATAACATGAGAAAACTAAACAAAAAAGGCCTGTGGGCAAAAAATGTAGCAGGTTGGGGAGGAATAACATCACTCGCCTTCGGTATGATATTTATTGAACACATCGGTCTCGCTACAGCAATCACACTTGAAATTATTGGATGTGCAGGTATACTGTTTGCATCCTTTTTGCAACTAATATCAGAAGGAAACAAACCGAAATGAAATTCATTAAAAACAACATTTTTGTCATTGCACAATTTTTAAACGTCTGGTTAGCTGTGAGTAACATCTTCAACCTTGTAAAACAGCAAAGTACATTTACTTCAGCGATGTTTAATATTGTAGTAAGCACACTCAGCGTAATCGTTATTATCATGGCTGAAGTATGGTATAAAAATAACCAGTATAACGATAAATAAAGAGCATCGTCTCTTTTTTTTTTGCCAAATGTTATACAACATTTGGCAAACAAGGGGTTTCCAACCCCTTACCCCACTTTATTTATGAAAAAATTTAAATAATCAGAGGTAAACAAAATGACTTACAAAGAACAACTATTAACAATTGGCGTATCACCAAAAGCAGCTACTCGTCGCAGCAATGTATTGGACAAACAGAAAACTGTCGTTCGTAACGCATTTGTTTGGGGTGTTAAAACATTCGGTTCATACGCACCGACAAAAGTTTCTGAACTAAACAAAGCCCCAGAAGAACTAACAATTTTCAAACAAATTGCATATCTTGCACGCAAACATGGATACAACAGCCATGCATAATTGACGGGAATCATCCCGTCTTTTTTTTTCGGGTTTTTTATCGAACATAATGGTTTCTAACCAGTTCCTTTTTTTACCGTTTTTTATGTATCATTAGAAGCGTAGACGCAAAAAGGTGCTCTTTATAATAGATAAGGTTTATTTTTGTGCAATAGTGGTTTCTAACCAGTTCCTTTTTTACCGTTTTTTATGCACCATTAGAAGCGTTAGACGCAAAAAGGTGCTCTTTATGATAGATATGGTTTATTTTGGTGCAATAGTGGTTTCTAACCGGTTCCTTTTGTACCGTTTTTTTATGTGCCATTAGAAGCGTTAGACGCAAAAAAGTGCTCTTTATAATAGATAAGATTTATTTTGGTGCAATATGGTTTATAACAGGTTCCTTTTGTACCGTTTTTTATGTGCCATTAGAAGCGTCAGACGCAAAAAGGTGCTCTTTATAATAGATAAGGTTTATTTTGGTGCAATATGGTTTATAACAGGTTCCTTTTTTACCGTTTTTTATGTGTCATTAGAAGCAGTAGACGCAAAAAGTGCTCTTTATAATAGATAAGGTTGCTGTTGGTGCAATAGTGTTTTCTAATCGTTTCAGACACGCGCTCACGCATACCTGTCTATCCGTCATGTCACTTACGGCTGGTGAGACACTATGACGTATATGGAATAACTGTCCTCGTAGCGCCCTATACAGGGCGCACAGCAAAAGCGACATGCGTCGCATATTTGCATCATTCCTACGGAATTAGATGGCGTCCGCATACGCGTCCGCCATCACAGGGGGCTACGCCCCTAACCCCTCTTTTTTTACGATTTAGAACCTTTTCCATTAGCTTCGCAATTGATTTGATACATAGGGTATAAAACAAGGATGTGGCTAGTAGCTAACAAAAACTATACCATCATCAAATAAAGTGCTGAAAATAGAAAAATGATAAATCAAGGTTGAATAACGGTTGAATAACGGTCGAATAACGGTTGAATAACGGTCGAATAACGGTTGAATAGAGCATAGAGATTAAAAGTCAGCTCACTTATTGTACGCATTTTTCATAAACACTGTTTAAAAATATAGTGAGATATATAATAGCAACAACAATACGATATAAACCTATAACGAACCTATAACGAACCTATAATATGAATTGCCACATAACCATTAGCTGAAATACTAAAATCGTTAACCGTGGAATTCAATCTTAAAAATTCGAAGTGCATGTCAGATAGAGACTTAACTTGTAAAACGGATTGATAACATTCAATGAGAACCGATAGTTATATAGTGAAAGAGCATAAGGTAATATTTTTCACTAAGAGTATATATACTCAACAATACCAACAAATTAACCATGGTCAAAAATATTATCATTTTCATCCGAATCCGAAAACAAAAAAACAAAAATCTGACCCCTTGCGCAAACGAAAATAAAGGTCTAAAATAGAAATACGGAAAAAGATTTTTCCTAAATGTCTCAGAAAGGAGTACAAAATTTTGACCCTATTTAAATCAGTAGAGCTGAGAAACACATCCGAAAAAAGTAAAAAACCAATCGAAGTTTTAGTTCATATTAATTTCCACTCAAAGGATATTTTCTTAGCCAAAGGTAGTAAGACTATGGTGGAGTCGTTCATCCATCCAGAAAGTCATCTTTTAATTTCAAGCAAATACACAGAACCAGGTTTTGAACAAACCAACGCCCATTATGAGTTTATGAAATTGGCACAGTCATATGCCCGACAAGAATGTGCGAAAATGGCAGAAGAAATTCTCACCATGGACCCGGTTTCATACCAAACAGCGGGATATAAATTACCAGAACAATTCAAATCAGAAATGACTAGTGCACTAGATGATGATATTAAATTGTGGGGAAATATCACTAAGGAGTTAAACCTATTACGAACAACCCTCACTCCCGACGCAAATACAGAAATTGTTTTTCAAAACGAAGACCCTCAAGGTAAATTAGTAACACAAACATTACCATATCCAAAACCAATTCAACAAAAATCCGAAGACGTATCACGCTTCTTACATGTATTCTTTAACGATGAAGATTCAGAATATTTTTCATGGTATATGGGAGCAATGTTATTGAATAAACCAATCAGCGACTATACAGTATCCAAAATGATAGTTATGAGCTCATCTGTCGGTGGTGTTGGTAAAAGTACACTTTTAAGTGCTTTAACAAAACACGTCTTCACACCAACATACGCAGCCACTGTCGCAGATTATGATTCCTATTTCTTATCCGACTCCAAATTCGGAACATCATATTTGCCAAATCGCAGAATCACAGTATTCTTAGAATCTGCTTGGGGTAAAGAAGGAAAAGATGGTCACCAACATGATTTCACAGGAATGAATACAAACGCAATAAAATCAATCATTGCAGACGGCTATATTGATGAAGAAGAAAAGTTTGGAGATAAAGTAACAACTCAAAATCACAGTGGACAAGTTGTACTCACAAATTATATGCCCAAAATAAAAGAAAGTGACGATGCACTCAATCGTCGTATATTACCAATCATCGTCAAACCAACAAGTATGGTAGAAAAAGTAAAAGAGTTAGATTTGTACGGTGAACGATTCGATAATTGGGTTGCCGAACACAGAGAAGAACTCGCCGGCCACTTCATGGCAACATATTTAGAATCTCCAAATTTAGTTATGGATTACGTATACGACCATAAAGAATATGTACAAGAATTAGAAGAAGATAAAGATGTAGATGATATATCAATTGCTCATGCACCAATCAAACAAGAACGACGAGTCAGAGCAGTTTTAAATTACATACATAACATTTATCCTATCGATGAACTGCTCAAACTGATAGACGAAAAGCCTAGCAACAACGCAGACGTACGTTTCGATAGTGACGCCGTATGGATAAATTCAGCCTTATCATATCTAGCAACAATTACAGAACACCCTGAACAAGTTCGTGAATTGTTGAAATTCAGATACGGAAATCCCCAAAAGAAATACGGAAAAAGACGATTTAAATGCGCAAAGTAGGTGACATCCTACTTTGTTTTTTTTATCCATAAGAGTGCTAAACACTTATAGCATATGAAATGGATAATCACCCTCCCACACCCACCTTAATTCTAAACAAAGAGACAAAAATTACCGGTACAAAAGAACTAGTCATAAAACAAGTAGTAAGAAACGGTTATCAACAAATAAATGGACAAATGGACAACCTCATGGACAACTTTATGTACAAAAAAAGGTGTCCTAATTCTAGAATATAAGCGGAATTAGCTTTCAAAAAATGGACAATGGACAACTCAAGGACAAAACCCTATATATTATTTATTTTTTTATTTTTATTTTTAACTTTAAAGTTATAAAAATATTTTGTCCTTGTCCATTTTCAAATCGCTAACATTCCTATTTTACTCACTTTACAGATACTTTTTTTGTACAATTTCTTTGTCCACGCTCTTGCCTACTTGTCCATTTTAAAATCTCTTATCACTGATAGTTAAAGTGATTAGCCAACCTTTTTTTGTACATAGCAAAACCTCTATTTTTAATAGTTTTTTGTCCAAGTTTGTCCATTTTTGATTGTTTAGTTCTAAACCCTTCGAAAAGTTACTTAGATATTTAATGTTTTATCGACATAGAAAACTTCATATAGTAAGTTTTGAACTGTTCGCTACGCTCACAGTTCAAAATCCTCTACCTGTGTCTTCTATCTCTCTATGAGTTAGGGGTTCGGGGGAAGAACAATATCCGTAAAAATTCAGTCACAAACGAGATGTAAACAAATTAAAATAAATTCGTAATATAAATGAAACGAGAATATGTTATGATTAATCATATTACTATGAAAGGAAAACAAATTATATGAATAAACGTAAACTTTTAAGTATTGGAGCGCTTGCCACACTTACTCTTAGTGGAGGAGCTCTCACACTACTACCACAAAAAAAAGTATACGCGCTTATTGTAGACGGTAAATCCACTAGTATTGAAACAACAGAACGAAAAGTTGGTAAAATCTTAGAAGATGCCGGTGTCAAAATCACATCAGATGATAAAGTATCACATGATTTAGAAACAAAAATCGATAACAATCAAGAAATTCGAGTAGACACAGCACGCAATGTAACAGTCAAAACCAAAGATGGTGAAAAAAGTGTCAAAACCGCTGCTAATGACGCAACCGACGTATTGAAAGATGCGGGTATCGTAACAGATAGTGATGACAAGATTCTCACTGAAACAACTCACGATGGTAGAATCTCAAAAATTACAGTAACATATGTGACCATTAAAGAGGAAACTAAAGAAGAAGACGTTCTATTCGAAACTACCTATGAAGACGACGCGACATTAGACCAAGGAAAAGAAGTCACAGAAAAAGAAGGTCAAGTAGGGAAGAAAACGATTGTCGAAACTATTATTTATGAAGACGACGCTGAAAAAGAACGTAGTACAAAAAGTGAAAAAATTACAACCGAAGCTCAAAACGCAATTGTAAAACGCGGAATTAAAGTCAAAAGCACTGCACCTACCTATGGGCAACCAAATTATGGAAATTCCGTAAGACTATCAAATGGTAACACCGCTGGTGCCACAGGAGCCGAAGCTGCTCAAGAAATGGCGCGACGTACTGGAGTTCCAGCATCGACATGGGAAACTATCATTGCGCGAGAATCAAACGGTAATCCTAACGCATATAATCCATCAGGTGCGTCGGGATTATTCCAAACAATGCCGGGATGGGGTTCAACCGCTACCGTATCAGACCAAATTGAAGCCGCAACAAGAGCATATAACGCTCAAGGACTTGGAGCGTGGGGCTTCTAACTATCGATAAGGTAAAAGTGGCTATTGCAATGAGCCACTTTTTGTGATATAATGAAAACAAAAAATGGAATAATTATATGACAAAAACTGAAATTTTAATTAATGAATTAAACCACTCAATGGATAACTATGGATTACCCAGAATGAGTGATTATAAAACTCGTACCTTTATGAATATTAATATGTTATTGAAAACAATGAGTCAGAAAGATATCCTAAATCTTGTTAAAGATTATGGAATGACAATTCCAGCACTCTTTTTAGTTGGTGTCAATCCTGACTATGTAAAAACAGTAACCGGTAAAGAGTTTGACGCTGATGGTTTCATAAGATATACAGACCTACATTTATGGTGGCTAACAAACTATGAAACTAAAAATTTAACATTGCTTTATCAACAATTTAACGACCTCGAAATCGATAATAAGTTGACAAAAGAAGAACAAAGAATACAATATATCAAATATATTTTAGAAAAATGTATTAACAGTACATACCGTTCTTATAAAGAAATTATTGATGATTTTTGTTCAAGATTCAAAATCTCATAACCTTGCATACGCAAGGTTATCCATAGGGACAAAGTCCCTAACCCACCTTATTCACAAATCGTAACGATTTGTCACGGCTTTTACAAGCTCGTGTCCCAACTGAAGTTCTAAACTGAACTTCAAACCCATTAGGTTTCCCAAAACCACCTTATTCATGAATAAAATAAATAAAAGAAAGGATTTTCAATTTAAACTTATGAAGACAATGCCGAACCGACCTTTATCTGTAGATAAATTGAAAACACGGTAAATACAAATGAAAACATTATGGACAATCACAAAGTTCATCCTTAAATGGGGAGCAATTGGATTCGGAATTTATTTCGGATTCTGGTTACTACTAGTTCTATTTATTGGATTCGCGATGTTTAGCGGACTTATGTCTGGTATTGAAACAGCAAGCGGACCTAGTGCCGGTGGTAATACTGGTCACTCAGGATATGGTGGTACTTATTGGGATAGATACTAAGAATTAGTGGCGAAATGATAGCTTATATGATATAATAAAAATAGAAAAATCATAGAAAGGTATGGCTCGCCATAGAATACTATAATGACACAAACTAAAAAGCAATATAAAGATATGGTGTTTGGGGATATCATTTATACCCACGCACCATTTGAGGAGACCACACCCGATTATTATAATGGATATACTGCAAAAGAAATACGTGGTGAAGATTTTTCTGTAAACGGAAAAACCGGAAAAATAAGACCCGTTATGGTGGTTGGTGTGGTAGACAACAACCTAATATATACTACAATTACATCGAGCCGAAATAAATTCACTGATGATATACATCAATATACAGTAGAAGATGTTTCGGTAATGCCTGGAGATAAAAACGTATCCTATATAGAACTTGACGGAATACGTGCAAAACCTATACAAGAGCATTGGAAAGAAACATATTGTGGTTGTATTAGCAACGTTGATATGAAAAATTTAAAGTCATCCATGATTAAAAGAGCATTGAACACCGATGAAAAAGACCGATACAGTTACATAGGTGACAAAAACAGTGATAAATTAACAAATGCATTAAAACAACATGGATTCTCTAAAGACCAAAATAAATACCAAAAAAACGATTATTCCATCACATTTCATAACGATGGTATCATACATCATCATTTTGAAAGAAGCATAATGGACGTTAGGGCTCGTATAGAACAACGAGAACAAATAACCTTACCGACCATGGAACCACTAAGTGAGGTAATCGATAATTTAGAAAGAGATTTGAATGACGCACAACGTAATCTATGAAAATGGTATTCCATCAAAATACCATATGACATATCTTCAATATGTAGACGGGCAATTTGAAAAAGTCATTGCCACCGAAGATAAATTTGAAGAATCTCCGATTACAGTTACTGTACCAAGAGATGTCAATGAGCATGAGCTCATTGACAATTGGTCAGGAACCTATTTTGACAATGAAATGAACGATTATTTACACCAATTAGTAGGATATGCATTGACAACAAGCGCAATTGTCGGAGTAATTGAAGAAAACGACCCAAAACGAGGCCTAAAAGAACAAACAATTTGGGATACGGGTATTGACCCGGTATTCCCATACGAACAAGATTGGGTAGCCGCTATATATCACACAGCGCAAGCTATTCGACAAGCTCTTTACCGTGACGATTGGGAGGGGCATAAACGATTTAAAAACGACAGATGGAAAGGGAAATTAACAACAATTTCATAAAAAAGCTATGAAAGGATACCAAATCAACCATATCCAAATTGAGGATTGGTTACACAATGTTTTATATTACTATGATGCAACTGAAATCGCATCCGCACAAAAAATGTTTGCCAGTATTGATGATAGCGAAACATACTTAGTGTTCTACGACTCAAATGGTAAACCAATCGAGGAACTCACATGCTAAAACAGTTTTTTCAATCATTTCAAAAATTAAAACCAACAACAGCATATGAATCATTTGACCAATATTTATCAGATAAAGTAGTTCCTATTTTCAAATATAATCGAACTACGAAAGAATTAGAGCCAACCGAATATCAACCAGTTCAAAAGACGGTAACAATCACACAAACGACAGAATACGCATTTATTAAAATTAATCATACAAAATTCTTAGAATTAAATAATAGCAAGAATAGAGAATCTAGAGAATTAGTATCACAAATACACTTCAATGGTTCCGATATAGTACTATTTGACAAACATAAAACGCGAGAAGGAATTCCATTACGAGTTATTTGCCACATACCAACAAAAGATGGTGTTGTAGCAAAGGAGGATTTGTCCTATTTAGTACCAATCAAATATGGACAATTTGAAATAGAATATAAATTACAAAAACAGCGAATCGCCAAAGACGTTATAAAAACGGTAATGACACAATTAAATCCAAATTTTGATATGACAAACTATGAACCACGCCTAGAGCATGTTCAAATGGACACTGATGGAATTCTTCATGTGATTGTTTCAACAACGGCATATGTGAAAGTACCGATTTATTATAGAGATAAAAAAGGTATATGGTTATCAGAACATGAGTTACAAACAGTTAATGGTCATTTGACCCCCGTACCATGTGGTAATATAACCGATGAAATTTTATGGGGTATCATTTCAAAACATTATCCCAAATCGAAATATATATTAGGAAAAATTACAAAACAAGATACACGAAGTGGTACCGTTTATAATGTCGAAATACGACCAGATATGAGTCAGTTTGACCAGTCAAAAGTTATAACGTTGACCAAATTCACGAACCATTTAATAGAACACGGTTATCTAACGAATTTTAAAGAAGATGATTTGTATAAATACTTAGAAAGTGAAGGAAAATGAGCGTAATTATATCATTTGAAGGTATTGACGGGGTAGGCAAATCAACCGTCATCGAACAAGTAAAAACAAAACTACAAGAAAAAGACAAAACAGTCTTAATGCTTCAGGAGCCTGGAACTACTGAATTTGGTAAAGAAATTCGAAACTTAATTAAAACTGAAATTCCTAGAGCCGAACTTTCAGATGTCCTACTTTTTCTTGCCGCACGAGCGGACATGGTAGAAAAAGTTATGATTCCAGCATTAAAGATTTATGATTATATCTTAATCGACCGTTATATCGATTCAACAATCGCATATCAAGGTTATGGGAACGGTGTTGATACGCAACTTTTATCTTATTTGAATAGGAACGTTATCAATAATTTAATGCCTCACAAAACCATTCTATTAACTGTTGACGAGCAAGAAGCAGCTCATCGAAGAAAATCAAGAGGTGAACAGGTAGACCGCTACGAAGACCCAAAATTTTTAAAGAAAGTTGCGGATGGTTACGACATTCTCGCAAAACAGAATCCAGATAGAATTATTACCATCGAGAATAATGATTTAGATACAACAGTAAAAGAAGCACTAAAAGCAATTGAAAACCGAGAGAAAAAAGCGCATACCCGTGAAAAACTCGCTAAAAATGTAGAAGAACGGTTGACATACCGTGCAATTATTGGCAGACCTGGACGAGATGAATTAGACAAACCAACTCTATTATTAAAAACAGTTAAACGAAAAGGTGGTAAAATCGTAACAACCGACCATGCCTGGGTACCATATACCAGAGAACTATTAAAAGCTGGCACCTTACTTCCTGGAGATTTGATTGAATTTGTAGCCGATGTGGAAACATATGAGCATACCGCGAGAAATGGAACAACCTATTTAGAATATGGATTAGCAAATATCACGGACGTTCGATTAGTAAAAGGCGTTCCAATTCCGCCATGTGAAGAAAAATTCGAAAGAAATGACTTAACTAACATTACAAGTGTAGTAGTAGACGAATTATATGAAGAATTAGCATCACGATATATTCGATTTATTAGTGCAATGAGTCATAAATATTTTAACCATGACTAGTTACAAATTTGAAATTCTCCTAAAACGTCAATCCGGAAAAACATTAACACAGGGAAACGAAATGTTATCATCAAATGACCGCTATCACCCGCAAGTGAAAGCACAAATCACAAAACATCTTCGAAATCTTGCTAAAATGAGTGCTAAATATAATAAAAAACCATTTTCGAAAGATAATCCGTGTGAATTACATATAGACGTGCACCCCCCTACAAAAGCAAGAATGGATGCTCCAAATGTCTACCCCACAATTAAAGCTTTAGTTGATGGACTTGTTGATAAACACGTATTGACGGATGACAATAATCAAATTATTAAACGAACGATTTTTGAATCTACACAATTATCAGGTGTAAAACAAACATATCGAATTGTTATGACACTTATACCCCTACAATAAAGGAAAATCAATGCCAACATTAGAATATGAAAATAAATATGAAGGAAAGTTAGTTGCAGGATTAGATGAAGTAGGTAGAGGATGCTTAGCTGGGCCCGTCGTAACCGCTCTTGTAATCTTACCAAAAAACATTAACTTACCGGAAATAGACGATAGTAAAAAAATCAGTAAAACAAAACACAAAAGACTTGTTGAACAAATATTACAACAAGCTGTAACCGTGTCTATCGGTTTAGCCACTTCGAAAGAAATTGATGACATAGGAATTCTTAATGCGGTGAAGTTAGCCATGACTCGTTCCGTTGAAAATGCCACGATTACACCAGACGTTCTTCTAATTGATGGAGACACGCGCCAGTTATTGCCGGATATTGCATTGCCACAAGAGACAATCATCAAAGGTGACACAAAATCCGTATCAATAGCAGCCGCCTCATTAGTTGCTAAATCTATAAGAGATACTCTAATGACAGAATATGCTAAAGAATTTCCACAATATGGATGGGAAAATAATGCCGGTTACGGTACAGAATCACATATTTCAGCCATAACGGCATATGGAGTAACAAAACATCATAGAATGACATTTAAACCTCTAAGAAAGGGGTGATTCGAATTAAAGCATTAATTGTCAGAGGACAGCCCTCACAATCACTCATTAATTTCTTAAAACCATGGTTAGCAAAAGAAGTTCTTTGGACAAACTCTAAAGAACTTACTACGCTAAACCCGCACCAAATAACATATCGAAAACTCGACCAATTATTACGTGAACAAGACGCTCTGGAATTAGTTATTTCTTACCAAAGTATGAGCGATTTAACAAATGACGCTATATTTATGAGCCATATTCACACACCTCGAGTGTTAATTGACGGTAAACCTATACGATACCATCAAAACACAAAGGATAAATCTGGCACACAAAGAACAATAATAACACCAAATGGAGCAACACTACGGCCGTATCAAGTTCAAATGGTGGATTTTGTTAAAGAAAAAATGAGAGCAGGTCTTTTTGTTGATATGGGATTAGGGAAAACATTAGCAACCCTAGCGATATTAAATGAGTTATTTCAAGAAGGTAAACTTGACAGTAACAGACCCGTACTCATTGTAGCACCTCGTATGGTAGCGTTAGATACATGGTCACGTGAAGCTGCAAAATGGGGATATGATATAGATGTATTGATTAATATTGGATTAACACCTAAAAAACGAAATGAATGTTTTGACAAATTAAAAACAGTAAATAAACCAACAATTTTAACAACTAATCCTGAACAATTAGAAAACTTAATAACATATTTAAATCACAACCAATTAAAAGATTTATTTGATTGTATCATTATAGATGAATTATCAATGTTCAAATCACACACCACCAAACGTTTCTCAGCTATGGAGATATTAGGTAGAAATTGTCGATATTTCATCGGTTTAACGGGTACTCCAGCACCAAACTCATTATTAGATGTATGGTCGCAAATGATAACAATAGACCCTCATAATAAACAGTTATTGGGACCAAATTACTATGTTTATAGAGAACGATATTTTCTACCGGACATTATCGATAAACGAACAGGTCAGGTATATAAATGGAAGCTCAAACCAGGTGCAGATAAAGCTATTTATAAACAATTATCATACAGCGCATTATCAATGCGAAGTGAGGGATTAATTAATTTACCAGACGTCACATATGTCAACGAAATGATTAAATTACCCCCTAAAGCATTAAAAGAATATAAACGACTTGATAAAGAAATACGACAAACATTACGAGATACCGAAGACCAAACACAAATTGAATTGAATGACAACACAGTCACAATCGCAAATAGTGCAATATTAGCCTCAAAATTATTACAAGTAGCTTCCGGAGCCGTTTATAATGATATATTAGAAAATGAACATAATAATACTGGATATGTAGAAATACATACTGAAAAATTAAAACGATTGAAGGAAATGATTGAAACGGCAAGTTCGCCAATTCTTGTATTTTACAATTTCAAATCAGATATTGAACGAGCCAGAAAGCTTATTGATTTTGAAGAGTTAGACCCAAAAAATCCAAATGTTACAGATACAATTGCTCGATGGAATAACGGTGAAATACCTGTATTATTCGCGCATCCACAATCGACAGGCCACGGATTAAACCTGCAAGATGGGGGTCATACAGTTGTATGGTTAACTATGACATGGTTTAATGAAGTATATCGCCAAGCAAATAAAAGACTTCATCGTTCGGGACAAAAAAATCCAGTTCAAATCATTCATCTAATAGCAGAAGGGACAATAGACGAAGAAGTAGTATCTCGAATAGATAAAAAAGAAGAAGGTCAACAAGCCTTATTAAATGCCCTAAAATAATTTAGCACTCATATTGAGTGCTTTTATATTTATATACAGAAAGTAGGATTCATATGAATACAGAACAACACTTACTCGACGCAAAAGAACTTTTGAAGACAACTGCACAAGCTCTACAACGTGAGCACACATCACTTGCAAAAGTAGATGAGTCATTAAACACATTAGGTGAAACTACCGTTGCGTTATCAAAAGTGGTTATCAGTTCCAAAAAAGAATTAGACCAACAAAATACGACATTGAATAATTTGCAATTACAACAAGCAGGTATTGTCCAAAACGCAAACGAAATCAAATCCGTTCTTGAAACGATTCAACAAATTGAAACCGAGTCCGCAAGTTCACAAGAAGCATTACAACAAGAACTATTACAATTGGTCACAAACCAAGACCGAACAACAGAAGAGTTAAAACAAGAACTTATGGTTGTATATCAAAAATATGCAAACGGAGTCATCGCACTATCATCCAAATTAGATGATATTAAAGAAACCGTAGAAGCTGGTAAATATGAAGATTTGCTTCGTGATGTAGAACTCAAAATGCAAGAAACGAAACAAGATATTGCATCATTACGCTTGTCACACGCAACAACATCAAACAACCTTGAAGAGAAATTTAACACTATCGGTCAACGTGTGCAACAATTAACTGATGAACTACAAAATGCAACCGCCGAAACAAAAACAACAGAGCAAAGTATCGGAACACTTGTAACCCGATTAGGTGTTATTGAAACACGCCTTGAAACTCTAGGAATTTGATTCACCATAAAGCGATAATCACTAGAAAGGGATAAATTATGCAAGAATTTTATAACGAAGTACGAGACCTTACAAAAGATACGTTAACGCTGTTACGTGAGGTGGAGACCGCACATACAAAACTAGATGCTGTTGGAACAATTTCTTCCAAAACAAAAACGGTCATTGATGAAACATATGATTCACAACGAATTACCGAAAACATTGACAGAGTGTCTACCGAAATTACACAATCTAAAATTCAGACAGAACAGGGACTACAACTTGTAAAAGATGTACAATCACAAGTACAAAACCACAACGTTAATATTGTTGAATTATCAGCAGCAATTGAAAACAACATCATTACGGCTCAACAAAATCATAAAATTTTAGAACAAACTATGACTGATGGGTCCATCAAAACTAATGAAAACTTAACCAGTTTAGATAACCGCACGACTGATTTACATGAATCTGTCAAAAACTGGATTCATAATCCCATTTTTGACAAACTAGAGTCAACTAAATCAGAGTTGACAAACGCGGTTGTTGAAATTGAAAAAAACCAAAGTGAACAGATGGAAAAGCTCAAAGCAGGATATGACGTGTTGTCAAATGTAGTTCAAAATCTAGAAAATGAAATTACCAAATACCGCGTAACAAACACTTCTGTACTTCAAACAGTAACTCTTCTGAATCGATTAGCGGATGGAATTGACAATAAAATTGAAAGTGCATCCCCAACAATTGGAATCAAAACAGCGGAAGAACTAGAGAATGTATTCGAACAAAATAGTAGCGCAGTTTCGCTTGAAGATTTAGTTAAACGATTAGAAACAACAATCACACCACGAAACGAACCACTTCGTGTGTTCATTGATGACAATAACGGTGCATCTGTGAAAACTCTTGATTATACAGAGTCTAATGACGATATAAACATCAACAATAACACAGATGAACAATCACCAGACATCAAAACAGAAGTGAACACAGAAGAAGTGAAAACTGAAGCAAATGGTGAGAAAGAAGTCGAAGACGTTAAATCTGAAGAAGTTAAACCTGAAGAAGTTAAACCTGAAGAAGTTAAACCTGAAGAAGT
>ERZ773263.1293-NODE-1293-length-15147-cov-5.044924_pt1 | contig 15147 bp, 14 predicted proteins | sample MGYA00511076_ERZ773263 | MGnify/ENA primary metagenome ERZ773263 (study PRJEB29015, sample SAMEA2738155) | human oral metagenome | biome: human oral; feature: human-associated habitat; material: saliva | place: China | collected 2195 ... | reverse complement strand
ATCTCTCCGCTTCGTTTCGCGTCGCTCAACTTCGGTCGAGATGACATAATATGGAATTTATTTAAAAATCAATGCGATATTAATATTTTATTATGTTTATAGAGTATAAATATGGTTTTAAGTCTATTTACTTTTAACGTCAAGCTATTAAACGAGTTTTTCTACTTATACGTCATTTCGACCGAAGCGAAGTGTAGCGGGGAAATCTCATAATTAGATTATGAGTAAACAAAATAAGGACTAGATTTTTTCAAGTCGTTTAATTTCGATTGAGATGACATATTAGGGATTTGATTTACAGAGTAATATTAAGTGAATGTTTTTATTTTATAATTAGAACTTCAAAAGTGTAAAAACTTTTGGAGTTTTTTTATGGGTTTTAAAAATAATTTTTATAAAAATGTTTACCTAAAATTTAAAAATTTAAGAATAGTAATATAATAATAAGAAAAAATAATAAATGATTATAATATTTTTATTGACAAATATAGTGTTTTCAATAAAATAAAAAAATAATTATCAACATTTTCTTGTTTTTTAAAAATTTTGTGAAATTCATTTGACAAATACGTTTTCTTTATGGTATCATTACTTTGCATAGCAATTATTATACTGCATTTATGCTTTTTAAGGTAAAATATGATGAATTTTATTTTTTAAAAATTAATTGTAAATCAAAATTGGGGGTTAAACTTATGGTTTTGAAGAATAAAACAAAAGAGTTTGTTTTGGGAATAGTAGTGATATTATTATATATTATTTCGGACGAAATATTAAAGAACATGATAAAAAATATATATGATACTGATAAAATACTTATATACAGTTTTATTAAAAATTTTATTTTATCAGTTATATTCATACTATTTTCATTATTTTTAGTGAAAAAACATAAAAACAATATCGGCGTTTTAAAAATTGCTATTATTACAATATTAGCTTTTGTTTTTATGGAAATTATAAGAATCTTTGTCATAGGAAATTTTATAAAGTATTTCTTTCATTTTGAAAGTAAGAACAGTATATTTATGGAAAATTTAGTAAAAAGTAATTATTATTTTGTTTTTGAGACTATTGTTCTTATACCAATAGTTGAAGAATTTGTTTTTAGAAAGGCTATTTTTGGCGATTTATATGATTTGCATCAAGGTTGTAATAAGTATGTAAGGTTTATGACTTCATTTTTAATTTCAGGAATCTTCTTTTGTAGCATTCACGACGGAGTTTTTGCCCCGAGTGCAATAAGTCATTTGTTCGGAAGTCTTATTTATTCATCGCTTTATTTATATACAAAGAGCATAATTCCAAGTATTATAGCTCATGGGTTACATAATTCTGTATTTGTAATAGTTACATTATTGTAAAAAGATTTAGAAAATTTTATTAAATAGAATTAATTTTAAGAAATTTAGAAATTTAGAATAATAATTTGTTTGTTTATTATTAAGGAGTTTTTTATGGGAAAAACGGATTTATTAAATATTAAAAACTTTAAAAAGTGGATATTACCTATTTTAATGTTTATTTTTTGCGAATTTATTTTTAAAAGAAAAATTTTACCTATTTTTAGAAAGTTCGTATTTACTGGAGATTATTTTTTTGATGGTATTTTATTTGATGGATTAGGGTATATTTTTATAATTTTATCAGTGTTGTTAATTTCTAAGTATGTATATAATGGAAAATTTAATTCAATAGATGCTTCTTCAAAAAAAGGATTAAAAGAGAGCTTTTTATTTTCTATTGTAATCTTGATTTTAACTGTAATATTTTTATTTATGCTCAATAATTTTTTAACAAACATTTTAGGCATAGTTAGAAAAAGTAAAAATACCATGTTTACTGTATATTTGTTGAAAAAAACCTTATTTTCTGTATTTGTCATAGTATTTACAGGACCTATGTTTGAGGAAATAGTATATAGAAAAATCTTATTTGGATATTTATACGATTTTCTTTCAGGATGTAATAAATATGTAAGATTTATAACATCAGTTCTGGTGTCATCAATAATTTTTGGGGCAACACATGATGGAGTTTTTCATCCTGCTATGATTACATATGTAGTATATGGAGTGGTTTTTTCTAGTGTATATTTTTATACAAAAAGAATTTCTGCATCTATGACGGTGCATGTTCTAAATAACTTGTTTTTAGCTATTATGGATATTTTTGTAACTTAATTATAATAATTTTTTAGAAAAATATAATTCATATTTTAAAAAAATTGCTAAGGAGGAAATTATGGTAAATATAAAAAATTCAAAAAAATGGGTAGCACCAGTTTTAATGTTTGTTTTTTGTGATTTTATTTATAGACAGCATTTAGTAAAATATTTATTAGATAGAGATTGTTTAGTTGTTAATTTCTTTGAAAACTCTTTTTTGAATAAGACTTTTTCTTTTGGATTGTTAAATTTTGCTGTTGCAGTAATTATTTTATTGATTTCTAAATTTATATTCAAAGAAAAGTTAACTTCTATAGATAGTTCTGATAAAATGAGTTTAAGAAAATCTACTATAATAGTAGTCTTGGCTGTTGTTTTAACAATAATCATATTTTATTTATTAACTTATATTATATATGATGTTTTAGGTTCGTCAGTCAATAGTGCAGCTGCTATCTATATTAGAGATATGTATATGCGAAATAAATTTATTTATGTTATTTTTACATTTTTTACTGTTACTTTTGAAGAAGTTGTATATAGAAAATTATTATTTGGATATTTATATGATTTACATTCAGGATGCAATAGATATATAAGATTGATTACATCTTTGTTGGGATCGGTGATTATTTTTGGAGCAATCCATGATGGAGTACTTAGTTCTGGAATGATTTATTATGTTGTAGCTGGGATAAGTTTTACAATTGTTTATTTTTACACTAAAAGAATTTCGGCTGCCATAGCTATACATTTCTTATATAATATATGTTTAAGACTTATTCGCACTATTATTTAGAGCAATTATTATGAAAATATAGTTTATATCTCTCAATTTAGAATTAGCAAAAGTAATATATTATTTATAGTTTAATCTTTAAGATTATTAATTGTATAGGAGGATATTTTGATAAATGTAAAAAACTTTAAAAAGTGGATTTTTCCTGTTTTTATGTTTCTATTTTTTGAATTCATCTTTAGGCAGAAAATTTTAAATTCTATATTTTCTGGAAAAATATTGGTTTTTGATTTTTTTGAAAATCCAATTGTAAATAATTTCTTTGTTGGTGGGATTTGTTGCCTATTTGGGAATTGTACAATATTTTTGATTATAAAGTATGTATTTGATGGAAAATTAAATTCTATAGATAGTTCAGAAAAAATGGACTTAAAAAAATCTATAATTATTTCAATTTTAGTTTTTGTTTTTACCATGTTGATTATATATTTAGCTTCATACATTGAAAGTATTCTTAAACTTGAGGTTTATAGTTTGAACGCAAAAAATGTTTTAGGTACTGAAAGACTTAATTTAATTGTAAGTTTATTTTCAATGGCTTTGGTGAGTATATATGAAGAAATGGTATATAGACGAATATTATTTGGATATTTGTATGATTTACATTCGGGTTGTAATAAATATATTAGGATAATAACATCTGTAATAGTATCATCTATAATCTTCGGGTCAATACATGATGGTGTATTTCATTTAGCTATGATTCAATATATAATTTATGGAATATCTTTTTCAGCAATATATTTGTATACTAAGAGAATCAGTTCAGCTATAACAGTTCATATTTTAGTTAATATATTTATAATAATTATGAGATTTTTCTAATTTAAACATAAAAAAACTTATTATATAATCAAAATTTTAGGAGGAAGTTATGAGTGTTAAGACAAAAAATTTTATTGTATCATTATTAATATCATTAGTTTATTTTTTAGGGATTTTAAGATTTTCTACTTTGGCAAATAAATATTTAAAATCAGAATTTGTACTTAAAAACCTATCAAATATAAATATTATTTTACTTTTGATTTTTGGAGTTTTAGTATATTTATTTTGTAAAAAATTTCCAACAAATTCAATATCCAAAGGTAGTAAAAAGGAACCTTTAGTAAAATCAATTTTGATTGGGGCATGTTCAGGGATAGTTTTACTAGTTGTAATTCAAATTGTATTTAAAATATTAGGATTTTTGGGTTATCCTTATGATATGACCGGAGAATTTATTAGAATTAAAAATCTGGTATCTAATAATAAAATTGCCTTAATAAATATGGTATTTATTATTCCTTTTGTAACTGAAATTGTATATAGAAATGTAGTATTTGGCTACTTATATGATTTATATGAAGGTGGATACAAATTTGTTAGATTATTCACACCAGCTTGTTTATCAGGAATTTTGTTTGCACTTATAAATGTAAAACATGCACTTCCTGTCGTAGTAGAAGCTGTAATTATATCCTTGACTTTTGGATATGTTTATTTAAAGACAAAAAGAATAGAAAGCGCGATAATTGGACATATTGTATTTAGTACTGGTATTGTAATACTTTCATTTATTGTAAAGACAAGTGTTTTATAAAATTGGAAATTTCACGAAAAAAGGCACCTATGTTTTAATTGCATAGGTGTTTTTGAAATTTATTTTAAATAATCATTTACTGCTTGAACAAAGAACTTAACTCCATTTATAAAATATTTTTCATTAAGCCCAAATTTTACATTGTGGTGAGGATAAGCTACTCCGTCAACATAAAGAGGATTTTTTAAAAATACATAAGCTCCTTTTGTTTCTTCAAGATAGTAAGCAAAATCTTCACCTGCTAAAATCGGTTTTTCTAATACCTGTACATTTTCTTTTCCCAATGCATTTACTGCACTTTGTTTTGCAAAATCAACTATCTCTTTGTTATTTACGACCGGTGGTGGTCCATAAGAATATTCATATTCGGCTTTTGCTCTCATAGCAATTGCCATATTTGTTGATATTTCTCCAATTCTTTTTGCTATATATGCTCTTACTTCTTTTGAAACTGCTCTAACTGTTCCAATAATTTCTACTTCTTCAGGAATTATATTAAAAGCAGTTCCGGCATTCACCATACAAACTGAAATCACTGCAGTATCCACAGCATTTATTTCTCTGGAAACTATATCTTGAATAGCAGAAATAATATGATTTGAAGTAGTTATAGGGTCAACACCCATATAAGGATAAGCTCCATGAGTTCCTTTACCGATTACTTTAATAGTAAACTTATCCATACAAGCCATCATTGAGCCGTATTTAACACCTATTTTTCCTTCATCAAGTTCATCAGTGGTATTTCCGTTGTGTAATGCTAATATGAAGTCAACCCCTTCCAAAGCACCACCTTTAATCATATCAATAGCGCCTGATCCGGTTTCTTCACCGGGTTGCAATAAAAATTTTACAGTACCGTGAAGTTTGTCTTTCATTTGATTTAAAGTATAGATTGTTCCAAGCATCATTGCAGCATGGGCATCATGACCACAAGCATGCATATTTTTATTTGTTGATTTAAAAGGTAAATCTAAAGATTCCGGCATAGGCAGTCCGTCTGTATCAGCTCTTAGAGCAATACATTTTTCGCCATCTAGCTCTCCTCTAATTGTTACTAAAATTGAAGAGTCATTAGGAAAGTCTGTTCTGTACTCTACGCCAAATTCATCTAAAACTTTTTTCAAGTAAGCAGTAGTTAACGGTAAATCATTTCCTATTTCAGGAATTTTGTGCAAATCACGTCTCCAATTAATTACCTTTTGTTCTAAATTTTTAATATCTTTAATTAATTCCATAAGCACTCCTTTCTTTTAAGTTTCAATTTAGTATTATTTTGATTGTTTTTTATTATAATCAACAACTCCAAAAATTGCAGTAGAGAATACAGCTATTGGAATCATAATATATACTGGTATTGCCTTTGATAATAACATAGCCATTACAACTACAAGTGCAAACGCACCATATTTTAAATTTTTAGATGCAAACATTGCAAACATTGCGCCAAAAATAGCAGATGAAACATATTTAAAAGCAGTCAAGACAACAGGTGGGAAAATGCTCATTAGAGCTGCACCTCCGATTGCTGCGATTGTTACCATAATTGTATTTGTAAAAATTGAACCTGCAATACCAAGTGTTGCAATAAGTTCCGCTTTTTTTGTTCCGGGTTCAACTCCTAAGCTTTCCTGAGCAACTACTGCACAAGGTACCCTCATATTTCCTATATTACCGGATAAAAAAGACATATATGTTCCCGGTAATCCCAGGATTGGGAAATAACAAATTGGTTCAACTACAGAATAAATTGCAAACATTGAGGCAACATACATCCATCCTGTTAATATATTATTCCAACCGGGGAAGGCACCCTTTACAAGCCATAAATAAATAGCAGGGATAAAGCATAGAGGTATGGCAAGTAAATTAGTAAGACTACCATATCTTATAATTGGTTTGGTAAAAGATTTTTCATAATTATTCATATTACATACCTCCTAATTTTATATAAATAACAGCGGATAACATTCCCGCAAGCATCGCTATACCCAAAGTGTATTCTTTAAATTTTGGATATTTTTCTGAAATTTTTGTTAAAACTATCATAACTACAGCTGCACCAATCGCAGATACCATAAAAGGTCTTGTTTCAGTATTAAATCCTTTCATTAATTCGCTTCCAAAAAGATAAGCAAATGAACCGCACATTGCTGCGATACTGATTACTCCAAGTTTTTTTACATCTCCACCTGAAACTTTTTTTGTAACTCTATCTAATTGATGAGAGAAAAGTCCGGTAGTTAATAGCCAAGCACTTCCATTTAATGCCATTACCCATGCTGCATTTGCAAAATGTACTAAGTTATATCCCTTTCCGCCAAGTTCGACTCCCATAGCTTTTGCTGCCATACTTGATGCTGCAAGTTCTGCAGGTGCTGAACCGATTATTGCAAGACGCATCCAAGCAAGAGGACCTCCTATTACAGACATAAGTCCAAGCATTACTACAAAAACTCCAAGAGCGGGTCCTATTGAAGAAACAGCTCCGATTTTAAAGGCTTTTTTTGCGTCGCTTTTTGATAAATCTACTAATTCAGCAGACTTAATAGCTTTTTTTGAAAATATGTACGCTTGAATTAAAACCAACAAGCCAACAGGTAAACATAAAATCCAAAAAATTGGACTGTTGGCGATTTTTAAATATTCCATTACAATTCCTCCTTAAATTTTATTGTATCTATATAATACATTAAAATTATTTCACTTCCTATGGAATATTTTATAAAAAAAGTAGTAATAATTTATAAAAAAATACAATCGATTTTTCGATTGTACTATTCTAATATATTCTTATTTAATTTTAAATATCTATAACCTAATTCCAGTAAAAATCTGGTATTATTATCATTTAGATCTTTATTTATGATTTCAGAAATTTTTTCAAATCTGTATTTTATCGTATTGTAATGTAAAAATTGTTTTTTGGAAGTTTGTTTTAAGCTCCAATTATTTTCAATCAAGCGATTTAAAGTTTCAAAATATGTCGTATCTTTTTCTTTGTCATATTTTAATATTTTCAAAATGTCATTTATAAAACTTGGGGTCTTTGATGAGTTTATAGTTGTACTTAAAATTTTAAAAAATTCTATATCATCATATTTAAAAATTCCATCATTTTCTTCCAGAAGTCTTCCTATTTTTATACAATCCAATGCTTCTTCATAGCTCTTATTTATATCCATAATATCTTTTTGAATATTTCCCATTCCAACAGTGAATGTAAAGTTAAAATCTGATTTTATGATTTTTTTTAATTTGCTTACTAAAAATTCTAACTCGTTTAATAATGTGTTATCAGATGAATTATGTTTTGTAATTAAAACTAGGCTATCACTCTTTTTGTAATACAAAACTTTACTTTTTAAAAGTTCAAAATTTTGTATTATTTTTTCAAACATTTTTCTTTTAATTTCTTCAAGTTTTATATTTTCTAAAGGTTTTTGAACTATACTATACTTATAGTTATCTATATCAAAAATTATTACAGAGCTGTATCCATCAATGTCTATATCAAAAAGTTTTGCTCTTATCAAAAGTTCTTCTTTTGATTGGATATTTCCACTCAAAATATCGCTGATAAAATCATTTAGGTAATTTTCTTTTAGTTTAACTATGGTGATTTCTTTTTCTATTTGGATTAAAGCAATTTCTAAAGCATAATCTATTATAGTCTTATCAAATTCTGACAATTCGATTTTTGGGATATTTAAAATTAATTTTCCAATTTCTTTATTTTTACTAAATATACTTTTAGAAAAATTATTTTCATTTTTTAAAAAAACTTTGTTGTAGTACTTTTTATCTAAAAAATAATCATAGAAGATATAATCAATATTCAAGGTTGAGAATAAATAATTAAAAGTAGTTTTTAAAGATTTATTTTCTACTACTATTCTTATAAAATTATTTCTAATTTCTTCAGTTTTTGTAAGATTATCAACTTTACTGTCTAAAATTTTAGCTAAGATAGGGGTGATTACTGAAGAAAATGGATAATAAATAGGAATATTTATTACAGGAAATTTTAATTCATTTGCGACTTTTAGCATTTCTTCGGGAATTTTACTAAAATATCTTTCAACCTTTATTCCCAAAGCACAACAGCCTAAGTTTTTTAATCTTTTTATATATGTTGCAATTTCTTTTTCATTTTGTTTAAAAAGGTATCCGGAACTTATTACAAACTCATTTCCACAGGCATAAGTTGCACCATCAGGAGCGTCAAGAACTGTAGTATGTAAAATTTCAATATCATCTATGGAAAAATTTGTTAAAAGTTCAAAATCTTTAAACATATCTAAAATTTCAGTTAATTTCATTTTTTACTCCTTTCTTAAAATTGTTTTCTAATTATATTTTACCATAAAATTTTCAGATTTTTATATAAAATATTGAAACTATTTTGTGTGAAATCTTGAAAAAGGTTGTATTTTTAATATAATATATATAGTAATGTGTTTGTTTATTATTGTTCTTTTATGGAGATATGATATTATGTTTTGGATTTGGTTTCTTGCGTTATTAAATGCGATTCTTGTAATTTTTTATGTGAAGATATCGAAAGACTTATCAATTATTCAAACTATCATAATTGAATTTGTATTGATGTTATTTATTACCAATTTTATTGATAATTATACATTGAAAAAGTCAATTTTTGTTTCACTGGCTTTTATGCTGTTATTTATTTCAATATATATTTTTTACTGTATTTATAAAAAAAAATAATTTTTAAAAAATCTGTAATAAAGTAATGAAATATGAGAACAATTTTACCCAAAAACTTGAAAAAAATTCATTTTTGATATATAATTTTAGGTGAGTGAAAACTTAAAATAAAATAATTAAGGAGTGTGTTTTATGACTAAAATAGCTGTTATTGGAGCAGGCCCAGGAGGATATGAGGCTGCTATTAGAGCTGCACAAATGGGAGCAGAAGTTGTACTTATTGAAGCTGATAGACCAGGTGGTACTTGTTTAAATAGAGGATGTATCCCTACAAAAACACTTTGGAAAAATGCTGAAATTATGGAAAATATTCATAGAAAAGCAGAATTCGGTTTACTTATGGATGAATGTAAAATTGATCCAATAAGACTTAATGAAAGAAAATGCGAAGTTGTTGAAAAAATCGTAGGTGGGGTAGAATTTTTAATTGGTTCTTATCCTAATATTGAATACTTAAAAGGTTTTGGTTCTTTTGTTGATCCACATACAATTCATGTTAAATTGAATGATGGTTCAGAAAAAGATGTAACAGCTGATTACATAATTATTGCAACAGGTTCTAAACCAAGTATTCCACCAATTGCAGGAGCTGATTTACCTAATGTAATTACAAGTGATGAGTTCTTAGATTTAAAAGAAATTCCTGAAGAACTTATAGTTGTTGGTGGTGGAGTTATCGGAATGGAATTTGCAAGTATTTATGCTCAATTCGGGTCAAAGGTAACTGTTATGACTAATGGTGTTTTACCTGCAACTGATGGAGAAATCCAAAAGAGAATTCCAAGTATTTTCAAGAGAGCAGGAATTAAAATTGTAAATAAAGTTCGTGCAAGTGAAATTACACAAGAAAACGGAAAATTAAAAGTTACAGCTAAGAGAGTTGATAAAGATAAAGTTGAAGAAGCTGAAGGTACAATGGTTCTTTTAGCAACAGGAAGAAAAGCTAATATCGATGGATTAGAAATCGAAAAAGCCGGAGTTGTTACTGAAAGAGGAGCTGTAGTTACTGATAAAGAATTTAAAACAAATGTTGACCATATTTATGCTATTGGTGACGTTGTTTATGGAAATGTTCAACTTGCTCACGTTGCAAGTGCACAAGCAATTCATGTTGTTGAAAAATTAATGGGAGAGCATCCTGAAATTAATTTGAATGTTGTTCCTGCTTGTACATTTACTTTACCGGAAGTTGCTCAAGTTGGTTTAACTGAAGAAGAAGTTATTGCTCAAAATATTCCTTATGTTAAGAGTAAATTTATGTTCAGCGGAAATGGTAAAGCTGTTTCATTAGGAGAAGCTGATGGATTTGTAAAAGTTCTTGCAACTGAAGACTTAAAGAGAATTTTAGGTATCCATATTATTGGACCTCATGCAAATGACTTAATTCATGAAGGAACAGTTGCTATGGCAAATGATATGGGAGTTGAGTCAATAGGCAAGATGATTCACGCTCACCCAACTCTATCAGAAGCATTTATGGAAGCTATTCACCAATTAGAAGGAAAATCAATCCATAGTGCACCTGCAAAATAATTATTTTGTTAGAATTTTAGGGAGCGTTAGCTCCCTTTTTTATTAAAGAGGTAAGAATGAATATTTTTGAACAAATTGCAAAAGAATTAAATATAAAAGTAGGTCAAGTTGAAAATACTGTAAAACTTATAGATGAGGGAAATACTATTCCTTTTATCGCAAGATATAGAAAAGAAGTTACAGGAAATTTAGATGATGAAATACTTAGAAATTTAGAACAAAAATTACAATATTTAAGAAATTTAGAGCAAAGAAAAGAAGATGTTATAAGATTAATTGACGAGCTTGGAGAGTTGACAGATGAATTAAAAAATGAAATTTTAAATGCTGAAACTCTTTCAAAAGTTGAGGATATATATCTTCCATTTAGACCTAAAAAGAGAACCAGAGCAACTATTGCAAAGGAAAAAGGATTAAAACCGCTTGCTGATTTGATTTTAGATAGAAAGCTTAAGGAAAATAATTTTGAACAAAAGGTTTCTGAATTCATAAGTGAAGAAAAAGAAGTTTTAACTATTGAAGATGCAATGGCAGGAGCTTTAGATATTATCGCAGAAATGATTTCTGAAGATAAAGATTTTAGAGATATTTTAAGAAAAGATGCTGAGAAAAATGGAATTTTAGTCTCTGAAAAGGGAAAAGAAGAAAATAATATTTATGATATGTATTATGAATTTTCTGAAAAGATTTCTAAACTTCCAGCACATAGAATACTTGCTATAAATAGAGGAGAAAAGGAAAAAGCTCTAAAGGTTTCTATAAAGTTAAGTGACGAAAAAAATATTGGTGAAATTTTATTTTCACTATGTATGGATGATGAAAATTTCTGTCATAAATTCTTAAAAGATGCTGTTATCGATAGTTATAATAGACTTTTATTTCCACAAATAGAAACTGAAATAAGAGCAAATTTGAAGGAAAAAGCAGATACACAATCTATTGAGGTTTTTGGCAAAAATTTAAAACCTTATATTATGCAATCTCCAATTCTTGACAGAGTTGTTCTAGGAATTGACCCTGGTTATAGAACGGGTTGTAAGGTAGCTGTTATTTCAAAAACTGGATCAGTTTTAGACCATGTAAATATCTATCCTACAAAACCACAAGAAAAGATAAAGGAAAGTAAAGAGATTTTAGCAAAACTTATTAAAAAATATGATGTAAGTTTAATTGCAATTGGAAATGGAACTGCAAGCCGTGAAACTGAAAAAGTTGTTGTTGAATTGATAAATGAATTGAAAAAAGAAGATTTATTCTATTCAATAGTAAATGAAGCGGGAGCTTCAATTTATTCTGCATCAAAACTTGGACAAGAAGAATTTCCTGATTTAGATGTAACTGTTAGAGGTGCAATATCAATAGCTAGACGTATTCAAGATCCAATGGCAGAACTTGTAAAGATTGAACCAAAACATATTGGTATAGGACAGTATCAACATGATGTAAATCAAAAACAATTAACAGAAACTTTATCAGATGTTATTGAAGATTGTGTAAATAAGGTTGGAGTTGATGTTAATACTGCATCATTTTCACTTTTATCTTATATTTCAGGAATGACAAAAACTATGGCTAAAAATTTAGTTTCATATCGTGATGAAAATGGAGCCTTTAAAAATAGAGATGAAATAAAAAAAGTAAAGGGAATAGGACCTAAGGCATATACTCAATCCGCGGGATTTTTGAGAATTAGAAATGGTGAAAACCCACTTGATAATACAGCTGTTCATCCTGAAAGTTATGAAATTGCAGAAAAACTTTATGGTAAAGATTTAGATAAGATTAATGTTCCAAAACTTTCAAAAGAATTAGAAGTTGGTGAATTGACTTTAAAAGATATTATTGAAGAGCTTAAAAGACCTGGTCGTGATATTAGAGAAGATATGCCAAAACCAATTTTAAGGTCAGATGTTCTTTCCATTGAAGATTTGGAGGTTGGAATGGAATTAAAGGGAACTGTAAGAAATGTTGTAGATTTTGGAGCCTTTATAGATATTGGAATTAAAAACGATGGATTGGTTCATATTTCTCAAATTTCGAATAAATTTATAAAACATCCTTCAGAAGTTTTAAAAGTTTCTGATGTAGTTAAGGTCAAAATTTTAGAAATTGACCTTGAAAAACAAAAAGTAAAATTGACAATGAAGTAAGAAATGCGTTTTGACGCATTTCTTTTTTTGATTAAAAATAATAAGGATATCAATACCAATCCTATATTAATTTTTTAAATAATTAGTGATTTTTTTATCATAAGATTTTTTATATTTTTATCAAGTTGTTAAATGTTTGAAAATCAACTAAAAAATTTTATAATAGAAAAAAATTATTAATATTGTCTATCTATAAGAAAAAAGTATTAGACTTATTCTTAATCCTATGATAATATAATATTGATTATATTTGTTTGCTAATTCGCAAAGTATTTTATCAAATATAAATATAAAAATTAAATAGGAGGTTTTGAATGGATATTCAAGAAAGTGTAAAACTTATCGATTCGTATTTAGATTTAAATCGTAAAGTTGTAGGTGTGAAGTTTTTTCACGATGAAGAAAGTTATGAAAATTTTGAAGTACCTGAAAGAGAAAGTAAAGTTACATATTGTAATGCTGTTAATTTAGCATCTAAAGGTTCAAACATAAAGGTAAGAAAGGTACATCAAGGGTGTCCAAACGGTGCGGTTGCTTTTGGATTTAATCAAGCGCCACCAAAGATGGCATCTGGAGAAGCAAGATTTAGTAAAAATATTTATAATGATGTTAAGACATCAAAGAGTGTTTCTGATGATATGATATTTTTAAAAGACAAGGTTTATGGTATAGCAATAATGCCTTTAGAAAATTTTAAAGTTGAACCTGATGTTGTTGTTATGATTGAAAAGGCATATAACATAATGAGAGTTGTTCACGGATATTCTTATTTTAATGGATATTCTCCGGAAATGAAAACTGTTGGATTACAAGCGGTTTGTCATGATCTTACAACTCTTCCTTATGAACATGGAACAATAAATATCACATTCTTATGCCCGGGAACAAGACTTATGGCAAACTGGCATCCTGATGAGTTAGGAATCGGAATGGCTTGGAAACATTGGTACAATGTTATTCAAGGAATTGTTGAAACTACAAATCCTTTTGAACGTAATGGGAACAAGAGAAAAATAATTAAGAAGATGAAAAAGAATCATATGGATGATTCTGTAATCGAATTAAATAAGAATTATGATACAGGAACATATTTAGGTGGACCAATAGACAAATAAATTTAAAAATAGTTAGGAATTTCTTTTAATAAATTCCTAACTTAAATATTAGTAAAGGAGAATTATATGAATCTTTTAAAAAAAATACCTATTCCAATTGCAGGGTTGATTTTATCAATGTTTGCGCTTGGGAATCTGTTACAATCTTATAGTAATGTTGTAAGATTATGTATAGGTGGAGTAGCACTTATCTTATATATTATTTTTGTTTTAAAAGTTGTTGTGCTAAATTCTAAATTAAAAACAGTTTTGGATAATCCAGTTGCTGCTAGTGTTCTTTTAACAATTACAATGGCTACTATTTTACTTAGTAGCTATGCAAAGCCGTATTCATCAGTTTTAGCTGTAGTAGTTTGGTTTGTTGGTGTTATATTACATATTTTGCTAATGATTTGGTTCAGCTTGAAATTTTTACCTAGTTTTTCAATTAAGAAAGTATTTCCATCCTGGTATATTGTTTATGTAGGAATTGCAACAGCAAGTGTTACCGCTGGAGCTGCTGGACAATTGAAGTTGGGACAAATTTGTTTTTGGTTTGCTTTAATTTCTTATTTTATTTTAATACCTGTTATTTGTTACAGAGTATTTAAAGTTAAAGAAATTCCGGAACCAGCAAAGCCTACATTTGCAATTTTATCTGCACCTGGTTCTCTTGTATTAGCAGGATATTTAAACACATTTCCTCAAAAAAACATTACATTTGCAACAGTTTTATTTGTAATTTCAGTTTTATTTTATATTATAGTTTTATTGAATATGCCAAATCTATTGAAATTAAAATTTTCTCCCGGATTTTCGGGCTTTACATTCCCACTTGTAATAAGTGCAATTTCAAGTAAATTATTTAGTGGATATGTAACAAAATTATATGGAGCAAATTCGGTTTTAAAATTATTTGTAAATTTCCAAGAAATAGTAGCAACTTTAATTGTATTATATGTTTTTGTTGGATATATGAAATTTTTATTTGAAAAGGAGAACTAAAAATTTTTTAAAAATTACTTGACTATTTTATTTGTTTATGGTAAAATGTTCAAGTAATATGATGAATGAAGTAGAGTACTCGCTC
>ERZ773263.1292-NODE-1292-length-15151-cov-3.267488_pt1 | contig 15151 bp, 14 predicted proteins | sample MGYA00511076_ERZ773263 | MGnify/ENA primary metagenome ERZ773263 (study PRJEB29015, sample SAMEA2738155) | human oral metagenome | biome: human oral; feature: human-associated habitat; material: saliva | place: China | collected 2195 ... | reverse complement strand
GGGATAAGTTAATCGACGAGCGTGAACGAGCTGAACAATTAATCAATTCGCTGTTCGACGTGTATGAGAGAAGGGTATTACAACTACGGTATGTATACTGCAAAGGTTGGAACACGGTAGAAGACGGATTGAACATGTCACACAAACAGACTTTTAGAGTTCATAAGCGGGCGTTGCTTCATTTTAATGAACTCTATAGAAGAGGACATAAGATGACACAATATGACACTGAATGACACAACGGAAGTATGATATAGTGTATATGTAAAAGGTAGGGGATGAAGTTCATGCGTGAACGATTCCGATGAGACAGCTGCGGCGAATCTCAACAACTAATTCTATATGTAGTTTATTTACAGGTCGGGGCGGTCAATATGGCCGCCTTTTGCCTTGAATGATATAAAAAAGACCCCTCATTGTAAGGGGTCTAACTGTTTACCGCTAATAGTAATCGTCGCCTTTGTGTTCGGCCGTTCTCATTCTTCTATATCGACTTCATCGCCTAAATCGATATAGTTATAGTCTTCGTCGAACAGGTATTCCGGCGACTCGGTCGAATAAAATACCTGTTCCGGTATCCGGTCGACAGCGTACCAATCGCCATATCCGTCTACATGGATCGCCTTAACTCCGTTCTCATCGTAAATCTCAAAATCAATTTCGACGTAATCATGAGACGGAGAATATTTTATTTCATTTTCAGAAAATCCGTATTCATCCGGATTTTCGCATGCCCGCCTTAATACTCTGAGTTCATCGATCACGCCGTCTACAGCTTTAAACTCTTTTTTCAGTTCGTCGGAATACGGAATACTAAACTGATATCCGTATTCATCATTTATGTCCGTTAGATACATGCGTCCGTCTGTGCATATCGCCCATCCTTCCCCGGCGATATAACATTCTGACGTGCCTACCTTTTCTCCTATCTTATACTGCTTCTCAAATTCTACGTTTCTCATTTCAATTTCTCCTTTCGTCCCTTTTTCAATTCTTTAATTATCAGCCGCTCTGCCCATTCAGGCGGTTTTCTGCGGTCATTTTCCCAATCCTGAAGCGTTCGCAACGGGATTCCGAGAAGTTCATACACTTGGGCTTGTGTAAGCCTCGCAGCAATTCTTGCCGCTTTTATTTTGTTTTCCATGTTCCCTCCTTTGTTTGTTCCCTTGCTGTTGAATACATAATATCATGCAATGCGTGGTACGTCAAGAGGAAAGATGAAAATTTTTAAAATATTTTTTATTCATTACAAACGGCACAACTAAGCCAATAGAAAGAATGTGAGAGTATATGAGTGAAGAAAAAAAGAGCGAAAAATTAAATCCGAAGCAAGAGAGATTTGCTATTGAATACATAAAAGACATGAACAATACAAAGGCTGCAGAAAGAGCCGGATACAGTAAAAAAAGTGCTTACATGCACGGCTGCAGATTGATGAGCAATGATAAAGTACGTAAACGAGTTGCAGAATTAGAATCCGAGGTAAAAAACGAAGCAATCGCAACAGCTCAAGAAGTTGAAGAGTTTTTAACGTCAGCAATGCGAGGACAGTTAACGGAAGAAAAGAGTTATAAGAACGCGAAAGAGAAGAAGGAAAAACAGATCGCAATGAAAGAGCGAATCAAAGCGGCTGAACTTCTCGCTAAGCGTTACGCGTTGTTGACCGAAAAGACGGAGTTAAGCGGTAAAGACGGACAGCCGATTGTTATAGAGTTCTCGCACATGCGACGGAACGAAGATACAGAATAGTCTTATACAGATATATAAGACAAGCTGAAACGTAAGAATTGATAGAATTATTCCTTAAAATTGTATAAAAGTATCGTATAAGCACGGGATAGAAGAAGAAAAACGGAATAAATATGAACATTACAATCGACTATATGCCGAATGTGCGGCAAGATGAATTTCATATGTGTAACGCTCCGTACGCGGTTTATGGCGGAGCAAGAGGCGGCGGCAAGACTAAAGCCCTCGTTATGGACTGTCTCGCGTACTGCTTAGAGCATAGCGGCTGTAATGCGTATTTGTTTCGTGAGACATATCCGAACTTAGAAGCAAACGTAATAAGAGAGTGGAAGCGGTCAGTACCGAGAGAATTATACGAATATTCCGAGCAAAAACATATAGCGACTTTGATAAACGGATCTAAAGTATTATTCCGATACGTACGCACAGAGAAAGACGCAGAAACGTATCAAGGTCAAGAGTTTGATTATTTGGGTATTGACGAATTAACAAAGCACACGGAGCGAACAGCTGAGTTATTAACTGCATGTCTTCGTTCATCTCGCGGCTTTCCTGTCCGCTTCCGTGGGTCGTGTAATCCCGGCGGCAAGGGGCATGGATGGGTTAAGAGGAAATACGTTGAAGCGACCGAATACGGCAAACATGAAGTCATCGATAAGACAACGGGACTAGAAAAGATGTTTATACCCGCCCGTGTGTATGATAACGACGTTCTTATGAAGAACGACCCGAATTACGTAAAGCGGCTTGAAGCACTGCCAGAACAAGAGAAGAAAGCGTTTTTATATGGGGACTGGGATGTATTTATCGGTCAGGTTTTCGCCGAGTTTAACCGAGACAAGCATGTAGAAGAACCGTTTGCAATTCCTGATGACTGGTTAAGAGTCCGCTCGATGGACTGGGGCTTTTCTAAGCCGTTTTCTGTTCATTGGTACGCAATCGATTATGACGGTATAGCCCATTGTTATCGTGAATATTATGGCTGCACAGGCGAGCCTGACGAGGGTTTGAAGTTAACGCCTGACGAAGTGGCCGCCGAGGTCGTAAGGCTATCGGGTAATGAACGGTATTCGTATGACGTAGCAGATAAGGCGATTTGGCAAAAAGACGACCGAATGAAGTGGAGTATCCAGGGCGAGAGTATTGCGGAAATCTTTGAACGGCACGGAATATATTTCACTCGCTCTAATTCTGAACGCATTGCCGGCAAACTCATGGTTCATCAGTATTTGAGAGAAGGGAAAATTAAATTCTTCTCTACTTGTAAGCATATGTTAAGAACACTACCGGAGCTTGTATATGACGAGTCCAAACCTGAAGACGTAGACACAACTCAAGAAGATCATGCGTACGACGAGCTGCGGTATTTCTGTATGAGCAGACCAATTAAACCGACACGACTGAAGAAGGAATTTAGTGACGGATATAAAACGATAGACGAAGCGGAAGAGGTGACAGCATGGGGGATTTAAAGAGCTTTGATATAGAAGCGGCACGGCGAAGGGTGAAAAGTGCGTTAAGTTCTACAAGCGATTGGCGAGACCGAGCCAAAGAAGATTACGAGTTTATGCAAGGTAAGCAATGGGCTGACGCTGATTTATCACGCATGAAAAAGGCGGGAAGACCTGCAATTACGATTAACCGAATCCGACCGGTTATAAATCTGTTATGCGGATATGCAGCACAAAACGAGACGGAACCGGACTTTTTACCGAGGTCTGAAGAAGACGATAGAATAAGCCGAGTTGCAAAAGGGATTACTAAGTATTGCTTAGACCGTGCTAATTATCAACGAACGAAGAATAAATGCTTCAGAGATAAAGTTATATGCGGACTTGCGAATTATTGGATTACGTATGATTTCGATTATTCAAGACTTGACGGGACTATTAAGATTGACAGAGTAAGCCCGTTTGACGCATTTATAGACCCTGAATCACAACAGGAAGATTTGTCAGACGCTCAGTATTGCGGCCGTTATTCGTGGGAAAGCCCTGACAAATTACGGCAGATATACAGCGATAAGCAGAAAGAAATAGACACATTGCAACATAAGCTAGACAGCACTGAAACAGCCGTTGACACGATTAACACGGAGAAACTTTGGTATGATACCGACTTTAAGAAAGTACGAGTTGTTCAGTATTGGTATAAGGAATATAAGACTCAAGAAGTCTATATGACCAAAGAAGGCGTTGTTACAGAAGATAATCCGTTATTTACACAGCTTAAAGCAACGGGAACGCCACCGACAACGATACCGAAGACGGTTATACGATATGCGACGTTTTGCGATGATGTATTACTGGAAGACGGCGAAAGCCCGTATAAGCATGGAAAATTCCCGTTGGTGCGTGAATATTGCTATTATACGGGAGAACTGTCAGACGCCGAGTTAGAACCCGCGGGTGTTGTTCGAGACATAAAGGACGCACAGAGGGAATTAAACAAGAACCGCAGTCAACGTATGCATGTTGTCAATCAACAGTCGTTAGGGGTTAAGTTCTGGACGGGCATAGTTGACGAACAGTTAAAGAAGACGATAAAGGAAAAGGCAACAACACCTGGAGCAAACATATTCTTACCGAACGGAGTTAGCTATCAAGACGGTACACCCGCTTATGACAGTTCAGTGAATATAAATCTTGAACAACAATCAAGTAATGATTTTTATTCTATTAGTGGTATAACTCCAGAATCATTAAGTGGCAGCGTAGGAGCTATGAGCGGCAAGGCGATCGACTTACGGCAATCAGTAACGACGGTGCAGACGGCGGGAATATTCGACCAAACAAAAGAAACAGAACGGCAGATTGTCATGCTTCTTTGGGGTGATAAGAATGCCGAAGGACTTATACCGCAGTTCTACAACCAAGATAAAGTAATGCGGATACTGGGCGATGACGGGCAAAAGGAATTTATACAGATTACGCCAAATCTAGGGCAACCAATGCAAGAACGGTTTGCCGTTGACCCGACGACAGGAATGCCGAAAACAGACGAAGAAGGCAATCCGATTAAGAAGGTATTATATGACCTTTCTTGCTTTGATTTTGATATCGTCATTACAACGTCTCAAGCTTCCGCAACGGCACGGCGGGCAAACCTGTATCAACTGCTTGAAGCGAAGAAATCGGGTGTTGATATTCCTATTGATATTATCTTGGACTTCATGGACTTCCCCGAAAAAGAAAGCGTTAAGAAACGTATGCAAGAAGCGGCAGAACAACCGAATTTGCCCGATGTACGCATAAACGGACGGCTTGCGGACTTACCCGCAGAAGCATTAAGTACGGCACTTTCAAGTATAGGCGTACAGATGTCGCCTGAAGAGATATTGCAAGAACGCTTGGCAATGAAAGGTTACGCACCGCCGCCGCAGATACAACAACCGCAAGGCGTACAACAGGTAGGGCAAGAACAAATGCAGTTATTGCACAATATGCAACAACTCTAAAAGGGAGAAACAGACCTGGACACGTCTATAAACTGTCCCCTCCTTTTCTCGTCCTTAGCAAGACGTTAAACGGCTAATTATAAACCACATTCGCCCCGCAACGGCGTTAAACTGCAATTATATTTTTCGTCCGGCAATGACGTTAAACGGCAGAAAGGATATTACTATGGATAACAATGAAATGGTTAATGCTGAAGAAATGGGCTTTACTCAAGAAGATTTGGAAGTCGTGAAAGACGAAATGGAACAGGACAAACCTGAAGAATCTGACAGTAAAGAGTCTGAAACGCAAGAAAAGGCTGAACAATCCGAAGAGTCTAAAGAATCTGAAGAGTCTGAAGACCAGGACGAAAAGCCTAAAGAAGCCGAAGGCGAAGAACACGCCGAGAATTTAAAAGGAGCGTTAGCTCAAGAACGAGCAAGACGCAAAGCGGCTGAAGAACGGGTAAGAACGTTGCAGGCACAGCAAGCACCCGTTACATTACCTGAACAGGAAATAGCTAATATCCGAGATTTCGCAAAGCAAGAAGCGTTAAAGCGATTAGGGGTAAAGGCTGAAGACGTTGAAGGGTTAATGTATGAAGACGAACAAAAATACAAAGACCTTTTAAGACTACAAACGCAAATTGAGTATGTAGTTTCTAGTCAAATGAAAAGCCGATACGACCAGGTACAGAAGAATCAGACGTTTGTGAATGAGATTAAATCTCTTCCGAATTTCAACGAACTGTATCAAGACGGCGTAGAAGCTCTTGACGCAATGACACTGAAAGACGCAAGACCGATTAACGATGCATTCGCCAATATTGACAACGGTGAAGGAACGGAAGCGGATTTTGAAATTGTCCGCAAATTCGTTAAAGAGCTGCAGGACAAGCGGGCGGCAACAACCGTAAAGGATAGCCCGTTAAATGTGGCAAAAAACTTACCGAAGGCGGGAGCGTTAAGCGGCGGTAATAACACACCGCCGAAGTTAAGCGATGAAGAAATTTTGGAAGCGTACCAGAACGGAGAAGCGGACAAGCTCCCCGAAGATGTACGCAAGTATTTTGATAATTTACTTGAATAAGGAGATATACACATGGCAAACGAAGTTCAAATTCCCGCTAATTTAGTACCGAAGGTATGGGCTGCAAAAGTCTGGACGGAAGGCGTTAAAGCGTCTTATTTTGATAAATTCACGGACGCAAACGGCAACAACGTAATTCACAAGAACGTCAAATTGAAAGGCGTTAAGGGTGACAAGGTATACTTTGGCCTTGCAATGAACCTCACTGGCGACGGTATCAAAGGTAACAACACACTCGACGGACACGAAGAAGAATTACACATTTACGATTTCGCTGTTCCTGTCGAACTTGTTCGTAACGCTGTCGCTCGTTTTGTGGCAGACGATCAGAAAAGTCCGTATGAAAATCTTCAGATTATTAAACCGGCTCTTCAACAGTGGGTTACGGATTGGCTTGATGATACCTTCATTAAGAAGTTAACCGCTTCCCCGACAGCGGGAGAAGTTGTTTTTGCTTCGGCTGCGGGTACTGAAGCCGGCACGACGGCAAACGATAAATTAACGTGTGCGTTGATTTCCCGTGCAAGACGCAAAGCAATGCTTCACGCTCCGAAGGTAAACCCGGTAAAAGTAGACGGGCAAGACCGCTATATTATGTTAGTTTCGCCGTGGGCGGCTAAAGACCTTAAAACGGATCCCCTATGGGTTCAATCTCAAGCACAAGCAAACGTCCGTGGCCGAGAAAATCCGATTTTTACGGGTGCGTTAGGCGAATACGACGGCGTTATCCTGTACGAATATGAACGTATCCTTAACACGACAACCGGGGCAAGCAGTGCAAACGTATGCCATAACTTATTGCTTGGCAAACAGGCTGCTTGCTTTGGCGTTGCAAAAGAAGCTACTCCGATTAAACAGGTTAGCGACTACGGAAACCGTGAAGGTAACGGCATTTCCTTGTATGCGGGGATTGAAAAATCGAAGTATAACGGCAAGGATTACGGCGTAATTCAGGTTGTTACGGGCGGTACTGTAGAAAAATAATGAACGCAAAGGACAAAGGGGGAAGGGCTAACCTTTCCCCTTATTCTTTTATGAGGTGTATATGAAGGTCAGACAATTAATTAATAGGGCGTATATGCAAGTTGGTGATACGTCACAAGAGACATACACGCCTTATCAGTTTTTAGAGTTTTATAACGAAGGCAACCAGTTACTAAACACGCTTATGGGTAAATATTGCCCGAACCTTGGCACTGTTACGCATAAAGATAGGGGAACGGGGGAAATCGTTCTTCCTGGCCAATGTGTATCTATTCGAAGTATCACGGCGGACGGGCAAGAGGTTAGCGGGTATCATGTTCTGAACTTACAAACGGTGAAGTTTAAAGCCGATAAAGAACAAGATATATCCGTTGATTATGTGAAGTCGGCAGAGTATAAGAAATTCGACGATAACAGCGAGTACCCTGCGGAGCTTGAGACGCTTTTAGTTGATTATATGGTTGCCCGTATTATGAACATAGACGTATCCGGAATTACAGGAAGCATGATAGAGGCCTTGCGGTCGCTTAATAACAGCTCCAATAGTGAAGGCGGCTATGTTCTTTCTAAGGGGTATTGGGATTATGACAGTACAAGAACTGATTACGCTGATTAGTGTAGAAAGCAATGAAATACTGGATGATAACAACGACTACATTCAGTACATAAACGCTGGCATTGATTACCTCTCTATGATCCTGGTTGCAATTCGTGATAACGAAGTAGTTAAGAGCATGACCGTAACGAACAATAGCGACGTTCCTACTAACTTCATGGGGTTCGTTCCTAAAAGCGGGTATCCCATACGGATTGTAAACGGACTGTTCTCAACGTATGATGATAAAGATGTGCAAGACGTGTTTTACAGCATTCGCAAGAATCATATAAATTCCATGGATTCAGCCGTTCCGTTTAGTGAGTTTTTTACGTCGTACCTGGTACAACTTATTTCGTTCTTGATTAAAAAGAAGTCGCTAATGATTGATTACGCCAACTATGATAAAGGGTTTATTGACCACTTAACGGAGTTAATCAAGGCGGCTAGAGAGGTAGAGTAATGGGTGAAAGAGCAGTAGCAAGTACAAACGGATATAGGCTTGGCCTTGATTGGAGCAACCCGCCTGAAGGGATTGATATACAGGCACTTACTCAGGCGATGAATTGCGAGTTCGATAGAACGGACAACGCGTTAAGAACTGTTGCGGGGGTGAGAATTGTGTATGATGCTGGCATGGAGGTTGAAACGTTATACTATGATGTCTATCGTAAAAAATGGTACTTTACGTCTGGCACAAGTTTATATGAAACCGACTTGAAGACACATAAAAAGCTTGGCGAACTTACGGGGACACATGTACCGGTATATCATGCATATAACGGAGATATTCTTATTGCTAGTGGTGGCAAATTACAAGTTGTTACTGGGACCGGGACGTTAGAAGTTATAGACGAATCTCCCGTATGTGAGATTGTTAGTAGCCATGCGGGACGCGTCTTAATTGCGTCAATATATGCACACCGACTAACATGGTCCGCTATCGGTGATTACCGCGGATGGACACAAAATAAAAATGATTCATCTTCATCGCAATATGTGGAAGTTGGTTATAAAGATAAAGGGACCATTGTAGCAATTGATTTTCTTACTAGAGCCATCATTGTGTATAAGGAATACGGCAAGGTTTATCAAGTAGTTGGAACTCCTGACGAGGGGAATCTATCAGTATACCCGTTATCTAGTACTGGTTTTTGTAGTGGATCAGCTATTAGTATTGATGACCGCAGTTACTACTTGGGAGAACAAGGCCTAATGTCGTTTATGCCGACAAACACATATGCAGAGATACAACCATTTGAGACAGGGTTAAATATTAACTCCTATATGCTGAAGTACGTAGCGGACAATTGTAAGATGTGGCACTGCCCCAGTCGTAAACAATTATGGATTAGGGCTCATGATGGCGGTGGTATTTTTATATACCATTATTTGCCTAGATACCAAGACGGACGCGGTGTGTTCACATCTAGAATGTTTGTGCATGATATCCATGATGTAATTGATGTAAAAAAAGAAATATATATAGCATACGGAGAAAAAATTGGCGTGCTTGATGAAAATACCGATTTGGATGATGGACGACAGATAGAAACATCCATCGTAAGTGGCAATCGGTTGGCTACAAGATTGTTTATCTTAATTCTTAATTATAATTTCGTAACGCATAACCTTATTGATGGATATGGTAGTGTGCAGATTTCGGACAAAATGCCAAAATCAATTACGTTCGCAAGTAAGGCAGGACGGACGTATTTTGCGGATGAGAGAACATATACCGCAGACGATAAATTAAACGTTAACGAATATACGAAAGTATATAAAATCGGTGGCGGAGCAAACCGAAATGTACAATTTAGAATTCATGTACAAAAAGGAGCTATCTCGTTACGACAGTTGGATTATACATTTGAAGAGGTGTAAAAATATGGCATATAAAGAAAAATACGCACTTGATATAACACCGCAGGGAGATACGGTTCGTGAAAGTATTAAAAAGAATCGGGACGAAATATTAGAGGTGGCAAAAAACATTGATTTAAAAAGTGGTGGTGGAGCTACTGGATTGCGAAACAGGGTATTGACCGGGAAAATAAGTAATGGTCAATTTTCGTTTTTATCCGGAGATAGCCTAGGGGTAATAATTGACGGTACGCAAGCTCCGTTAATAGTATCTTTTGCCGAAGGATTTAATGAATATGGAGCTGTTGACTATATAATCTCTGTAACTGGTAAGGTTAGTGCGTGGACATTATTACCGAATAAAACGCAGTACCTTTATATTGAACGGTCTAATGCGGGGGCTATTAGTTATGGTAGTACAACCGTATTGCCTGTACGCAAGGGTGAACCGCCTGAACCGATACTAAATGCGATGTATTATAATGATTTAGTCGATAGAATGTACGTATATAACGGCACGCAATGGGAAGCGGTTCAGCGAGTATTTGTAGCTATAGTAACAACGGATAGTACTAGTGTTCGTGAAATCTCATATTATACTCCGACGATAAATCAAAAGCTTATTGAAAACAATTCTGTTACGAATGATAAGCTTGCTGACGCTTCTGTAACCGCTCGTAATATTAGTGATGGAGAAGTAAAAACAAAACACATTGGTGATGAACAAGTAACGAAAGAAAAGCTAAGTGCCGATGTAAAAAAGTATATTACAGATGGAATAACTAATGTTACTAATGATTTTAATTCACATAAAGATGATTTAAATGCTCATAAGACTTTGTTTGATAAATGTATTAAAAATATTGCATTTATGAATGGTGCTCTTCATGTAGAAAAAGGAACTTTATTTAATGAGCCGATTGATATTATTACCAATAATGAAGAAGACACTTTTGGTATGGGGGCATCTGTATCACTTGTTAAATCTTTAATTAATAGGATTCGCGTAAAAGATGATATTGATGTCGCAAGAGCCTTAAAAACCCAAAGCGTATTGAACGCTCTTGGAATAAGTTGCCAAATACATGATGTAAATAATTGGTATATAAAGCTCGGTAGTTTATTTGGAGACATGATTGTACAAGGCGGTTCTTTTCCGCTAAATAGACAAAGCGAACAATTCCCTAAAATTACGTTCCCTATCGCTTTTAATAATACTGCCTATTATTTGGGATTTTCTGTGACTACAGGGCATGCGAGTAATTACATCATGGATATAGATGCATCCGTTTTACAACGTGAAGTGACAAAAGAATGGTTTAAGTACGAAGTGCATTCACGCTGGGACAAAATATTAGATCAAAAATATCATTCATATTGGATTGCCTTGGGTAAATAATTATGAAGACTGATAGTTTGGAATCAATGGTTAAAGACTACGAGCGACGCACTGGTGAAGAAGTATCGTTCGATGGATTCTATTTTGAAAAAAATCAGCTTAGAAATTATTACCATGAATATTTTAATTTTTTCCCTCATGAAGGGTTTATGTTCTGGGGGATTTTTAAAGATGGCAAAGAAGAGTATTTTGTCATCTTACAAACGTATGGAAACATGAAAGTAATTGGACGGTTCATTGCCAATGTAATGAAAAAAAATAATTTACGAAAAATTGTAACAGCGACGGCAAGAAAGAATGTTAATGGGTTTATCAAAAAGTGGACAATGAAGAGAATTCCTGGTTTTGATTATGAGTACCGTAATAAGCATTACAAGGCACTCGAAACTACGATAGATAATCTTTTGAAGACACTGTAGGAGTTATGTGAAATGTTTAATTTACAATTGTTCGGTAGAAGGAAAGCGAAGGTTTCATATACAGAAGCTCATTTACCTGAAGCAACAGTGGAAGAAAAGGGCTTATTACAGAATCAGTTAAATTGGATTAATGGAACCAACGCAAGTGCAAATAGGCTGCAAGGTATGGGTGATAATGCATTAAACAATGCCATTGCACCGGACTATAAGAGTTTATATAATAATTATCTTGCGGCTAATGGACAGAATCAAAATACATTGGCCGCACTTCAAAATCAAGTATCATCAGCCGGAGTCAAAAATCTTACGGATAACACCAAATATGCACAGCAGTTAGGAGCCGCAACGGCCGGAATGTCAAGCAGTGCCGATAACTTAGCCAATGAGTATAACGGAGCGGTACTAAAGAATCAGACCGTCATGAACGACATTACCCAAGGCAATATCCCTGAAGCGTACGCAAAGGCACGGCAGACAGCTTTAAACAATGACTTACAAAGCACCGTTGGCAACGCCCTATCAGGCTTGGCCAGTCGTGGGATTATCAACTCTTCACAAGCCGACAGTGCTATTAATGACATATCCAAAAACGCAACGAACGCACTGGCAGCACAATACACTCAAGATATTAATACGGCGGCTAACCTCAACAATCAGGCCTATACCAACGCTTTGAATGGTATAGGGGCAAAGATGAATTTGTGGGGCAACAAATTCAATAACCAACAGTCTGGAATTATGAATCAGGCGGCATTAATGAATCAGGGATACGCCAACCAGGTGAATAATGCAGGAACAGCTGCGGGACTTGTCGGACAGCGTGAAGGGTTGGCGGCCGCTCCGATTAGTACAGGCAGTTCGACACAACAGGCGGCAATACAGCCGGCTAAGGATTATTACACCATGGCACAGCTTAACAACTCAGACAATGAGGACTTGTTAAAAGCCTACATGCAAGGACGTTACGGATTAGCCGCACCCGCACAAACAACAGTGCGACAAGGAAGCGGCGGATTTTTAGGAGGATTTATGCAAGGATTTTGTTTTGCGAAAGGTACAGAAGTAGCAACGGTTGAGGGCAGTAAAACGATTGAAGAAGTTATTACAGGGGATAAAGTTATATCCCTTGGGAACGTGCTTGACGTTATCGCTATGCATGAAATGGGAGAATCTCCGACGGTACGACTTAACACGGAAGATACAGGCGTGGTTACTACCGCCAGTGAAAAGGTACTTACTAACGACGGATTGAAACTTGTATCTGAAGTTGAAGTTGGTGAGCCTATTATGACGGTACACGGCTGGCAAAAGGTCACGAGCAAGGAAGATACAGGAATTACGGAAACTGTATATGAACTTGAATGCGACGGGGACAACCTGTTTTACGCTAACGGGATCTTAGCCGAAGGGATTAGCCAGGAAGAACTGCAGACCTTAAGCGAAGACGAAAAGAAGAAAGGCAGTAAGAAAGGAGAAGCCTAATGAGTACGATTTATTTACAGGACTTTGAGCCGTGGGAGGCACTTGGTAAGCTTGCGGGAATGTACGCAACTCACAGACTGGGACAGCTAAACGAAAACAACATGGCTAAAGGGCTTAATGACGTTCTTGGCGGTGGTGGAAATGGACAGGCTGCAGATAAAACAGCCGTTGTAGATGACGGACGTAACGGATTATGGAATCAGTCGTTACCCGCTTCGCAATTTAACGCGGGGCAGTATATGAGTAATTCCCTACGTAGTCAAATCGGCAGTGGAAGCGGTGGATTGTGGGGATTCGGCCAAAGCCAGAATACAACGCCTATTACTCAAGCTGCACAGGCTACACCTGTAACACCTACGCCGATGACAACGGCACAGCCGATACAAAACAGTAACGCCGATACGACGGCGGTACCTGCTGCCTTTTCTTTTACCCCTTCGTTTAATCAGCGTGGCGGGTTATGGGGGTTTGGCCAACAACCGCAACAGCCGCAAGGATATTTTGGCATGGTAACGGGGAATCCGAATTTTTTCGGTAATGCGTCCCGCGAGGTAGATAGCACCGATACGGACAATAAGACGCAACAGGATAAGCCGGGCTATCAAGTTCCGAATAAGAGCGACATTATAAAGGACGCACGGAAGCGGCTAGGGGCAGACGTGTTGACCCTCGTTAAATCGGGTATGGACTTTAAAACCGCCAAGGGGATCGCCGAAGAACTCTATAATACTGATGTGAACAACGAGTACACTAAACAGGCTAATGCGTTCTCCGATAATGTTCTCGCTCCTATGCGAAATCAAATCATACAGAGCCTTATTTATACTAAGGATAAGGACGGAAATACGGTTGTTGATACGTATAATTCGCAGAAAGTGAAGGGCATTGCGGCCGCTGTCGATAGGTACAATTACTACGCTAATAAAATAGGTGCTGAAAAGATTGATATGAACAACCTTAACAGCATTTATGCGTTGCATGATGATTACAAGTTCCAGCAGATGAGTAACGGACACGTTGCCCGGTTCAATATGACTCAAGGCACTATTGATGACGTTGGGAATTACGCAAAGTCCAACATGCAACAAGCACAGAACGGCCAAATGTTCGTAATGACGGATGACGGCAAAATTCAAAACCTTGGCAACTTCGGTAAGAAAAATATCAAGGTCATGAATGATGGTACGGCTTATATGGTAGGGGCTGACGGCTCAATGAAGTATGTTGGCAAATACGTTGACCCGACGAAAGCGGCAACGGCGAAGGCGGCACAACAAAATGCAGCCGTTCGAAACCTCGTTACGTTACATAAGGCATGGCAATCAAGTCACCCTGGAGAAGACGAGTCTGAAAGCCCGTATTATGCTAAGATTAGAACGTCTATGGGCTTGGTTAATCCGACGTACTCCGCTGAAGAGCAACAACAAGTTGCTGATAGAATCAACCAGTTAAAAGCGTCAGGGGTATCGTCAGCACAGATTAAATCCGAGTTAATCGCAAAAGGTCTTAACAGGTACGCCGACTGGGTGCCTGATGATTAATAGAAGGGGCGTTTATAACGTCCCTTCTTGTTTATATATGAAAGGGTAAAATATGGGAGCATTTGACGATATTTTTCCGAATGAGCAAGATAGTTTAAATTACACACCGCAAGGGTATTTTGATGATATTATAGAAAACGGTATCATTCAGCAGCAGTTAGCTCAGCAAGCCGCACAACAGCAAGCACAACAAAGCGGCGGGTCTATTATTGATGGAATCGCCAACAACGTGGAGTACGTAAAAAACGGCATTGCCAATAATGTGGAATACGTGCAAAACGGGTTTGATAGTGCTGCAAAGGCAGCCGCTGACCAAGCGGAAACAACGTTAAATAACGTAGGGAACACGATAAAAGACTGGGGGAACAACGTAAAAACCGCCTGGGATAATTACAATTACCAAGTTGGCAATGCTATTGTTAACGCAGCTAATGAAAACGATGGTGTTGTTCCCATGGTTGTATCTGATGACCCTGAAGCCACTCTTACACAGTACGGCGGTACAGATTACACAAATGCACGAAGAGACTTATATAACGAAGCTATCGGCAAGCCCGCTGCCAATCTTGCTATCACTCCGTTCATGCCGACAC
>ERZ773263.1291-NODE-1291-length-15157-cov-8.480334_pt1 | contig 15157 bp, 9 predicted proteins | sample MGYA00511076_ERZ773263 | MGnify/ENA primary metagenome ERZ773263 (study PRJEB29015, sample SAMEA2738155) | human oral metagenome | biome: human oral; feature: human-associated habitat; material: saliva | place: China | collected 2195 ... | reverse complement strand
CTAGCGAAGCGCGTCAACGTCAAATCATCAAAGACGAACTCGATGATATGAAGAAGAAATACGGCGATCCTCGTCGTTCTGAAATCACTATCGATACGTCCGACCTTGATGTAGAGGACCTCATTGCTGACGAAGAGATGGTTATTACCTTGACTAAACAAGGTTATATCAAACGGATGAACGCGAACGTATATCGCAACCAACATAAAGGTGGCGCTGGCGTTATCGGCATGAAGACGAAGGAAGACGACTATGTAACTCAAATTATGCATGTTCGCACGCATAATACATTGTTGTTCTTCACGTCCACAGGTCGCACATATCGCCTCAAAGCATATGAAGTGCCAGAAGCTGGTTCCCGTAATTCTCGCGGTACTGCCATGGTCAACGTATTGCCACTGGCTGTAGGCGAATCCGTTACAACGATGATTGACCTTGAACGTATCCATGAAAATGTAAACTTATTCATGGTTACTGAGTTCGGCGTTGTGAAACGTACAGCTATCGAAGAATACCGCAATATCCGTCGTTCTGGCCTCAACGCCATTAACCTCGATGAAGGGGATCGCTTGATTTCTGTAACCGTAACGACTGGTAAGCAAGATATCTTGATTGGCACGAAACTTGGCATGGCGATTCGTTGCAACGAACAAGACGTTCGTCTCATGAAACGTGCGGCTCATGGCGTTCGTGGTATCAAGTTAAAAACTGGCGACGTTGTTGTTGGTGCAGGTGTTCTCGAGGCTGATGAAAGCGAAGTACAAGTGTTTACTATCTCCGAAGAAGGTTATGGTAAACGTAATGATGCATCTGCATATAATGTACAAAAACGCGGCGGTATCGGTACGAAAAACTTCCGCATCAATGACAAAACAGGCGACGTAGTAGCTGTTGAGGTTGTGCGCAACGATGACGAAGTGATGCTCATTTCCGAACAAGGCAAAATTATTCGTTTTAACATGAATGATATTGCTGTAAAAAAAGGCAAAGCAATTTCTGGCGTTAAAACGCAAAATCTTGACGAAGGTGATAAGGTCGCAAGCGTTGCTGTGATTCCTGCATCTGAAATCGATGACGACGAATAATAGAGCGTATAACGTAAAGAACATATATTGTATCTAATATAGATATGCACAAATGGCGATCACCTATGTGGTCGCCACTCGTGTTTACATGGTAAGGTATGAATTACAGTAATAATGTGAACATATAGTGTTGGGCAGTTTACAGGACTGCATAGGAGAGTATAATGAAAAAATGGTTAGCTGCTGTGATGGCAGCAGGATGTATATTGGTAGGTGGCTTTGGCGTGGCCCATGCAGCTGATTGGTACTATATTGACGCTGATGCGGACGATTCTACATGGTTTATCGACAACTCTACGGTGTATAAAACAGATGGTATGGCTCGTATCAATGTGAAAGTAAACAACGTTGAGGGATACACCTATATTTACTCCGTTGAAATCAATCGTCCCGAAAAAACATGGACAGAAGTGAAAGCAACCGTGTATAGCCAATCTGGAGTGGCTTTGTTGACCAATAATGAAAAACAAAAACCTATGAAAATTGAAAAAGAAACCATAGGTGAAGAAGTAATGCAGGCCCTTTGGGGAAAATAATTTAATATAGATACGGTTGAACTCAATTCTCTGAATAATATTCGTGATACGTATGCTTAGGGATTGATAGGTCCGAAAAAGCCTCCACCGGCCGGGTCTGTCCCTTCGGGGCAGGGCCAAAGTCGTTTTTTCGAACCTATCAATCCCTTTTCATAATCTATCATTTATACAAATTCAGAGAATTGAGTTCTTTTTAGCTGAAAAATTATTTTCCTTAAAGGGCCGGAGAGGGAAGAAAAACTCTATTTATTCCCCTATTATGTGTTAGAATTAGGGGAGTAATGGAGTTATAGAGGAAAGGTGGTGTGGTATGCGTGGTTTTGATTATCATAGGTTAGGGGATTGTTTGTGGGATGGTGAGGTTGTGTCGTTGCTTTCACAGATTCATGAGTATAAGGGGCGGCAGGATTTGTTTGTGTCGCAGAGGCCTAGTAGTGTGGCGCGGTTGGTGGAGATTGCGAAGGTGCAGAGTGTGGAGTCGTCGAATCGGATTGAAGGGATTGTGACGACGAAGGCTCGGATTCGTTCGTTGGTGGCGGATAAGGTGATGCCTCGTAATCGTGATGAGGAAGAGATTATGGGGTATCGTGATGTGTTGAACACGATACATGAGAATCATGAGTATATTACGTTACATAGTAATATTGTATTGCAGTTGCATCGCGATTTGTATGCTTATTCATATAAGAGTATAGGTGGACAATATAAAAATGTACAGAATTCGATAATTGAACGGCTTGCAGATGGTTCTGAGGTAGAGCGCTTTAAGCCCTTGGCACCTTATGAAACGCCTGCTGCTATTGATGAGATTTGCCAAGGTGTTAATGTGGTTCTCCAAGATAAATCGGTGGATCCATTGCTGGTGATTCCTGTATTTATACACGATTTTCTGTGTATCCATCCTTTCAATGATGGGAATGGTCGTATGAGTCGGTTGCTGACGACGTTGCTTTTGTATCAAAATGGGTATATGATTGGTAAATTCATCAGCTTAGAGCAAAAAATTGAGCGTACCAAGGATAGTTACTATGCGGCGCTAGGTGAGTCGGGTGTCAATTGGCATAGGGGCGAGGAGGATATAGTTCCTTTTGTAAAATATATGCTTCGCGTTATATTGGCAGCTTATCGTGATTTTGAAAGCCGTATTGAATTACTGACTACGTCGTTATGTGCAAAGGATCGTATCAAAATCATTATTAGTGCTACCATCGGTAAGGTTACAAAAGCAGGGATTCTTGAAAAGCAGCCTGATATAGCGATCTCGACGGTGGAAAAGGCTTTGAAAGAACTCGTTGAGGAAGGCTTTATAGAACGTCGTGGTGCAGGGCGAAGTACATTTTATATAAAAACATTGCAAAAAATAAACTTTCATACAAAATACATTTAATATATGGTATAATAAATTAAATTTGATTTTAAACGAGGTGAAATATATGAAAAAATTTTTTGCATCATGTTTAGCAGCTGCTGCGATTTGCGCATGCGGTTTAGGTTCTGCTAGTGCTGTTAACTGGCAAGTATTTGGCGAAGATAGCTCTGGTATCACTTGGTACATCGACCAAGACAGCGTTCAAAAGAACGACAAAACTGCAACTGTAGCAATCAAAGCGCAAGATTCTGAAGGTTACCACTTTGTTGCAACTGAAGAATTCAACCACAAAAAGAAAACTGTGAAAGACCAAAAGGTTGTATTGTATAACCCACAAGGTTACCCAGAACGTGAAGATAAAGTTGACGGCAAAGATCGTCCAGTTGTAGATGGTTCCCCATCCGAAGCAGTATTTAACTACTTGTGGCCAAAACAAGGTAAAAAATAAGATTCATCTTATAAATAAAAGCAGTCCGCTGAAAATTCGTACAAGGAATTTTCAAAAGCTTTAATCATTCGGCATAACTTACACAATATTGTAGGTTATGCCGTTTTCTTTTTCTGCTAGATAGACGACTATATTAATATAGGTATTATTAGGCGCGATGGATTCCAAAGGTAAAAAGATATATATTTATATATTACAATAACACTATATTTTTGATATATTTAAAAGAAGTAGATGTAATAGGTGTTCTTAGGAGAAATATAAAAGCATTTTGTATTAAGAACGATATCGACTATGCTGATATTGAAGAGGTATGGTTTGATTTTAAGGTAAGGGGTAAAGCAGAATGATTAAAGATGTTCTTGCAGCAAATGAATTGGTTGAGCCAAATCAAAAGGAGATACATATTTTAAAAGAGAATTTTCCATCATGCTTTCGTGCTGATGGCACGTTTGATATGATAAGATTTTCTGAATTTCTAAAGGATAAAATTGATATTTCTCATGAAGGTTATGAATTAAAATTCTTGGGAAAAAACTATGCAAAAATGCTGGCTTCACTTGATACGGAAACTGTCATTATTCCAGATAAGGAGCATAATATACTTCCTAAAAATGTTAATAGTAAAAATATATACATCAGTGGAGATAATCTTGATGCATTGAAACATCTTCTTAAATCATATGCAGGTCGTGTTAAGTGTATTTACATTGATCCTCCATATAATACAGGATCTGATGGATTTGTGTATAATGATAAATTTAATTTTACAGCTGAAAGCCTTGTTAAAAAACTAAGTATCGATGAGGAACAAGCTAATCATATTATTGATTTAACGACACGTGGAAGAGCTTCGCACTCTGCATGGCTTACATTTATGCTTCCTAGATTACAGCTTGCAAAGGATTTATTATCAAAAGATGGCGTGATTTTTATTTCTATTGATGATAATGAAGTTAGTAATTTACGATTACTTTGCGATGATATTTTTGGTGCAGAAAATTTTATTTCTTGTCTTTCTGTTGAAAATAATCCAAAAGGTAGAAAGAATTCTGATTTTATTGCTGTTAGCTCAGAGTACTGCTTAATTTATTCAAAGAACAAAGAGCTTGCACATTTTATTGAAAATGTTCCTAAAGCTGCAAGTGATATGATTTTAGATGAAAATGGAAACTATGTTCACAATAGTGGTAAACGAGTATTAGTTGGGGAGAATAGTTTTAATAACTTAGTTTCTAATGTTGAGTCCGATAAAAACTATTCTGTTTATTATAAAAAAGAGACAAATGATTTAGTAACTAAGAAAGAAATTGTAGGGGAGATAGATAAAAAATTAGTATCTGCAGGTTATGTAAGATATGCTTCTGTTCGAGATGGTTCACTAATAGAAAATACCTATACTGCACAAAAACTTACAGAATTATTTAAGAATAGTGCTTTAGATTTTTCTACCGAAAAGATATATGAAAAGAATTATGCTGATACGATTAGAATGAAAAGTCAGCTAGTAAATAGAAAATATGAGGCTATTGTAAATGGTGTCAAAAAAGACTATAGCATGGAACTTACAACTACTGGTGCTGGGACATATTTAAAACAGCTATTATCTACAGAGGCCCCTGTATTTTCGGCACCTAAAAATATGGGCTTTTTGAAACTTTTATTTACATTATTAGAGGATGATGAATTTTATATAGTAGATTTCTTTTCAGGATCAGCATCTTCCGCTGATGCGGTAATGCATTTAAATGAAGAACTGAATAAAAAAATACATTTTATTGCGATTCAGTTACCAGAAGATTTAGATTCTAAGTTAAAATATGCGACTGGTGATGATAAAAAATCTGCAAAAAATGCGATTAGATTTCTTGACAGACAAAAGAGACCCCATACTTTAGATTATATTGGCATAGAGCGTATTATAGCTTCATCCCTAAAAATTAAAGAACGTAATCCTAATACCACAGTAGATCTTGGATTTAAACATTACACATTGACTGAGGTTGACCAAGACACGTTAGATAAGATGGAAAAGTTTGATAGTAACGAACTTATTACAGATATAACTGTATATAATAAATTCCATACTTCAACTATTCTTACAACTTGGTTGGTACATGATAATTATGGGTTTGTTAACGATTGTAAAATTGTAAATCTTGCAGAATATACGGCTTATTGGTGTGAAAACCACTTATACTTTATCAATCCAGGGATTACTGAAGATGCAATTAAATCTCTTATTGAGAAATATAATATGGAAGGTACATTTAATCCTCAAAATATAGTTCTATTTGGCTATAGTTTTAACTATGTAGAAATGGAAAACCTGAAAACAAATGTTAAAATTCTGCGTGATTCTGAAAAGAACTTAAAAATTAATTTTGATATTAGATATTAAGGGAGGTATAGGTTTTGGAACTGATACTAGAACGAGCATTAGATCATCAACAAAAAGCAGTTGATACTATAATTTCCTCCCTTGATGGGATTACAATGGTAACGCCTGTATATTCTTATGAAAATCCTACATTTGATAGAAAAAAATTAGCTCTCATAAATAATTTAATTGAAGTTCAAAAGAATATTCGTGCAGAATATCGAGGTTGCCGCGATGAGGGGGAGTATCTAAATCTTGATATTAAAATGGAGACAGGCACAGGGAAAACCTATGTATATACGCAGACAATTTATGAAATGCATAAAAAGTTTGGTTTTAACAAATTTATAATTGCAGTTCCATCTCTTGCTATCAAAGCAGGAACAGCACAGTTTATAAATGATAGTTATGTAAAGCAACATTTTTCTGATGCGTGTGGATATAACTGTGATATTGAATTAGGTATATTGGAAAGCCCAAAGAAAAAGAAAAAAGGGTTTTTAGCAATGCCATCCGCTGTACGAGATTTTGTAAATGGCTCATGTCAAAATACTAACAAAATTTATGTATTGTTAGTAAATATGCAACTGTTGACGAATGGTAATATGCTTACACGCTCAGATTATGATTACCTAGTTGAGGGTTTTTATAGGCCTTTTGATGCGTTGAAAGCGACAAAGCCAATTGTAATTATTGATGAACCACATAGATTTTCTCGTGATCAAAAAGCATATACAGCTATTGTTGAAGAGCTGTGTCCACAGATGATTATCCGTTATGGTGCAACCTTCCCAGATATAACTATTGGTAAAGGTAAAAATAAAGAGACGTTCAAAGACTTTAACAATCTCATATATGAATTAAATGCTTGTGATTCCTTTAATCTAAACTTAATTAAAGGTGTTTCAAAGGAACATTTTGAACCTTTATCCAAAAAGGAAGAAAAGGTAAAATTATTGTCCATAAAATCAAAAACTTCCGCTACATTTCAATTTAAGAAACGTGGAGAGAAAACAAAATCTTACACTCTTACTATGGGTGATTCGCTATCTATGATTGATTCATCCTTTGAAGGACTGACAATTAGTGCCATTGGTAAAAACTTCATTGAATTAGTAAATGGACAGGTAAAATTTCAAGGCGAAGAATTTAATACGGATATTTACTCTTCATCTTACCAAGAACAAATGTTGAAATTAGCTATTCAAAGACATTTTGAAACGGAACGGCAGAATTTTTCTGATAGAAAATTTAAAATTAAAACTCTGGCGCTATTTTTCATTGATGATATTACCTCTTATCGTAATTCTGCTGATGGTAAAGAGGCATATTTGAAAGTGATGTTTGAGAAACTGTTGCTTGAAAAAATCGAAGAAGTATTACAAACACTTTCTAATAATGAACAGGAATATAAGGCCTATCTTGAAGCCAGTAAGGCAGATATTTCTGCTTGTCATGCTGGATATTTTGCACAGGATAATAGTGATTCAGATGAAGCTATTGCAAGTGAAGTAGCGGATATTCTTCATAATAAGAAAGGACTTATTTCACTTCGTAACGATGATGGTTCTTTTAATACAAGAAGATTCTTGTTTTCTAAATGGACTCTTAAAGAAGGTTGGGACAATCCTAATATATTTACTATTGCGAAATTACGGTCTAGCGGAAGTGATAATAGTAAACTACAAGAAGTAGGTCGAGGGCTTCGTCTTCCTGTAGATGAAAACGGGAATCGAATTTCTAATGAAGAGTTTAAACTCAATTACATCGTAGATTTTACCGAAGCGGATTTTGCACAAAAATTGATTGATGAAATCAATGGCGAACTAGCTGAAGTACTAATGTTATCTACAGAGGTTTTGGATGAAGTAGCTAAAAAACGTGGTGTTAATCCAGATGACTTATTTATAGAATTGCTTTCGAAAAAATACATCAATCGAAAGTATGAGATTAATATTGAAAATCGAGATGCCTTTTATTTCGACTATCCTGAATTTACTGCAGGTATAGATAGTCGTAAGGTTGATGATCGCAATAAGAATGAAAAAGTAGAAATTCATGTACGAAAAGCTGTGTACTCAGAGCTAAAAGAATTATGGGAACGCATTAATCACAAGTATTATTTGTTTTACGATGCTGACCTATCTGATGAAATACCGAATGCACTTCACGATATTTTACGAAAACATGGTGTTTTCGGCAATGTCACTTTATATAGCCATAGAGATCAAGTCGCAACAGAAGGTAAGGATATGGTTGTAAAAGTGTCTTCTGGTGTTTCATACACTATAAAACGCCCTATTCGATATAATGAATTTTTAAAACGAATTAGCCATCAGACTAGTATTCCTATTATAGAAATTCATAAAGCAATGTGTAAGCTTGCTAAGGAAAAAGAAATCTTGGATGAACACATCAACGAGTATTCTGTTGCTAATATTATTTCAGCTTTTACAGATTGGCGTATAGAAAAAATGCAAACTCGATTTAAATATAAACGCTCTACACAACCGGTAACTGAAACTGCCTTAACGTATAAAGATGGCTCTCCTAGAGAGGTTATAAAGCAAGGAGCTGTAGGTACTAAATTTGTGTCTGGCACACCTTCGGATAAATATTTATATGATAAGATTGCCTTTGACTCACCTCTTGAAAAATCAAATATTATGACCGAAATAGATGAAGTGGTGGTATACGGAAAAATACCAAAATCAAGTGTTGCTATTCCTACTATTGTTGGGGAAAACTATAGTCCCGATTTTATGTATGTTGTAAAGCATAAGGACGGAACTAAGGAATTGAATATTGTTGTGGAAACAAAGTTTGTAGAAAATAAATCTATACTCCGCGGAATTGAAGAGGCTAAGATAAAATGTGCGGAGGCTTTTTTTAAACAGCTTACTATTGATGGATATACTGTTTCATTTCATACGCAGTTAAGCAATAAAAAAGTTAAGCAAATTATAGATGATGTAATAGCAGGTTAATTAATATTATGAATATAAGCTATATAGATTAGTCTGCATTTGGTCTGCTTGAATTATTTAAGCGAGACTTATAGGACAAAACGTGTGTGTGAAAACCCTTATAACACTAGATATTCACTAGTATTATAAGGGTTTTATCTTCCAAGTTGATATAGTATAACACGATATAGTATATCATAATATACTATATCGTGTTATACTATATGTAATAATAAAAATATAATGATATGCAGGCATATAGACATACAGCTATACAGCTATACATACACATATAAAGATAGATATTATCTGATAGTAACATAAGGAGGTGCAATATGGTATTTGTAGGGCGTAAAAATGAATTAGCATCCCTTGAGGCGCAATATAATTCAAATCATTTTGAACTAGCCATTGTATATGGCCGACGTCGCGTGGGTAAGACGTATTTGCTCAATCACTTTTTAGCGGCCCATGAGGGGGCCTATATGGTGGGCCTTGAGTCGGGCGCTAGCAACAATTTAGAATCGCTTTCACAGGCTGTATATCGTGCGACAGGTATGATTAAAGTTGGTGAAATGCAGTCCACCTTGCCAAGTTTTTCGACGATTACTGCAGCTTTAACCCATTTATTTGAGTATTGTTTGAATCATCGAGTCGTATTTATTATCGATGAATATCCGTATTTGGCAGAATCTATTCCATCTGTTTCATCCGAGCTGCAGGCTTTGGTTGATGCGTATAAAGATCGGTCTCAGTTAATGCTTATTTTGTGCGGTTCGTCCATGAGCTTTATGGAGAATCAGGTGCTCGGTCACAAGAGTCCTCTCTATGGTCGTCGCACGGCGCAGTATAAAATTAAACCTTTCACGTATATCGAGGCCCGTCAAATGGTGCCACACCTTTCCTACGAGGATAGTGCCATTGCCTTTGGCCTTACCGGTGGTGTGGCTGAATATTTATCATATTTTAGGGATGGTGATTCTCTTGATGAAAGCATTATCTCCTTGTTTTTCACACCAACAGGGCGCCTTGTGGATGAGCCATCTAGTCTATTAAAGCAGGAACTACGGGAGCCGCGTCAGTATAATGCCATACTTAGTGCCATCGCTAAGGGAGCTAGCCGTAATAATGAAATTGCCACCAAGGTAGATATGACGACGGGGGCTTTGAATAATTATCTAAAAAGCCTTATTGACTTACAGATTATTGAAAAAATACATCCTGTTGGATCTACATCCAATAAAAGTATTTATGCGATTAAAGACTCTATGTATACCTTTTGGTATCGCTTTGTAGAGCCGAATCAAGGCGCTATTGAAAACTTTAATGGCAATCTTGTATATAAGCAATACGTTAAACCTATGCTTTCACATTTCATGGGACCTGTATTTGAAACGATGGCGGAGCAATATGTACAGGCTCGGATTCACTGTGGAACAGTTCCATTTTTACCACAAGAAACGGGGCATTGGTGGGGAACTGACAGTAGAACACGACAACAGGTAGAAATCGATTTAGTAGCCTTAGCAGATATACAAAAGGACCCTAATGCAGGGCCTGTGCGCTACTTGTTAGTGGGCGAGTGCAAATGGAAAAATAACCCTATCGGTTTAGATGTATTAGTATCCCTCATGGACAAGGCTTGCGTATTGCATGGTGAACCATATTACTGGTTATTTAGCAAACGAGGCTTTGGATTCATAGAAGACAATGAACGGGTTGAGCTCATTGACTTACCAATGATGTATGAGCTATAAAATTTGTTGTATATAAAGGCTCGTATACTTTCAATTCCTACCAACTCGGTACGTTGATGAACTACCCCCATATTTGTTATGCTTAAGGTATAGAAAAATTTACTTTCACATCAAGTATGATTATACAAAACGAGGAGGTCCTCATGTCCCAATTTGAATTTATCGATAAACGTGTGCCAATTGCACTCGACAATCCTGCCATTACTCATGACATCTCTAAATGTAAAAACTGTACGTTGTGCCGTCGTGCCTGCGCTGACGTGATGAGCGTGCTCGACTATTATGACCTCGAATCCACAGGCGATGTGCCAATGTGTATTCACTGCGGTCAATGCGCGGCTGCATGTCCATTCGATTCTATGCATGCTAGATCTGAGCTTGATAAGGTGAAAGCTGCCGTTGCGGATTCAAACAAAATCGTAGTTATCCAAACGGCGCCAGCTGTGCGCGTAGCTATCGGAGAAGGCTTTGGTTATGAGCCAGGCACATTCCTTGAAGGCAAAATGGTTAGTGCCCTTCGTAAACTTGGTGCGGACTACGTAGTAGATACGAACTTTGGTGCCGATTTGACTATTATGGAGGAAGCATCTGAGCTCGTGGAACGCCTTAAAAATGGCGGTACGATTCCTCAATTCACTAGTTGCTGCCCTGCATGGGTGCGCTTTGCGGAAATCTATTTCCCTGAATTGTTGCCAAATATTTCCTCTACTCGTTCCTGCATCGCCATGGAAGCGGCTATGATTAAGACGTATTTTGCTGAGAAAAAGGGCATCGATCCTCGCAACATCGTGTCTGTATCTGTAAATCCTTGTACAGCTAAGAAGGCTGAAACCAAGCGGGAGGAACAAAATGCAGCGGCTCGTTATCACAATGATGAAAGCCTAGGCCTCGACACAGATATTTCTATTACAACGCGCGAATTTATCTACTGGCTCAACGATGAAAATGTTGACTTTGAAAGCCTCGAAGATTCTCAATTCGATGATTTAATCGGCATGGAAACTGGTGCGTCCATCATTTTCGGTAACACTGGTGGCGTTATGGAAGCGGCTATGCGTACGGCTTACAAGCTCGTTACAGATAAAGAACCACCTCCATATGCATTGACTCATTTAGAAGACGTTCGCGGCATGGATGGCGTAAAAGAAGCGACTGTACAACTTGGCGATGACCTAACATTATCCGTTGCTGTTGTACATGGCGGTAAAAATACCCGTGATTTCCTCAACGCTTTGAAAGAAAATGGCAAACACTATGATTTTATCGAAGTGATGGCTTGCCCAGGCGGCTGCATTGGTGGCGGTGGTCAACCACGCACTAAATTACCACAAGCCGTAAAAACAAAAGAAGCCCGCATTGGCGGACTTTACAAAGCTGATGAAGAGTACAAATACGTGGCATCCTATGAAAGCCCTGAAATTCAAGAACTATATAAAAACTTCTTGGGTGAACCACTAGGGCACAAAGCCCATGAACTATTACATACACACTTCACAGACCGTAGTGCACAACTAGGGGACCGCAAAGACGTGGTGCCTGAAACATGCCCTACATCACCTAAATATAAAGGGTAATTATAGTTAGACCCTATCGGCCCCTCAAAGCCGACACGCTACTGCGCTACGCGGAGCCCGAAGTCGTTTTGAGGGGCCGATAGGGTCTTTCTCTATGTACGTTTGTGGTTTAGGTGATGAAAGAGCATTGTTTCTGAAGAAGAGAGAAAATCCTCCGTCGGCCGGGTCTGTCCCCTATGGGGACAGGGCCATAAGTAGGGTGTGAGCTAACAGAGGAGCATAGCGACGCATGGGAGCCACACATCACTTAGTCCTGAACGTAAGATTTCGAGAATCGAAATCCACAGTAAAGGTAAAGTCGGTTTTGAAACCGATGGGGTCTTTCTCTATGTACGTTTGTGTGAAGGTGATATTAGGGCATTGTTTTTGGAGGTGAGTGTATGACTGAGGAAGAGTTATATAATCGTTATCATGAAATACAATCAACATATGTAGAGGTCAGATTTGTTGATGGAGAGTCATTGATAGGCAAGTTAGACTCATTTGTTTCTGGCGCAAATAATGAACCAGATGAAGCATCGATATATGTTGATTGTTATGAATTGTTTGCTAGTGAAATTAGTGAAATAGTGGAGCTTTCAGATTATAGCAGTAATAGTATTTAAGACTTATAATTTTAGGGATAATAATAGAACAGATTATAGAAAAACTCGTATCATTTGTTGTGATACGAGTTTTTGACATTTGTTTTATTGATAATAGAAATTAGCTAATTGACCATCTTGGTCTTAGATAATCCAGTTGTTATTATTTTCACCATGGTTACGTTTCCGGTAAATGGGAGGGGGCTTTTGTGTTGGCGGAGTTCTTAATGTTTCTGGTATAGTTGGTGATAGTATTATATTTTAGGAGGAACCCAATAAATGATATTATTTCAAAAGCTGTTAGTTTCTGAATTTTTTCTTTAATGTTTCTGAATTTTTCATCTTATTGAAATAGGCGGCTTCTTTTGATTTTATACAGTGACAAAGAATGTGAATTGGTTTAGCACTTGTTTTTGAATACGCATAATATAAGCGATATCCATCAGCTGTTTCCATATGATAAACAGGAAATCCTAATGAATTGATTTTACTGTTATGAGTGGCATCAATTTGTGTTGGATCAGATATTTTATATAGGCGTATCAGCATCCTGTCTATATCATCACGCACAGTTTTGGTAGAGCGTGTATAATCTGCTAAGAATTGTTTCTCTAACTCAAAGTCTTCAAACTTCCGTTGTAAAATTTTACCTTCGTCCAAACGTTTTTTATCATTGTCATATGCTTGATCATCTTCAACTATTGTTTCTTTAAGTTCTTGAATTTCTTGGGCATAGTAATTTTCTTTTTCTGTCATTTCGTGTTGTAGAGATTTATTTTTCTCTTCGAATTCATAGCTACATTCTTGGTAATAATTTGATTCTTCTTGTAATGTTATGTTTTGTGCTTTTAATTCTTTATTACGAGCTATAAGTACCTCTGACTCTTTCATTTGGGAGTTATATTTTTTTTCTATATTTTTTCTATCTTCTTGTGCAATACTTAGTTCTTGAGAGATTATCTTAATTTGCTCTTTTAAATCGTTGATAGCATCTTGGTCTATATTATTTACATCTGATTGTTGTGTTTTTAATGCTTTTTCCAGTTTTTGCTTAGAGGCTTCTAGTCTTTGTTTTTTTTCTTGTGAAAGTGCTAAATCTTTGGAAAGGATTTTTACCTTATCATTTAATTGGATAATTCTGTATTGGTTGTTTTTATACTCTTGATATTCGATGGAATCACTGGTAATCCATAAAGGAGCCCCATTTTCGTCGACTGAAAAGCTTTTGCCATAAATCGTCATAGCAATGAATACAACAACAGACATCATGGCAGATGTTAATTTTCCAGAGGTTTTAATGAAGGAGTAAATAGAATAGCCACCCAATGCGCACCAACCAATTGGTCCTGCGATGATAGAAACACCTTTAGCTACACCGGTATAGACGGCAAAGGGAAGGGTGATGCCTAGGAAACTCGTAAATATGGCATGGATGATTGTATTGATAGCGATGTAAACCCCAAAGGAACTACCGACGGTGATAAGTGAACTAATACCTACGCCCGATTTTAGAAAGCTGTTACGCAATACTTCACCACTTAGATGATTTGTTTGCAAGGATTGTTTGATTAACTCTTTGCGGTCAGATGATAAGTTATCTAGCTCCATATCTAGTTGACGAATCATTTCATCACGCTCTTCAGCACTTTGTTTTTCTAGGCTAGAAATGATGGATTGAAGTGTTTTTTGGTAAATAATATCCGCCTTTTGCTCAATATCCAACTCTTCATTAATGGAAGGATCTGTTTTAGCGGCACTTGCAATAATTTTATTAGATAATAGGGCTAGACTGCTATCTGGTATATCTAACTCCTCGCGAACCTCATCAATAAATAATGTATAGAGTTGCTCTTGAGAATAACTTTGTAATGCGCGAATCTCTTCTTTAATTTTGTTGTTGATATCTTGATGATTTTCTTTACTTTCACGGTCTATGTCATCATTTGTTTTCTTAGATTTTCCAAAGAAACCCATAACCGAGTTGATTGCTTTTCTTCCCGTAGTTACAGTGCTATTGAACTTATCTGAGAAAATATTCTTCATCGTTTGCTGGCGAAGTAGTGCGATTAAATAGGATAACTCCTCTTTAGAGGCATTTTGTAAGCCGTCAAACAGTGTAGGTGCCTGATAAGTTTTGTAAGTAAATTTTGTAGTAGACATAACGTAATCATTCCTTTATACACGTATTCATAAAACCTTCATCTTTTATATAGTATCATACAACACCTTTTCAGAAAATTATTTTTGTAAAAGCTTTCATATTACGTACTATTTATTACATACGATAAAAAAGTCATAATTGATTTAGAGATATGTTGTAATGAGGTATATTACAAACACAAAAAACTCTACCCTAGATTTCCTAAGGTAGAGTTTTCATCTATAAATCTCTATAATACGATGCTTATTGTATCGTATATTTGTTTGATATATAATTAACATAAGATAGTTAGACGAG
>ERZ773263.1289-NODE-1289-length-15166-cov-7.520151_pt1 | contig 15166 bp, 9 predicted proteins | sample MGYA00511076_ERZ773263 | MGnify/ENA primary metagenome ERZ773263 (study PRJEB29015, sample SAMEA2738155) | human oral metagenome | biome: human oral; feature: human-associated habitat; material: saliva | place: China | collected 2195 ... | reverse complement strand
CCGTCCGCTCATAGTACCCAAAATCACGAATACGACGATATTCAACCTTTTCAACGAAACGGAGAAAAGTACGCCGCAACACATACGAACGCGTTATCTCCACATACGCATTCCGATACCACGCATAAAACAATAGACAACTAAAAATGATAACCAATTCTGCCGCAATAAAAGCTATAATTCCACCAGAATTAAGCCATCCCCTAGAGAAATCGACAATAAATATTATCAACGCCACAATACTCGCGATGAAAAATCCCCAAGCGGCAACCAGCAAAAATCCCATCCGGTGTATATTCTTTTTACCTGTAGACTTCCCTCGATTACGTTTCGACAGAAAACTCCGCCCGAAAGCAGAAAGTAGGGGACCCAAAAATGCGTTATCCACAGTACACCGCCAAAGGTGAATTAGTTGCCCTCATCAGACGAACTCCCAGAAGATTTCTTATCATTTTCAGAGAAATTAGCCCCACCAGAAGACATAACCATCCCCCACGCCTGCCCCGAACGCATATAATCCCTCAGCATACCCTGATCATCATCCGAATCCGCCTCAGCCCAACGCTCCTGTTCCATACGAAACACCATCTGAGCCTGAATATACAACAAATTAGCCTGCACACTCGTCACAAGTACCGACCCCGTACCAGCAGAACTATCACTAAATAAAACTATCCCAGCTTCCTCACGATTACCATATGCACGAAACATATTCACATCTTTAAAATAAACCTTCTGCACACGCCTTAATAAATCACGACGCAACACATAAGTACGCGTAATCTTCACATAAGCATTCCGATACCATACATAAAACATGAAACCAAAAAATATAAACAGAAATTCTGCTACCCCAAAGGCTATAAATGTTTCTAATGAATTTCCGCCGCTATTCACCGTGTTACCGATAAATAGGATAATCGCACCAATACCTGCAATCCATGACCCATAAGCTGCAATTATCAGCAGCCCAATGCGGTGAACATTAGATTTACTAGTTTTATTCTGGTTACGCTTCGACAGAAAACTTCTGCCTAGCGCAGAAACAAGAGGACCTAAAAATGCTTTATCCACAACGAGCTACCTGTATTGGGACAAATCTATTCATCGGAAGAGTTTTCCTCAGATGAATTTTGGTCTGGCTTGTTGAGGTTCTCGGGAAATTCCATCCCAGTATTCTCTAAGCACACCCGATGAGCTTGCCTCGAAGACACATACTCCAAAACCTGCTCATGATCCTCATCAGACTCAGGCTCAGCCCACCGTTCCTTGAGAATGCGAAACGCAAGCTGCCCCAACACATAATCATAATTAGCCCACACACCGTGAAGCTGAACACCAAGAGTAGGGAAACCCTCCTCATCTTCAGGGCCATTTAAATACAACCCATCAGTATCAATAGCGCCATTCGGCTCATCATGATATCCGTACCCGCTAATATGCCTATACTCAAGTTCCTCCACAAGCCTGAACAGGTTCCGCCGCCGCACATACGAACGCGTAATCTCCACATACGCATTCCGATACCACGCATAAAACAACAGGCCAAGCAGAATAAGAACAACCTCACCAACCGCGAATATCATAATGCCGGTAAAAGTAGTACCACCACCGTTAATAGTGCTCCCAGTAAAAAATATTGCTAAAGCAACACTAAAAACCCAAATACCCCAAGCCGTTACAATCATCAGAGGCATCCGCTGAATCTCAGCATTAACTTTCTTACTCCGGTTATACCTCGACAAAAAGGTACGACCTAAAGCGGAAAGAATAGGACTCAAAAACGCATTATCCATTTAGGAATTCCTTTCTCAAATTACCCGCAATAGAATATTTAGCACTTTAATCAAGGATCAAGCGACTTATAACAGGAAGTTAAGTTATCGTTATTATCTTACTCTGGAGCACCAGCAGGTGTATTCGCATCCTGCTCGGTAGGACTACTCGTAAAGGACTTTCGGTCCTTCCAGGTCTTCGCACCATTCTTCGCAAGGTTTTTATAATCACCTTGTTTCTGGATTTCCGCTCCGGCTGCATCCCACATGAGATCCGCTCCACTCTTATCTTTCACTTTGGCACGATTGAGGGCTTCAGGATTATCTCCTGGGTGCTGAGCCATATAATCGTTCCTATCCATCTGCAAAATCCTGTTCTTCGGCAGAGCTTCGACCGAACTCATCCCAACGTTAATGGGCATTTCTGCAATCTGGGAGGTTGTATTCTTGACCCCAGAAGCCGCTAGTCGCTGTATACGACCACCATCTGGTAGATGCCTGATGCCCGGAAGCTTCGTGTAATTCACCTTGTTTGTCACATAGTTGGGGGCCATTTTAAATCCAGCACTGGCTCCCTTCATTATGCCGCCGGTCGTTGCACTTAGCATCATGCCCCGAACGCTCCAATCATCCCCGGCATTTTTACTGTAATCGTAGGCTCCCTCAATAGCGCCAGACGTCATATTGCCAATAACTTCTCCACCCGTCTTACCCATAAAAGTAGTGTGATTATCAATAAAATCCCTTTTTAGGACATCTGAGTTTTTCGCCCTAATCTTTGTCACTGTCTTATTCGCCCAACGACCCGGTGCTTTATTCGCCAGGAAACGATATTTCTGGATTCCTTGAGCAACCTGTCCCTTCTCCCAGAGGATTCCGCCACGGCCTAACGTGAGTATTTTAGTCGCACCAGCCGTAGCACCACCGACCAAACCACCGACAAGCGAGTCTTTCCCAACAGCACCCCAGTCGATACCGCCATCAGGACCAACCTTATCCATAGCCGAGGCCGCAGCGGAAGCCGCGCCTGCAATCGCACCCAACGCGATAATCGCCACCGGCCCAGTGAAAGCTACTGCGGCAACAGTAGCAACTATAGCTACGGCATTCAGGAGCAGCTTTCCTACAAAACGTTCATTAGCATGCTCCGCATACTTATCGTATTCCTCAATCGACACGGGCCGCGTGCCCCAGGGATCCATGAGTCCTACGGGGTTATTGCCCACGAAGGAATACGAGTCTGCAAACCAGCCGGTACCTGGGACCGATTCAAGCGGGTCGAGCGAGAGGAAATGCTTCGATGCAGCATCGAAGGTACGCACGCCCATGACGTCCAGACCAGCAACATGTACGCTACCAGCTCCCGAGAAGGCGAAGCCTTGAGGAAGAAGAGACTCCACCACGGAAGGCACCTTTCCCCAGGGTTCCTGCTGTGAGGGAGTTCCCACACCCCACGGGTTAAACCCGCCCGGAACGCTCACCTGCGAGAACCCACCGTCATGACCGGGTGCAGGAACAGAACCGGCACCCAAAACTTGAGGAATCGGTGCGGTTGGATCCCAGAGCAAAGGCACGGATCGACCATCAAGCCCCGTCACCTGAGCAAGCTCGCCCACGGCATCCGTCACCAAGCGCACATGAGAGTGTGCTTCCGTCGAGTGCCCCGCCTCGGCAGTATCCGTAACGGCAGCAAGAGAATCCCACATGCCCCACGAGTACTCACGTGTTCGGTGGTTGCCCTGGCTTGTTGTTACCGTCTCTTGGGAACGGCGCCCAGCGGCATCGTAACCGTAAGTTGTAACCGTTTCCAGAGGATTATCCTCGCCCACATTCTCGCGCGCGATAATCTCAACAAGTTGATTGAGCTCGTTATACCTAAACGTACGTTCACCCAGCAAAACGCGCTCAGAGCTTTGCTGTTTGTTCTCCCGCGTTTCAGGCTCAGTGGGGCGGCGGTACAGACGTTCACGAACCATGAGCCCGGCATCGAAAGTCCATTCAAACTCCCGTTCACCCTGGCGAGCGCCCGTCAGCTGCCCAGCGGCATCATAGGAATACATAACCAGGGAGTTTTCGGTATCGAGCCCGATAATCCGGCCTTCACGGTCACGGATAATTTCAGTCCGTTCCGTATGAGGGGCATGTTCCGCGTCTTTCCCACTATGGTGAGGCGCGGTGCGGGTGTAAGAAGACACCAAACCAGAGTCGCCATCAAACTCCCAGGTGGAAAGGGTATCACCCAGCTGCGCACGCACTAGGCGCCCCATCACATCGTAGGAATACTCCGCAACCGTCATCTCGTCGTTATGAGAGGACGATGCTTCACGACGTACAGCATGACCGGCACCGTCATAAACGGTCTGTTCGGTGCCGTACGGGGTAACCATCATGGTGCGGTAGCCGTCTGCATCGTATTCGAACGTAAGCGTATAAGCGCCGGTCGAAACGAAAGTGCTCAGACTCTGGGCTTTCGCGTCAGTATCCGCAGAATTGTGGAAGTTCTCGTTCGTTTCTGCGCCAATAACACCCGTGCGGGATCGTTCGATGAGGAATCCTCGGGCATCATACACATACCGATGCTCAAGGTAGGAACCTTCGGGCGCTTGAGGATCGAGTTCCTGCGCGGTTACATAATCGCGCACCCATAGCTCACGATCCCCGCGTTCACGCCCGTATTCGGCGAGCAGCACACCGTTGCAGCTGGCGCTCTTGAGGTTACCGCCACGCTTGTAGTTATAGGCGTATGCATAATCTTGAAGACCGTTAAAGTAACGGGTGGGACGACCAGCGGCATCGTAGGCGTACTCTTCCACGATCTCGTGGGATGTGCCGGTGCCTCGCGTCACGCGGGTTACCCGGTCCATAGCATCATACTCGTAGGCAGTAACCTGACCGGTAGCGTCCATAACCTGCGCCACCTGTCCGTTTTCGGTGTATGAGAAGTGGGTGCGATACCCCAGACCATCCGTCACACGGACTATCTGCCCGGCAGCATCGTACGCGAAGGTGCGGCGACCGTAGGTTGTACCTTGGACTGAGGTGATACGACCGCATTGGTCATACTCGTAGGCGGCAACTCGCGCACCTGAAACTACACGGATAACACGACCGCACGAATCGTAGACGGTTTTTTCTTCAGTGCCATCGGGGTTGATACGCCGTACAAGCTGAGATGCGGCGTCATATTCAAACCGGGTGACCGCCCAGCGTGTGGGTTCTGCCTCGCGCAGTACTCCTTCGGCATCAGGAATGCGTTTAGGAGTATCTAGGCCAACGGCATGCATTGTTGTACGTCCAGCGGAATCATATTCGTAGGTCTCAACACGACCTGCGGCAGATACTACACGCAGTGGGCGCCCAGCCTTATCGCGTTCGATACGTGTCAAGCCACCGGAGGCATCCAAAATTTCTACGGGACGACCAGCGGCATCATAGGTCACCAAGTCTTCCATATGTTCTTGGCCGCGGCTAGTCTGTGTTCCCTCGGTAGTTACGCGCCCGAGCACATCAAGCCGTTTGAACGAAGAACCAGAAGCGGCAATAGTACGTTCAAGGCCACCTTTACGCTGCACGAAACGTTTTGCTTTCACACCGGTCGGGTCTGTGACACTGGAAATTTCACCCGCAAGGTCATAGGTGTATCGAGTAGTAGCGCCCGTGGGATCCGTGATACTGCTCAGCTGCGATAGCCCATCCCAGGTGTACTCCCAGGTGCCGCCCGAAGCGTTTACGTAGCGCGCAAGGTTGCCCCAGGTATCGTAATCCGCCCGAGTTACGCGCCCCAGAGGATCGGTCACAGATACGACGTCGCCGCCTTGGTTATAGGTAAAGCGGGTTGTGTTCCCCTCGGGGTCGATAACCGCTGAGGGAAGGAAACCGCGGGTATGCTCTGCACCGTAGCGTTGCTGCGCCTGCTGTACGAGCGCTGGAGTGCCACTTTCAGCAGAGGTCGGATAAATAAACTTCCACCGGGCACCTTCCGGGTTCTGGATAGCGGTTACTACTCCCGAGCTGCTGTAGGTCAGTGTATTTTCATACCCAAGACCATCAATAATTGTGATAACGCGCCCGAACTCATCACGTACAAGGCGAGTAGTATCGCCCGCGCCGTTGGTGATAGCCACAAGATCCCCGTGGGAGTCATACGTGAAATCAGTACGTACACCGCTGGGATCGATCTGTGCGATGAGGTTACCACGTTCGTTCCAGTCAAAATGTGTGGTTGCGCCGGTACCATCCGTCACCGCGCTGGGGTTCGGATTCGCCGTATCATCGTACTCATAGGTTATTGTGGTCGGGTCGCCCAAGTTGCGCCGGTCGCGTGCATCCCGCACTGAAATACTTGTCAGACGGTCATAGTCATCCCAAACATACGTGTAATCCGCGCCTTCGGGGGTGCGTTCTCGGGTTATGCGGCTGCGCGAGTCGAAACGCCGCGTGGTCAAAGAACCGTCACGCCCCGTCACACTAATGCGGTTGCCCCAGGAATCATACCGCATGGTTTGTTTGCTTCCGTCCGCCGCAGACAGTGCAACTAAGCGTCCCTTTTCATCACTGCGCCAGATATTGGGGTTCTCACCCGTTTCAGCGTCAGCGACAATCGTCATCAGCCCCTGAGCGTAGGTGTATGAGACTTCACGCCCATATTCGGTAAGCTGATGGATCACCCGTCCGGAATCATCGTAGGTGTTTGTCACCTCAACGTGACCGTTAACGTTGGTAACTTCGCGAATCAGCCCTTCGTCTGTATGCGAGTATGCGCGCGTTCCGGCGTTCGTGGTCGCCGATACCAAGTGTTCGCCTTCGTAGGTATACTCCACCACGGCAAGCTCTTCGCCAGCGCGGTCGCCACGAGTGTTGTAGGTGTAAGCAGCTACAGGACGTTGAGGCGTGGTCGAATCATTCGAGTTCTTGCCGTAGAGCATGTAAAGACCGCGTTCAGTAACCGGATGCACGAGTTCCACAATCCGGCTCTGATCATCTCGACAAGCAATTACCGTATTTGCCGTATGCCCTTCAACGGTACCCGCCCAATCTCCGGCAGGAGTGAAGAAAATCCGATGGTGTTTAGCGTTAGATACCACCCAGTAGAACGGCGCCGAGGAACCAGCGGTACCAGTCTTCGCTTGGGAATACGCCTCATCACGAAGCTGTGCAAAACGCTCGTACTGATTCGCCCCAATCGTAGCCTTCTCCAGCCACCAGGGTTCGTGGGTGCATCGCGCATACCCCTCACCTTCACGGGCGAAGAAGAGGATACGACCATCGTGGGTATGCCAGCGGGCTTCCTGAGCGGTAAATTCCATGTGCTGGTCTAATGTGGATGCCCACCCGGGACCAAAAACACCCGAAGGTATTTCATCAGGATGCGTAACCGCCAAGCTGTTGTACATACGTTCCAGGCGCAAAGTACCCGAACCAGTACCGGGGAAGGAAAGGTCGAGCTCTTCCTCAATAAAGTTACCGGTAGCAGCGTTCACGGGGTCGTTTACATATCCTGAAGAGAGCGTTGCGCCCGCAACAGTTGCAGCGGGAATATCGAGTTCACCTCGTTCTTGTGCCTTCACACCGGCACTCGCTAGAAGCTGTTCCACCATAGAGCTATCGTAGGTCGCCACCATATTGCCGGAGGCGCCTGCCTGACGGAAAGCCTCAGCGATCACGTGTACGAAGGATGCATCCTCCATATTTTTGCCAGCCCAGTCACCCGTTGCTTTGAGCAGACCCATAATATCGAACTGACCCCAGGAGGTATTTTCCATAAACCCCTGGTATTCCTTTTGGATGCTTTCAAGTTTCTTCCCCAAGTCCTCACTCAGGGTGCGCGCTTGATTGAAGTAGACATCAAGATTATCGGGGATGGCAGAAGTCATTGAGACGCCCGGGCCGCCCACCTTAATATTTTTCCTAGCCGGATCCAGCGTATCCATCACCATATCAGAGACGGTTTCCAGGAGAGAGCCGCCCTTGCCTTCTCCTCCTTGAGAAGAGTTCTCGGTCGCTGGCGGCGGTGTGCGTAAACTGGGTCCAGTCCTGTTGATATCGGGGGACTGCTTACTCTGTAACCAATCAGTAAATTGCTCAATCGGATTACGTTTCTCCCAGTCACGGACTTTCTGCCGGTTCTCTTGCTCTAGGCGGGCAAGCTCTTTATATTTCTGAAGCTCATTGGCGGCATCAGAGAGCGCATCGCCCAGCCGTTTTCCATCGCGAAGAGCAGTTTCCGTGTTGTGCGCAAAAAGGTCCGCGTATGGTCCGGCAAATTCGGTCATCGCTTGATCGCGAGCGCCTGAACGCTGGGTGGAGTCCGTGGTGTGCAAATATTCGGAGGCTTCACGCAGCTGACGCATCAGCTGGTCTGCTCTGCCGTTATCGAAGTGCACGTCTTCTTTTGAAGCTTCATATTTCTCAGACATCAGGAACTCCCCGGAAGTGTGTAGTTTCAGATGGTGTGATGCTCACGAGCGCGCTCTGCCCGCGCCAAAGCAGATGGGCATAATGCGCCGCGCCTCTTTAACTGAGGCTTGATCAGGCATGACATCTTCCGTATAAGCAGCGATCACTGGTGTATTCGCGCTCTAATTCCTTGAACGCATTCACATTTCATGGACTACGGAAGTTTCAATCAAGGCTATCTACTTTAACGTTGAAGGTCAAGGATATTTAGGGGCATTCTTGAACGTGTTTCATCGTGCGTATACAGTTGTGGTGCCCTCTAGTACACCACCTACACAAAGAGCTTTGATCGCGAATAAAGCGGGATTACCAACGCTTTATTCGCGATCAAAGCTCTTTGCATTCCAAGGAATGGATGCCCCAACCGGATATTCTCTGAGCACCAGAACCTAGCGGTATCCAGCACCCAGCGCAGAAAGGAAGAAAGGCTACAACAACCCCTTATCTTTGAGCCAATTTGCCGCTGCCGTGGATGGGTCCAGTTTCTTATCGCCGGATACCTCGTCATTGAGCGAGCGTAAATCGTCGGTCGTCAGCACCGCGCTGATGCGGTTCAGCACCGCCTGCGCATCCTCGGGTACCCGTTTGGTGTTGATAATGGGGAGTACCTGCTGCGCCGGAATCATGTTCTTCGGGTCTTCGAGCATCACAAAATTGTTCTGCGTAATTGCCGGGGTGGTCGAGTACAAATCTACAACCTGCACGGTGTTATCCTGCAGGGCTTTGACGGTGAGTGCCCCTCCCCCGTCCGCAAGCGAGACGAATTCCGCCGGAACGCACCCGTACTTATCTTTGAGCCCCGGAATTCCGTAGGCGCGTTCGGCAAATTCGGGAGCGGCACCAATCTTCAGTTCGGTACAGACCTTCGCCATATCATCCAGGGTGTGCAGATTGTATTTTTGGGCGGTCTGCTGGGTGACGACTAAGGTATCTTTATTTTCCGCCTGCGAGGCGTCCAGAGCCTTGAGGTTTTTATCCAGCACCCCACCGAGCGCCTGCAGAATCTCTTGTTTAGTCTGCGCTGTGGAATTCTCGTCAAGATACAGCAGCAGGTTGCCCGAGTACTCGGGGATCACGTCGATAGCCCCGGAGGTGAGCGCCCCCAGGTAGGCTTCACGCGCGCCAATCCCCAGCTGGGTGCTCGATTTAAACCCGTTTTTATTTAGTGCTTGGGAGTATATTTCGGCGAGAATCTGCGACTCTGCGAACGCTGCTGACCCCACAATAATGCCGTCGTGTTCACCGCCGAAAACGTTTTCGCCGCTCAGCCCGCAGGCGCTCAGCGTTCCCAGCGTCCCGAAGGCACCGAGGACACCCAATGCCCGCCGCCTGGTAACGCCGCGTGCCATTCCAGTCTCCGCCGTTCCTTGGCTTTTCGCGCTCTTTCCGGATAGAGAAGAACGATCGTTCGTGTTTCGGCGATGCGCCAGGCTCATGCGTGCGCCCCTTCCGTGTGCGAGTTTGCCGCATCCAGTGCGCTCTCGTGTTTCTGTTGCCTATGACGTTTGGATGCGCCTCCGCGCCCGCTTCCACCCCGCAAGGGCACGGGGGTCACGGCCCGCTGTGCTAGGGCCATGAGCGCATCCACCACAAAGGCGAGTACCGCTACCAGCAAGGTTGCCACGAGCATACGCGGATAGTCCCGCACCGCGAGCCCATCGAAAAGGTACCGGCCCAGGTTATTCCCATTAATGTAGGCGGCGATAGTCGCGGTCGCGATCACCTGCAGCACCGCGCTGCGCAGACCGCCCATAAACACCGGAAGACCCAGAGGAATCTCAACCCGGCGAAGAATCTGCCCTTCGGTCATGCCTTGGGCGCGTGCCGCATCAACCACATCCGGGTCAATCCCGGTCACGGCTTCGAGGGTGTGCGCCAGTAGGGGCGCCACCGCGATAATCACGAGCACCACGAGCGGAGGAATCGCGTTAACCCCAAACCAGAGAGCCAACAGGGTCAGTAAACCCAGGGCAGGCAGGGCGCGCAAAGCGGCGGTAAACCCCAGCAGAGCGTGCCCGCCGCGGCGTGTATGCCCAGCCCACAGCCCCAAAGGCACGGCAATCACCAGGGCAATCGCAACCGCAAACACGGTGATGCCCAGATGCTCGACGGTGCGCGCAAGAATACCCTGAGCGCCTTGCCAGTTGGCGCCATCACCCAGAAAAGCGAAGGTACGTTCTATAACATTCATGCGGTCCTCCAGGCGGTCAGGCGCCGTGCCGTGAGGGCAAGAAGCGCATCGGCGAGGTAGGCTAAGGCGGCGCTGAGCACCACGCCCGTGATAAGTTCGGCGGGGATGCTACGCGCCAGTCCGTCGGTAAAAAGCGTGCCGAGCGAAGAAACACCAATAACCGCGCCCACAGAAACCATTGCAATATTCGCCACCGTCGCCACACGAATACCGGCAAAAAGCACGGGCAAAGCGAGCGGTAATTCCACCGTGAAAAACGCACGAGCCGGGGTGTATCCCAGGGCGCGCGATGACTCCACTACGTGCTCGGGAACTGCATTAAAAGCATCTACCCCGGAACGCACCATCAGCGCCATCGTGTAGATCGTGAGCGCCACGAGCACGTTCACCGGCGAAATAATGCTGGTTCCTAGAATCAGCGGCATGAGCACGAAGAGCGCAATCGATGGGATTGTGTAGAGCAGCCCGAAACCGTGCACCAGGGCGTGCGCACCACTCCGGTAGGTTTTTGCGCCGTCTTCCCGCGCGCGGCGTCGGCTCGCATACCGCGCCACCGGAATCGACAGGGCGGTTCCCACAAGTACCGGAATAATGCCCTGGTACAGGTGATTGAGGGTCAAATCAAGGACGCGCTGGATGTTATTTCCCAACCAGTCCCAGTGCATCGAATCTGCCAGCAACAGGTTCATACTATCCCCGCCCAGAGGTTGATGCGGTGCCCTCGCCCGATACTGCGGCTTCGCGTGTGCGGCGGTAGCGTTCGCGGCGAATATACCGCACCTGGCGCATCACATCGGCAGGCAGCAAGGCACCCACGGACTGGCTAACGAAAGATTCCACAAAATCATTAGCGGGATTCGTCAGGATCTCTTCGGGAGCGCCGTACTGGGCGAGCTTGCCGCCGGGGGCGAAGACCGCAATATTATCGCCGAGGAATAGGGCCTCATCAATATCGTGGGTTACGAAAACAATGGTCTTATGCAGCTCGCCCTGCAGGCGCAAAAGTTCTTCCTGCAGTTCGGTGCGCACAATCGGATCGACCGCAGAAAATGGCTCGTCCATGAGCAGAATGGAGGCATCCGCCGCGAGCGCCCGCGCGACTCCCACGCGTTGGGCCTGCCCGCCGGAAAGCTGAGCCGGGTAGCGCTGCGCTAAGGACGCATCCAAACCCACGGTACCCAGAAGGTCAAGAGCGCGTTCTTTCGCCTGCGATTTGGAGGTGCCGTTCAACAGGGGCACGGTCATAACGTTCTCAAGCACGGTACGATGCGGCAGCAGCCCGCCGCTTTGCATGACGTACCCGATGGATCGGCGCAGCTTGTAGGGGTCTTGGTCTGCGATATTTTGACCGCCGATGGTGATCGTGCCTTCCTGCGGCTCGACCATGCGGTTGATCATGCGCAGGGTGGTGGTTTTACCGCACCCTGAGGAACCGACGAAAACGGTGGTTTCACCGGCGGGGATGCTCAGAGTCAGGTTATTGACCACGGTGTTAGCGCCGTAGCGTTTAGTGACCTGGGAGAATTCGATTCCCGCAGTGCGTGTTGCCTGCGCGGAGTTCGACGGTATGGTGTCTTGGGGAGTGGATGCTGGCATTCGATCTCTTCCGTATGCGCCGGTTTTGCCGCCGTGTGTACAGACGTTGTGCAAATAACACAACGTCTCCACCCTAACGGAAATTCCAAGAAATTGAAACGAACCGGCGTGTTTACCGGTCTGCCAGCTACTACTCTCCTCTTCCCTGGTGTAAAAAGAGCCTTGATTTCAAGAAAGCGTCGAAAAATACTCTTGCTTGAAATCAAGGCTCTTTTAGCAGAAAAAAGGCTGCGGGCGCACAAAATATAATGCGCAAGACATAGAATACGCAGGCTTGAGAGCAGGGCGCGGTTAAAGAAAAATCCGCCCCCACTGTAGAAGCCTGGAGGGCGGATTGTGGCTCCGACCTCAACACGATAAAATTTTCAGGGCGAGGGAGCTTAGACCTTAAATGTAGAGAATCTTCTACAGCCTTAGTTCTTAAGTTTTCAAACTCCTCAAGGGGTATTTCGTGATTTTGTTTAGGTAAACTAGATATCAAATCATGTTTACTGGTCTTTCGTTCCACCACCTTTCGGCAAAAGATACAGGGGCTTCTACCAATTCGCCACGCACATCAAGTTGACGACGAAGCAATTAATAAATATATTACATGTTATATCTGTCGTGTAAATTAATTTAATATCTATATCTAGAGTCTAGCTGTAATCCTCTTTAAAGTTATTTATACGCTCTAGCCAGTTCTGAATAAGTGAGTCAACCAGAGTGGATTGATCTAAGTGTGCGGTATGACCCGCACCATCTAAAATCGCATAAGATGCATGCGGATAATTTTCAAGAATATTATATGCATCTATATAGCCCACAAGATTATCTTGACGCCCAGTTATAAACAGTGTAGGTCGATAAAACTTATAGCTCTTTGGTTCAGGAATTCCAATAAGCTCCGTATTAGATGCAATAGAATCAATAGTTTGTTTATTTAAACTTGAAAATGCAGGGAGAATATATTTGTTAAATTTTTCGAAATTTTCCCTCGTCTCTATAATGGATGTTTTTGTATATACGGATCGTTGGGCAGGATCTAAACTAGCCAAAAATGACTTATCTGTAATTACCGGAATTCGCACTGGCACATTACGTGCAGAATTATTCGCAATAATCTCAGGGCAAAGCATTCCTAAACCAAGAACTTTTTCTGAATTCATATATGTTAAAGCACGAGCTAACATACCCCCAAATGAATATCCAAAAATAGCAAACTCATCTGAACCAATTTCTTCATCAATAATTTTCTGGATATTATCAAGTACAGAACTATATCCATTTATGCCTGTTAAATAACTACTCTTTCCCATCCCTGGTAAATCGACATAGATACGTTTCCAATTACCCGAGAGACCAAATACACGATCTAGCGGCAAAAGCGAACGATGATCCAAAGGGAAACCATGAATACATAAAAGAGGTGTCCCATTGCCGAGAATGCGGGTATACATTCTATTTCCCCTTCCTTACGCAGAAGATCTGGCAATAAATACTAAGATATGCCTCTCTGAAGATACACTGTTACATTTCTATGCGAACTAAAACAGTTCACTTAGTCTATACACCATTGCCTTCCAAAGACTATATCCTTAAAGAACAGATAATAATACATATGCTCTATATAGCCATTATTTTCGAGCATCAATAAATAGTTGAACAAAATAATCCCATAGAAACCTTACTAAACTTAAATATTACAAATTGCTACTCTATTATAATTTACCTTTCTCACCTTCCTGAGTATTTATGATTAGTAAAACTTGCGTCGAATACAAATATTTCCCCAATAGCAACTCATATTTCCTATAAACTCACCCCTCCCTTATTTATCTTACACATCGAACTTTATAATTTTACTGACAAAGCTTAATCCGTTGCAGCAACTACCTTTGGTAATCACCATATATACAATTTGTGACATCTACTGTCATATATGAAATACTAATTTGTATGCGGGCTGATAGATTACTTTCCATCATATGGCTTCTGAGGGGACGTGGTCCCATGACGACTGCGCAACTATCTAAAGAACTAGAAGTGTCGACTCGAACAATATTGCGCGATGTAGATGCACTCTCTTCAGCAGGAGTTCCCATATATACCGAACGCGGACCCCATGGGGGAATCAGGCTACTCGCTGAGTATAAGACTGATGTTAATGCGCTCACGGCTGAAGAAAGCCAAGCGCTCTTCGCATCCATTAGCTCATGGGGTCCAGACTCGTTAGGGCTAGGAAAATCACTTACATCGGGGCTCCGCAAGCTTCTGGCAGCCACTCCCAAAGCATATGTTGAACAGACTATAGATGTAGCTTCACGCGTTATTGTAGATCCTAAAGGGTGGTTACCAATGCCAGAGCATGAACAAGCTACTGATATCTTCTACCTCATCCAGAATGCAGTTTTTGGAAAATACTCTGTGCAGATTAAGTACCACGAGAAAAACAACCCAAACACAAAGACCAAGCTTATAAACCCGCATGGTCTAGTTAGCGCTGGAGCATCATGGTATGTATGTTTAACTAGTAATAAAAATAAGGAAACAGTATACTTTCAAAAGCTTTCCCGTATTGACGAGGTACGCCCTTTGCCGCATATTCCTATCCCAAAGAATGAGGACATAGACGTTGCAAATGAGTGGCAACGTCATCGTATAGAATTTCAGAAGAATTTTGTCCCACTAACTATATATGCATGGGTAAAGGATATACGGTGGAACGATATCAGGGAATGGACAGGCAGGGCAAATCCAATACCAAGTAGAAAGATACCTCCCTCGCCAACTGGGTGGACCTATTACCAGCTAGATTTTTTTGATTATTTACATGCTATGACGGTTCTTCTTCGTCTAAATGTAGATATTTATATAGACTCTCCTACAAACGTGCGGGACGATCTGCTAGCACTTATCCGAAATATTGAAAAACTCTACGGGTTCTAAGCGGTTGTGGTGCTATTTGGTTATTGGACAGAGGGTTATTCATTAGGGGTGGTCTTGGAGCCGAAAAATAGTGCCCGCACGACCGAGAACACCCGATGATACGAGCTTAGGAGTCTGCGGAAGATTGCAGACAGTGCCCGCCAGCATTTGGAGTGCGCGATTACCGTGTTCTACCACCCGGTGGTGGTGAATCTGACCGGCTAACCTGCTTCTCGTCATC
>ERZ773263.1284-NODE-1284-length-15217-cov-13.495449_pt1 | contig 15217 bp, 5 predicted proteins | sample MGYA00511076_ERZ773263 | MGnify/ENA primary metagenome ERZ773263 (study PRJEB29015, sample SAMEA2738155) | human oral metagenome | biome: human oral; feature: human-associated habitat; material: saliva | place: China | collected 2195 ... | reverse complement strand
CTACTTATTCTGTGAATTTCATCGATAAAAAGAACATCACCTGGTTCAAGACTAGTTAATATAGCAGCTAAATCTCCAGATTTCTCTATTGCAGGTCCTGAAGTATATTTAATCCCTACTTCCATCTCATTAGCAATAATTGTCGCTAATGTTGTCTTACCTAATCCAGGAGGACCGTATAGTAAGCAGTGATCTAGAACTTCACCACGAAGTTTTGCAGCTTCTATAAATATTTTTAAATTACTTTTTATCTGTTCTTGTCCTATATACTGGCTAAGAAACTTCGGTCTTAAAGACTGTTCCTCTCGCTCCTCACCAAAATTTTGGCTTGCAGATACCATTCTATCTTCCATAATTTCCTCCTTTCATTAATTATGCATTCATCAATAATTTTAATCCTTGTTTTACATATTCATCGACACCAGCGAAGTCGAATACTGATAATTTTTTCTCGATTTTTGCAAGCTCTTTTTTACTATATCCTAGAGCTTCCAATGCTAACATTGCTTCACTTAGATAATTATTTACAGCAGTTGGAGCACTACTAATATTTGTCATACTGAAATCGACTTTACCTTGTAAATCAAGGATAATTTGTTGAGCAGATTTTTTCCCAATTCCAGGAAACTTCGTTAAATATGTTACATCTTGATTCTCGATAGCTCCAATAATTTCTTCACTAGTTCCTCCAGCTAATATAGCTAAAGCACTCTTAGGTCCTACACCCTTTACCTTTAATAATAGTAAAAATACTTTTTTCTGATCTTTATTAGAAAATCCATAAAGTATATTAGAATCTTCTCTTACTTGTTGGCTTATAAAAACAGTTTTCTCTTCACTCAATTGATATTCGTATGGGTTCGCAACAACTATTTCATAGCCTATTCCATTGTTATCAACAACAATATTTGTCGGATTAATTTCCGAAATTTTTCCTTTAATATATGCGTACATTACATTCACACTCCTGATTGATTATTTAATTATAAAATTAATCGTAAAAAATCTCAAGTGTTTTATTTAATCAAAATAATTACTTACTTCATAAAAAAACTTGGCACATTATGTACCAAGTTCATATTTCTATTTTACTTTATCTAAATCGACATTCATAATTTTAGCAGTTGCTTCTACTTTTTTATATGCATCTTGATCCACATCAGTAAATCCAGTGATACTGAACATCTTTGTGAATAATTCTTTCATTTTCGGATCATTTTCAACATCACGAAGAGCTTTTTCTAATTTTTCCTGTAACTCTTTATCCATTTTGCTAGAAGTTGTTACCATAATACCAGGAATCATATCACTAGTTGCTAATTTTTGAATATCTGTTTTTGCTTGTGGAAAGTCTTTAGCATATCTATCTTCTACCCCATCAAATGTCGCTATTACATCAACATCTTTGTTAAGAAGTAATTGTAAACTCTTATCATGTCCTCCACTAAATTGATAGCTAATGTCTTTATCTAAATTAAGACCTGCTTCAACTAACATAGCACCTGGATAAATATACCCTGATGAAGATGAAGGATCTACAAATGCTACTTTTTTACCTTTAACATCTTGAAGTGACTTAATACCAGAATCTTTTCTTACATATAACTCAGCAGTGTATCCAGGTTTCCCTGTTTTACCCTTAGATGTTAGTATAGGTTTTGCACTACTTTGTTTTTGAGCAAGTAAAGATGAAAATGGAGGAATGATACCAAAATCAACACTACCACTACCTAAGCCTTCAACTACACCAATATAGTTACTAGCTGTAAAAGCTTCTACTTTTACCCCTAATCTTTCAGAAAGATAATCAGAGATTGGTTTAAGATCTTCAACAAGTTTCTCACTATTTTTCAGAGGAACAAATCCCATTTTAATAACTTTTTCTTCTTTTTTCGTTTCAGTCTTTGCAGTACATCCGACGATAGAGAAGATAAAAATAAAACTAAATAACGCCAATAATATTTTCTTCATATTATTTCCTCCTCGATATTTTAAATAAATTTGATATAATTTTATCACAAAAAAAGCAATATATCTACCTTTTGAAAGGAAATAATAACAATTTTTAACAATAATTTTACTCATTATTAAAATAATGTTCGGTAATTACTAATAAATTTTTAAATGTTTTCATAATACGGGAAAAATACAAAATATAAACCGTAATTTTGGCATAAAAAAAACACCTTATGAAAAGATGATTAAAAATTGGAGGCGGCTACCGGATTTGAACCGGTGATCAAGGTTTTGCAGACCCGTGCCTTACCACTTGGCTAAGCCGCCTAAAGATATTAAATTTTAATGGGGCGGCTGAGGGGAATCGAACCCCCGAATGTCGGAACCACAATCCGATGCGTTAACCACTTCGCCACAGCCGCCATATCAAGAACAATATTTATTATACATTTTTCATCAAATTATGTCAAGAACTTTTTGAATAATTTTCAATTAAAGAAATAATTCCCTTTAACACTATCGTTAAAGAGAATTATTTATAAATTTATTATTTAGTATTTTTTCTTCTTCTTAGTACGTATGCTAAACAAATTAATGCAAGTCCTACAAAAGTTGTAGGTAAAGCTAATGTTCCTGTTTTAGCTAATAGAGAATTTGATTTTCCAACAGTTCCAAGATTTACTTGAGAATTGTTTGCTACCATTCCTTGATCTTTAGCTACATCTGCTAAGCCAACACTTGCTTTATCTTTATCCTTATCTTTTTTAAATACATCGCCAAGTAATGTTGATAATTTAGATTTTTCTTTACTTACTTTCTCTGATGCTTTTTTAAGAGTTTCTAGTGCACTATTTACTTCATCTTGTTTTGCATTTGCATTAGATAATACTAAGATAGCTGCTTTAAGTGCTTCTTTATATTCTTTCTTAGCTGCTTCATCTGCATCTTTGAAGTTATCTTGTGATGTTAGATCTCCATTTTTCTCAACTTCAGCCGCAAGCTCTTTTTTATCCACACTTTGTACTTCTGCTTTTGGTTGTTCACCTTTATTTTCTTTAGGTGTCTCGGCTTTTGGTTGTTCTACTTTGCCAGTATATTCTTTAGGTGCATCTACTTTTTCTGGTTCTACAACTGCTCCTGCTTGCACTCCTGTGTATTCTTTTGGTGGTTCTACCTTCTCAGGTTCTACTATTGCACCTGCTTGTACTCCTGTGTATTCTTTTGGTGCATCTACTTGCTCTGGCTCACCTTTTGCCTCTTTTGGTTTAACACCAGTAAGTTTAGAAATAGTAGCATTTAACTCCTCAACAACTTTATTTACTTCTTTTTGTGTTGCATGTTCCTCTTCTAAAAGTCGTTTAGCTTTATTAATTGCTTTGTTGTACGCCTCTTTAGCATCTAATGACGCATATTCATACTTATCACTATCAGTTGTAACTTTGAAATTATCAGAAGCGAGTTTCAGTTGACTCTTATCTACTGTAACTTCTTCTTTAGGCGCATTTTTCTCTACAAGAGCCACAAAATTACTAAATCCATCTACAGTGAAGACAAATTTACCATCTACTACTTCACCATTAACCGGTTCTATTGTTCCATCTTTTTTCTCATGACCAAATTTTGCTGGCATTTTATCTAATGATAAAGTAACTTTTCTAGTTCCATCAACTTCAACAACTTTATTATTTCTATCTTCTAAATGAATATCATAAAATACTACATCATATTTAGTTAAATCATTACTGTCACTTAGTTGTTTAAGTATTTTTTCCTTGCTATCTTTAGCAACATCACTAACTACAAGTTTATAATCATTATAAAGTTTAGCTTCACCAAATTCAACTGTTGCTGGTGTAGTTGCTCCTTCAACAGTTGTTACGCTAGCTACTTTTTGAGCAACACTTAATTGTAACTCTTTTGTATTACGACCGTTTCCTACTACAAGTTCAAAATTGTTTTCAGAAGATCTATATCCCTCAGGTAATACTACTTCAACAGTATATTTACCATTGTTTAATCGTTTTTGGAATTCTTTCTCACTATATAAACTTCTTGATAATTCTGTTTTTTCACCTTGTTCATTTGTGACAAATACTTTTGCTCCAGCAGGTATAACTTTATCAAATTTAATTATTGTCGTATTTCTCTTCTGCTCTTCAAATGTAAATTCAACAGATTTAGTTGAATCATCTTTAGTAATCTCAAAAGCAACTTCTTTAGGACTAGTTAATTTAAGAGCTTCATCATTTAAAACTACTTGTACAGTATATTTTCCGTATGGCAGTGCTGTTAGGTTCTTACCATTTTTCGTGAAGTCTTCTCCTACTAATTCCCCTTTTTCATTCTTAATAGCATATCTTACGTTAGTAGAATAATCACCTGTTCCATCTTTAGCTGTAGTTTTAACTTCTACAGTACCTTTTTCAGTATTTTGAACTTTAGAAATTCCAACGCTATCTTTGTTCCCTGCAAAGTCACTCACTTCATAAGTAAATTTATCTAGAGATACTTTTTCTGGAAGAGTAAATGTACCATCAATATTAGGTTCAACAACAACTTCACTTTCTACTGTTTTGCCATCTTTACCTTTTTTAGTCACTTTATAGCTTAATTTCTTATAAAGTAATCCACTTCCATTTTCTTTTACAGCATATGGTTTAAATGTTCTAGTTTTTTCATCATAAACTCCACCTGTACCAACAATTTGTGGTGCAACTCTATCAAGCGTAACGTTAAACGCTGTTTCTTGCATTTTCGCACCTGTTGCAACAGGACTATAACTAACTACATATTGATATTCTCCATCTGGTAGTGGATTTCCGTTTTTATCTTGTCCCTTCCAGTTTGTTTCAGTAACTAACACGGCTTTTTTATTTGTAGCTTTATTGTGGAAGAAGTTCTTCTTACCAGAAACATTACCATTTTCATATAATGGATTTTTACGTTCAACATCATCTTTAGCATAAACTGATAATTTAAGATTCTCATAGTTTCTTAAGAAAGTTGCTTTAAATCCAATCTCATCATGTTGTCTATCCCCATTTGGAGAAAATGCTAATTTACCAAAATAATTGGACTTAGTCTTAGAATCATTGTACTCACCCAAAACTTTAATATTCTTTTCTTCTCCATTTACATCAACAGTAACTAATGAAGTAAAGTTATTTTTATCATTACGTTCTGTTGTATTAGGTTTATAGTAATAGAATGGTTTTTCATTCCCTTTAAATTCATATATTGGTTTTTCAACTACTGGAAGATTTTGGAACTCACCTTTAAAACCAACATACGGAATTCCAGCAACAGCTGTATTCGTATCTTTAGGATCAAAGAATCTTACAAATCCTTCAAGATAATAACCATTTGGCATTTGTCCTTCTAATTCATTTCTGAATTGCATAGCATCAACTGTGATAGTAACTGTTTTTTCTCCTTTTGCAGGAACCACTACAGTCTCTCCACCATTACTTTCTGATAATTGTCTGGGTTTTAGTGTGATTTGTCCATTTTCTACACCATCAGTATTTAAATAAGACTTGTAAACAAGTTCCTTAGGTTGATCAGATAAGTTATGTAGTACTACATTAAATTTAAATGTATCTTGGACATTACCTAAAGAGATACTTCCATAATCATTATCTCCAGTTACATATAAATCACCAAATGCAGCTTTAGAGACATCAATAACTCCAGCTCCTTGTTGTCTTGGTGACGTAAATGCTTTTGTTTCATTATTATAGTTTGGAATTGCAGTACTCATTAATAGGTGTTTTATTAATTTCTGTAATTCCTCACCTTGAAGGTCAGGATATCTTTCTTGGAATACTTGTTTCATTAAAGAAATAGCTCCTGCTACGTGTGGTGAAGCCATACTTGTACCACTATCTAATCCATAAGTTCCATTATTGAATGAAGAATAAACATCTCCACCTGGTGCTGTAACATCAGGCTTAAATAGTCCGTCTCCAGTTACTCCCCAACTTGTAAAATCAGCAAGTTGGTTTGCTTGTGGATGAGGCCTCTTACTAAAATGCCCTGTAAATTTTAATTTATACCAACCTGGATAAGTTGCTAATAAATTACCAAATTTGTATCCAACGAACACTACAGGAAAATCACTATCGTAATTATTTAATGCTACATTTAGTAATTCTTCTCCACCTTCTTTAGTGTTGTATAAAACAGCTCCTACAGCTCCAGCCTTCTTAGCTGCTGCTACTTTATCAGCAAAGGTATTTCCACCCCCACGCATCATCACTGCAATCTTACCTTTTACATCTTGATTTTTAAAATCATTTTCTAAACCATATCCAGCATTAAATAATAAATACTCAACTTTAGGATCAAATTTCTTAGTAAATGGTCTTATTGTAGCTTCTCCATTATCCCATTCTTCATTTCCTTCTAATCCTACTAAAGTCATAACTTCAGTATTCATTACACTATTATTTATTGCTGCTACAGCTATTGAGTCAGGTGTTACAGATGGTGTTCCAATTAATCCGTAATCTGGATTAGATGCACTTGGTTTGCTTTGACCATTTCCAAATACATTATCATTCCCCGCCGCAACTACTACGTTAACTCCAGCCTTTTTAGCAAGTGCAATTGCATCGATAGTACCTTGTCCAACTTCTGTTACTGCTCCAGCTGTTGCACCTAAACTCATATTAATAGAATCAGCACCTAATTTAACAGCATCCTCAATAGCTTTAACATATAAAAACGTACTTGTTTTTGCTCCACCTTGTTTATCTGAGAAAACTCTCATAAAGATTAATTGTGATTCTGGAGCAACTCCTGCTACATACTCATTATTTGGTGCTTTTTTTGTTGGATTACCTACTGAAGTTCCGACAACGTGCATACCGTGAGATTTATCTTTCTTCTCTTTTAAGTTATTATCCCAATCGTAGTAGTTAAATGCATAAATCAGTTTATCACTATACCATTTACCATAATCGATTCCAGCTTTTTCTCTTACTGATTCTAGTTCAGCTTTATTTTTATACTTAGCTTTACTAGCATCAGTTAGGTGTAAAATATCGTGATTAGGATCTAAACCTGAGTCAATAACCGCTACGACTCTTCCTTGACCTTTATAGCCTTTATCCCAAAGACCTTGAACACCGATAATTCTATTACTATCGATAACAGTGTTTTTTAAAGCAGTATCATCTTCATCATTTTTAGTCGTAGTTTCAGGAACCTCATAGTCAACACTCACTTCAACACTATTTACAAAATCCATAGCTTGAATTTTTTTAGCATCAGCATACGAAGTTTCTAGAGAAAATCCATTTAAAAGCGTATCATATTCAAATAGAACTTTATAATCAACACCTTTATCTTTAATTTCTTTTAATGCTCTTTCACGTGGTTCTTTAGTACTTTTCTCACGTTCTTTTCTTCCTTCTTCAGTTTTCAACGAATTAGGATCTACTTTGTCCTCTTTTAAAGAAACAATAATTTTAACTTTATCCTCATCTTTAAAAGTATGTGCAGAAGTATTAGATACTGCATTATCCTTTCCATTTTCTTCAGCATATACCCAATTTTTCTGTAAATTATTAAAATTCATTACATGTAGATTTGAAAGTAATAACGTTGCCGTTACAAACGAAACAGCTGCTTTTTTATGAAATTTCATTATCTCGCTCCTTATTTTTAAGTATATTTTAATTACATTTCTATATTTAAACATATATTTTCAGAAAAATCAAGGTATTTTTCAATTAATTTTATATAAATAAAAGAAACTTAGTATTGTCGCTAAGTTTCTTTTATTTTGTTATTCATGTATTTCTAACGGCAAACCATCTGGATCAAAGAAAAATGCCATTTTCTTATTATCAAAATCATCGTATCTTAATTGTTCATGAGGAATATCTAATTCATCAAATTTTTTCAAAATCTCTTCTACATCTTCTACTTTGAAAGCTAAATGTCTTAACCCGCTGTATTCTGGACTTGGCATCTTAGGTCTCAATGGAGCATCTTCTTTAATAAAAATTTCTAATACTAGATTCCCTTGTCTTACATTCAATATTATATCATTCTTCTCTGGACGATTATATTCACTAATAACTTCAAATCCTAATTTATCTACGTAAAATTCCTTAGTTTCACTATAATTTGTTCCTATAATCGCTATATGATGCATATTTTTAAACATTTTAATACATTTCCTTATTTAATTTTTTTACTATGTCTATAGCTAGTGCTAACTCCTGAGGATTCACTTCTTCATAGTCTCCTTTGTCTGTATATCTATAAGTTACATCCACTCCGGTTGTCGTTGGATCAATTCCATATTTTTTAAAAGTTCCATGAACTTGAGTAACTCCTGTTTCTTTAATAATATATTCAATATTCTCTGTAGTGATACCGGCACCAGCAAGAATCTCAATTTTATCCCCAAACTTTTCTTGAAGCTGTTTTAAAAGTTTTACACCTCTATTTACATTTGCACCTAATCCACTAGTCAAAACTCTTGTACAACCTAATTCAATCAAACGTTGAATATTATATTCTGGCTCATTTGAATAATCAAACGCTCTATGAAAGACACTTTCTGCTTTAAAACTTTTACATAAGTTTATCATCTTCTCAGTCTCTTCCCAGTTAATTTTTCTACTTTCATTTAAGAATCCAAATACTATACCTTTTGCACCATGTTCTAGCAGTTCCCTGGCTTCTCTAAACATTTGTTCTTTTTCTATTTCTGAATAGCAAAAACCACCTCCCCTAGGTCTCACCATTGCCATTATAGGTATCTCAACTCCACCTTCAAGTGCCATATCTAGCACTGTCGTCGTTGGTGTTAAACCACCTAGATAACTAGCACTAATCAATTCTATTCTATCTGCACCTTCATTTTGTGCTACTAAACAATCCTGTACACTATTAGCACATACTTCAATTTTAATCATATCAAATTCTCCTTTAATATCTATAGCTTAATTATAGCATAGTTCAAAATAACTTGGATAACTTATACTCTAGTAATAAATCCATTTTCATCAATCCTTTATAGCAAAATAAGGATATGCGATTATACTCACATATCCCCATTTATTTTATATTTAATCAGAAAATTAGATTACTGTTCTCCAAATATTGATGTTCTAAAGTCATTAGTTTGATCTAGATAAGCTTTAAAAATCGCTTGTTTAAGTTTATGAACTCTACTTTGTTCAAGATACATTTTCGCTAAATCATCCTCTGCATCAGCTTTAACAGCCTCAGTTATCATTTTACGAAGCATATCAATATTAGTTATTGTTACCTTACTATCTCTTGATAATTTTTGATTTGGATTATAGAAACTAATACTTACTAGATTATTAAATTTAGCTTTTCTCTCTTCATACATTGCCTTTTTAAAATCAACCCATGATTTATATTCATTATTAAACACTTTTTTAAGTACTAAATCATCTGTTACATTACCGATTACTTTACCATATGATGTAATAACATGACCATTTTCTTTTGCTTCTTCTGCGTATTGATTAGAGATATATGGTACCATTCCATCTTTAAATCCTTTTGCAGCTAACAATTCAAACGCCATACGACGTCCCATTAAATCACCTGGAGTTCCTTTGTCGTTACTTAATGCTGAATATATTGGTGAAAATAGTTTAATTGTATAATAGCCATTTCGTTTAAAGGTATTATCATTTCCATTTTCGTATCCTCTTCTAGTAATAACATCATTTTCAATTAGACTATCAAATGAATTTAACTTATGAAGCTCTTCACCTGTTAAGTAACGAACAACATTAGTTGCATAAGTGTTACTTCCATCTGGATCTGTTTCAAATTTATTTTCTATTTTTCTCAATAACTCGTTTTTCTTAGAAATATCTAAGTTAACAACAGCATTTCCTTCTAAATATTCTAGCATATAAATTACATCAAACATATTATGCATATATTTTTGCAAATCTTCTGCATTTTTAAATCGTTCTGTAGGATCTTTCACCTGAAGTCTAGTTGGATTTTCTGATTCTTCATATTTCAATATAGAGTTAATCGTAATAGTAGGATCATATGGATGATCAGGTGCTTGTAATAATCCTTTAGCATAAAACTCTGGTCCAAGACCATTTCGTCTTCCATATCCTCCAAGATAAATTTCTCTATCTGAGTTATGCGTCATTTCGTGTGTGTAAGTTACCGCACCATCTTTATCAAGCATACGATACGCCATATAATAGAATGCATCCCCTGTAGCGTATGCTCCATTAGCATTGTGAACAACATTATTTCCTGCTGGACCGAAGAAATGTTTTATCGCTGGATGATCAGTTTCAAAAGTAGCTTCTTGTGTCTTATTATCTTCATCATTTCCAAATCTAAATGCATCATAGACTAGAACACTTCTATATAATTTTTCTTTATTTTTATCATCTAAGATTTTATACCAGTAATCATAATGATCTCTAAATCGTTTAGCAGCTGCTTGTGCATTATCTTCAACAAATTTATTTAACTTATCTCCTTTAGGATGTTCTTTACTTCTATATCTATCATAAGCACCAAATCCTATAGTTGAAATATTGGCAATCATAAATATCGTTTTTTCTTCTGGTAAAGTTAATAATGGTAAAACCATACTTTGATATTTCCACGATGGGCTAGTTAATCTATCATAAACACCTATAGATTGTGGAGTGCCTGCTTTTGATTGTTTTTCACTAACTTCTGGAATAGAAGATTTTTCTTCTACAATATAAGCTTTAGTTTGTTCTTTAAACCACTCGTTATTTGTTTTATCTGGTACAAAAACTTTTCTATATTTTTCTAATGCATCAAATAAATTATTAGTTTTATAATTTTTCGCTAATAATACGTTATAAGTTATAACATTATTTTTAGCTAATAGATTATTATATCCAGATTTACCTAATTCGATAACATTATCTAACGCCGAACTATTTGATTTACCAAAGAAATCCAAATGGTACATAACTAAATCTTTTGCTTTTGTTTCACCATATTTAAAATTATACCAACGCTCTAAATATGTTAATCCTAGAAGTAAGGCTTCTTTATTATTTTTTATTTTCTCAATTATATAATTATCTATTACCTTATTGTTATTTTCCACTATTGCAGCATCTGCAGTAAGTAGTTTCGTTAAACTATCTCTCAAATTATCTTTTGTAGTATTGAATTGTTCTTCTAAATATAGTTCTGTTAAACTAACATCATTTGAAACATCTAATACTTTTCTAATTGCTTCTGATTTATATTCTACACTATTTAATGCTGGTAATACTTTCTCTAAAATATTATTATAATTGCGAAGTAATGTATTCGGTGTGTAAATTAAGTTTGTATCACCTATTCTATACTCTGCTACATTTGAAAAATCAGTTTGATAATTTACATTAAGGGTCTCTGATGTATTGTCCGCGTAATATAGTAATAGTTTATTTATACTTGATTTATTTTTGTTAATATCACTAATCACTTCTTTATCTTTCATAGGAACTACTGACAATAATTCCTTGTTATAAAGATTACTATTTGATTCTACTAAATTCCCGTACTTAACTATTGTCTCTCTATTGTAGAATGGTAATAGTTTTTCTATATTTTTATATACTTTTTCTTTAGATGAAACGGCATTTTCAAGATTTCTATAGTCAGTTACATATCTAGAAGAGAAATTAAAATCTTCTGTTTTAATATTATTTTTATGAACAAGCTCATCCTTTTTCTCTGTAACTTGGTTACTTTCAAGTAATGTACCTCTTTGTACATATGAATCCTTACTTACAACCTCATCATTCTCTTGTACTACATTTACTACCTTATTATTTTTATTGCTATAAGTGTTAGTTGCTATAATTCCTTTAAAATCATAACCAGCAATAGCATTACCATTCGTTACATTAACATCGCTTAATACATTTGTAAGTTGACCTGAGTTTCTTTCATCTGATGATTCTCTATCCCAAAGATACCCTGCAACTCCTCCAACATAACCAAAATGTTTTACATTATTAAGATTTCCTTCAACATAACTATTTTTGATAGTTGCTTTTTTATCAACTGCTCCCGCTATACCACCAACAACCTGGTCTCCAGTATTAGCATTCGTTGCCATATCAATAGATGAAATTGATCTATCTATTAAAGCACTAGCACCTGAAAGTTTTCCAACTAAACCACCTATTTGATAAGTAGTATTTGTATCATAAGTATTAGTTATTCTACCAGTAAAACTACTATTAGAAATCTCAGAATTAGTTACTTGCGATATTAAACCACCTATGCTACGTTCACCAGCAATTACACCAGAAGAATGAACATTAATAATTTTTGAACCATTTTTCGCCTCTTTCGCTATTGTAGCAGTATCTTCTTTCGAAGAAACATTTGCTTCTTTTATTGAAAGATCTTGAATAGTAGCATGACTTAAAGCATTAAACAATGGTTTTTTCAGGTTATATATAGCATAATTCTTACCATTGTTTGCACCTATTAATGTACCACTAAACTCTTTATCAATATAACTTTCTTGACCATCTGGAAGTTCTACCTCACGAGCATCCATAGTTGCACCTAAACGGAACGTTCCATTAGGATTGTTATTCATAGCGTCAACTAAATTTTTAAATGATGTATATACCCCAGTTTCATTTTGCTGAGTTTTTGGTAAATAGTAAGTATAATTTTCTAATACATTACTATTTTCATGCTGTATCAGATTATTTGCACTTGCTACTATTTTATAAACATCTCTATTATCTTTATTAGCATTAGTAATGTTTTTAACTGGAAGCATCACATCTTTAAAGTTCTCTGATTTAACTTTCATAAAGTAAGTTTCTGGATTACTTGGTAAAGAATCAAGTGAAGGTACATGACGATACTTATCGCCTTCTTTTGAATATAATTCTACAGAAGATATATTTCTAAGTTCTAGTTTCTTAATAACTTCTTTTTCTTCTTTAACATCGTCTTTTTCTTCTTTAGCGTCATCTTTTTTCTCATCTTTAACACTCAATGGAATTGTTACATCTTGTTCAGATCCGTCTGTGTACGTTACTGTTGCCTCAACCATTTGTTTTCCATATGCTACTGTACTTATCGGTGCTTTTGACTCTACTTTTAAAATCTTAGCATTATCTACAGCGTTTGCTTTGTTGCTCGCAGTGACTGCCGCTTTTAACTGTTCATTTGTTACAGTTTCATTTTGTTTCACTTCGATTTCTGTTGCTTTAGCTGTATACTCTTCACTAATTTTTCTTACAGTTATATTAACTGTAACGATTTCTTTTGAGCTATCTGGATATGTTACTTCTGCTTCCCCTGTTGTTTTTCCTGGTCTTGTTACTTCTGGTAGTCTCTTCCATGTTACAGTAACGTTCCCTGGTAATCCTTCTTTATTCACACTTGTCTCTGGATTCGGCACTTCTCCATTGTTTACCGTTTGATCTTTTCCTGTTGGGTTATGTTTCTTACTCATTGAAGATACAGTGATTGTCGCTGTTCTTTCGCTTGCGTTTCCTACATTATCTTCTGCACGAATAGTTAGATTATACTCTTGGCTTTCTTTTTCTTCTGGTAGTTTTTCTACTTCTTGTTTTCCTTCTTTGAATTTAATAGCTTTTGTTGCACTATCGTATTCCAGGTAATCTGGAAGTCCTGTCACACTAATTATTTTAATTCCACTACCATTTTCGTTATCTTCTGCCGTTACTCCCATTTCTGGTAAGTTCTTATCTAACGCTGTCATTTCCCAGTTTATATTTTCTTCTGGTCTTTGAATCATTGGCTTCGTTTCGTCTTTAACACTCAATGGAATTGTTACATCTTGTTCAGATCCGTCTGTGTACGTTACTGTTGCCTCAACCATTTGTTTTCCATATGCTACTGTACTTATCGGTGCTTTTGACTCTACTTTTAAAATCTTAGCATTATCTACAGCGTTTGCTTTGTTGCTCGCAGTGACTACTGCTTTTAGCTGTTCATTTGTTACAGCTTCATTTTGTTTCACTTCGATTCCTGTTGCTTTAGCTATATACTCTTCACTAATTTTTCTTACAGTTATATTAACTGTAACGACTTCTTTTGATCCATCTGGATATGTTACTTCTGCTTCACCTGTTGTCTTACCTGGTCTTGTTACTTCTGGTGATCTCTTCCACGTTACTTTAACGTTTCCTGGTAATCCTTCTTTATTTACACTTGTCTCTGGATTCGGCACTTCTCCATTGTTTACTATTTGATCTTTACCTGTTGGCTGATATTTCTTACTCATTAAAGATGGAGTTGCAGGTTTTTCTAATTTTTCTTCTTTATCAACGCCGGTACTTTCTACTTTTTTAGTTCCTTTTTCTATTATTTCAGAAACTGAATCTTCTGTTTTTGTAGAAAGTAACTCTCTAGAAACTTCTTTTCCTTCTACAGTAAATACTCTAACAACATCTATCTTTTTCCCTAGCTTACCGTGTTGTTTGATTCTTGTTGTTCCTTCAGGTAACTGATTATTGTTTTCTATAATTTGATTATACTGTATTGGTGTCTCTATTGTTTTTTCTGAGTACAATAATTCAGGTTTAGTTAGTTTACCTGATAATACTTCATCTTGAAAATCTACTGTATTTACACCTTTGACCTTATTCTCTTTGTTATTTTTATTCTCTAGTGAAATTTTATCATCATTCTTCTCAGATGCATCGATGTTCTCTTTTTTATCTTCTGATTCAGCTTTACCCTTTTCTGATTCGACTATTGTACCAGTCTGTTCCCCTGTATATTCTTTAGGCTCTACCTTCTCTGGCTCGACTATTGCTCCAGCCTGTATTCCTGTGTATTCTGGTTTAACTTCTACTGCTGGTTTTACTAATTTCTCTCCTTTAGCAATAGCTGTGCTTTCTACTTTTTTAGTTCCTTTTTCAATTATTTCTGAAACTGGATCTTCTGTTTTTGTAGAAAGTAACTCTCTAGAAACTTCTTTCCCCTCTACAGTAAATACTCTAACGACATCTATCTTTTTCCCCAGCTTACCGTGTTGTTTGATTCTTGTTGTCCCCTCGGGCAACTGATTATTGTTTACTGTAATTTGATTATATTGTATTGGTGTCTCAACTGTTTTATCTGTATATAATAATTCAGGTTTAGTAAGTTTTCCAGCTAACACCTCATCTTGAGGATTTACAGTATTAACACCTAAAACTTTTTTATCCTCTTTTTTATTTGTATTTTCTATTACTTTTTTGTCTTCTTTTTTATTATT
>ERZ773263.1281-NODE-1281-length-15237-cov-6.109735_pt1 | contig 15237 bp, 17 predicted proteins | sample MGYA00511076_ERZ773263 | MGnify/ENA primary metagenome ERZ773263 (study PRJEB29015, sample SAMEA2738155) | human oral metagenome | biome: human oral; feature: human-associated habitat; material: saliva | place: China | collected 2195 ... | reverse complement strand
CGCTACCGCGTGCAGAGTGTCGCCGGAGACGGTGACTGGGTGCGCTTGCGCTGTGTTGAGGGGGTGGCCGAGGTTGGCAAGTCATAACTACACCGTATCTACCGACGAGTTGGCCGCAGCCATCGCTGAGATGGTACAGGAGACGGTAGACGAGGACGAGCGCGTATTGCGTGAGAGGGTGCAAGAGGCCGCAAAGGTTACCAAAAGCCAGCTCAAGAGTTCCTCGCCGAAAAAGACCGGCAAGTATGCCGCAGGATGGACGACAACGGTTGACGATGACGACATCGGACACATGGCCGTGACGGTTCACAATCGCAAAAAGCCGGGACTAACTCACCTGCTCGAAAAAGGTCACGCCAAATTTATTCATGGCCACCCGACAGGCGGCCGCGTTGCGGCACATCCGCATATTGAGCCAGCCTATGAGGCAGGAGCTGCGGTATTAAGGCGGGGGACATAATGCAGACCTTGAGAGATCTCACTGCATGTATTAAATCATGTGGCCTGCCGTTTGCGCAGATTGAGTTTGATACGACCGACGGGACTTCGCCGCCGGAGATGCCGTTTGCCTTACTTGTGCCGGAGACGACGCAAGACGAGATAGCAGACGGCATCAATTTTTACCACGTGACGCCATACACCGTAGAGATTTATACACACGGCCGCGATATGGACTTGGAGGGGCGCTTTGAGCTCGCCCTTATCAAAGCCGCCTTTGCATACGTACGTCGTACGGTGCCTCTTGGTGATGGCGTACTTGAAACAACCTATACCGTCACTACCTACGGGCAGTGACGCAGAAAGGAGGCCGTATGGCCGCAGAGCAAAAGGTCAGATTTGGCCTGAGTAAACTTCATTTCGCAGAGTTGACTGCGGACGGTAAAGCCGCAAAGCCTTGGCCAAATATTGGCGCCAAGTCGGTGAGCGTATCCAATGGATCAAGTTCGTCTATGTCGATTCCCGCCGACAATAACCCCAACTTTTTCACAAAGTCAGGAGGCGCCAGCGGTAAAGAGTACGAGTTTGAGGCTACGCGCTTTGTGCGTGATTTCTACACCAAAATCTTGGGACAAACCAAAGACGCCACTACAGGCGCTCTTGTGGAGTCTGTAGACGACGTGGCAAAGCAATTTGCCGTTGGCTTTGAGATTAGTGGCGATTTGGGCGGCTATCGCGTCTGGGTGCTTAACTGCGCCGCCACAGGAGTACCTACCTATTCCGCCAACACCAATACCGAGGGCAGTCTTTCTGAGTCCTCTGAGAAGCTTTCCGTTAAGGCGTCCTCGATTAAGTGCAAGGACGGCAAAGAGCGTACAGTGGTTACCTTTGAGCCGGGCGACGCCGGATATGCTACCGCCTTTGATGCGGTGCCATTCCTCGCCGCTGCTGCGTAAGGACTGTTTTTAAGCGGGGGAGTAATTCCCCCGCTTTTTTATTAAGGGAGAAGAGATCATGGCTGTAAACGCAAACAACATTGATGTTATCGATATGACCGATAGTCTCGGGCGCGAACTTGAGGTTGAAGCGAGTAATTTCGCCTGCAAAATTTATGCAGACGAGTTTCGCGGCAAGGTTACAGAGCCTTATAAAGGCTCGCTGATTTATGACCTGCTTGTAACGCGAAAAATAATTAGCGATAAAAAACTTGATTTTCCCGACTGGGGCGATGTACCACAGCTTTTAGGCATTGTGTGGGCTATGGCAACAGCCGCAGGGGCTATCAAGTGCAAATATACAAAGTTTGAGAGTGACGTTTTGAAAGGCAGCGCGAATATGTACGAGTGCGCCGGCGCATTTAATGTTGTCGCGGGTGAGCTTGCAGAGCGCACCTTTTTTCGCTTCCCAAAGCGACTTGGAAATCTTCAAAAATCCGACGAAGCAGCGACTGCGTAAGGGGCAACCGCAACCGCCGGAGTATGCGCCACCTAAAGAGGTAAGCGCATGGAAAGAGCTGGCACTCATTGTGCAGCTTATAGAGGCAGGCGTGCCGTATGGCGATGCCTTGCACATGTCACCAGTAGACGCAAACAAACTATTGGCGCTTGTGAGCGCTATGAAAATACCTCCCGACGAGCGCGAGGAGGTGGAGATTATCGGTACCGCGTCTGACGCAAAGGCCGTCTTTGGCAATTTTTAGGGAGGTTTTATGGCAAGTGAATACAAGGGCTTAACGGTAAAATTTGAAGGCGACTCGACAAAACTTACTGCGGCTCTTGGTGAGATCAACAAAGCCTCTCGCAAGGCACAATCACAGTTGCGGCAGATGCAAAATGCCGCAAAAATCGACCCATCTAATATCAAGGCGTTTCGCGGTGCGGTCGAGGCGGCGCGCGATAAGGTAGAGGCGACTACTAAGCGTGTAGAGGCTTTGCGCCAGGCACAACAACAGCTTGCCGCGTCAGGAGACACGACAAGTGAGGCATACAAGCGCGTAAACCGTGAGCTTACACTTGCAGAGACATATCTCAAGCGAGACCAGCGCGCACTTGTGGAGGCTACCAATGCGGCGAGTGCTTTCGGCCGCGCTTCCGTTCATATTGAGCATTTTGCTGAGAAAGCAAAAAGCGCGTCAGATAAGATGCAGAAGGTAGGCTCTACGCTTACGCGTCATGTGTCCTTGCCTTTGGCCGCAGCCGCCGCTGCATCCTTTAAGAGCGCCGTTGATATCGATACCGCGCTCACCGGTGTGCGTAAGACCGTCGATATGACGGAGGAAGGCTATCAGAATCTCAAGCGCGGAGCGGTAGAACTCTCGCGTACGCAGCCGGTAAGTGCTAACACCATTCTCAACATGGAGGCGCTCGGCGCGCAGCTTGGCTGGAGCAACGACAAGCTGCAAGACTTCGCCATGACGGTTGCCGGCCTTGATATCGCAACTGATATGGACGCAGAGACCGCGGCTACAGAGTTGGCGCAATTCGCCAACATTACGCGCATGGCACAGGGCGACGCCGGACGATATGCCAGCTCGATTGTCGCACTCGGTAACAACATGGCGACAACCGAGAGTAAAATCTCGGCCATGTCGCAGGGTATGGCATCAGCAGGTACGCAGGCCGGTATGTCACAAGCCGATATCTTAGGCGTAGCCGCCGCAGCCGCATCTCTTGGTCTTGAGGCACAAGCCGGTGGCTCTGCGTTTAGCAAGACCATAAATGAGATCGGTATGGCCGTCTCAACCAATGGCAAGACCTTACAGACGTGGGCTGACGTTGCCGGTATGTCGGTCGAGCAGTTTAAGTCCGCATGGCAAACGGATGTCACAGGCACCTTTGAACGTGTCATTGAGGGCTTGGGCAAGGTTAAAGCAAACGGCGGAGACCTCAACGAAACACTTGCTGAGCTTGGCGTGACCGAGCTGCGCCAGTCGGACTTCTTGCGACGTATGGCCGGCAACTCTGACTTGGTATCTCGTGCAGTGCAACTTTCTAATGGCGCGTGGAAAGAAAATACCGCGCTCAATAAAGAGGTTGAGAATCGTAACAAGTCGCTTGCGGCAAAACTTGACGTGCTTAAAAACCGTGTGACGGCACTTGCCACAGAGGTTGGAGGGCCATTAGCTGATGCCGCTATGGCAGCACTTGAGGCAGCCGAGCCGTTTTTTAAGTCAGTCGAAAAAGGCGCCAAAGCCTTTGCTGAGATGGATAAGGGCAGCCAGCAGACTATACTCAAGCTGGCAGCCTTCGCAGCTGCGGCAGGCCCCGTAATTTCTATCGCCGGTAAGTTTACCGACGCAGCAGGCACGATTGCTAGAGGTGTTTCCAAGACAGTTAAGGGTCTCGGCAAGTTCGTCAACGCCGCTCGCGCGACCGACGAAGCAACAAAAGCTGCGTTTTCTTCAGTTGGAGGTCTTTCCGGCAAACTTGGTGCTCTGACAGGTTCAGCCGGTTTAGCTGGACTTGCTATTGGAGGTATTGCCCTTGGTATTGGTGCTGCTATTGCGGCAGCAGTACAGTTTGAGCATCGATTCGATGGTATAGACAACGCGGTCAAATCTTTTAACAGTGAGGTTGGCCGCTCCGGTGCACTCAGTAGTTTTTCCGGCCAACTTGATGATGTAGGTAAGCACGGCAAAATCGCCGAGTATTCTTTAGACGAGCTTGCTGCGTCCGTTAAAAAACACAGTGCAGCCATTCGCGAGAATAACGACGCCGCAGAGGGTACAATTGCGCAGCTTAACACCTTGCAAAATGTTATCGGCGATTCCATCGGCAAAACCAATCTGAGTGCTGAGGAAAATGGCAAGCTTGAGTGGGCATTAAAAACCCTTTCTGACCAGTACGGCATCAACATCAGCAAATCGGATGTTTTGGCCGGTAAATACACTGACGAAAACGGGCAGGTACAAGACCTTAAATCTAGTATCGATTCTCTTGTTGATGCAAAGAAAAAAGAAGCGCGTATCAATGCGGCATCTAAGAATCTTACCGAGGCATATTCTGCACAGATTGATGCCGTAAAGGCATATCAATCCGCATTGCAAAAGCTTAATGATACGTACCAAGAGCGGTATAACCACTACTACGACCAAGTGTCTGATGTAGAGCTTAAAAACCTTGGGCAGACTCGTGATCAGTATGCAAGTAATGCGGCAAAGGCGTCTGCAAATTACGTCCAGCTCAAGGGCGATGTTGATAAGGCAAAAGCATCTCTAGAGGATATGAATGGCCAAGTCAAGTACCTTGAGGCGCAGATGGGCGACGCCGCAAGCGGCGCACTTGAGTTTGGAGACGCCATAGCAACTCTTGGCTCTAAAGCCATCGAGAGTGCGACTAATGCCGGACTTGACATTACTAAGCTATCGGAGAGCCTACAAGCGGCTGGTGTTTCCGTTGAGCAAGTATCGGCTCTTGGTACTGATATGTTCTCCGCGCTTGCCACTGCAAGCAAAGGCAGCGTTGATGATATGGTCACCTCAATTCAAAACCTTAATGCCTTGGGGATTGACCCCAAAGAGTTTACGGTGACCGATGACGGGACGATCAAAGACCAGGCAGGCAATGTCTGGGACTTTAATGCGATGACAATTAACGACAAGCCATATCACGTCAACAGCGACGGAACCATCACGGCTGAGGAGCTTGGAATTGATCATTTAGAGGCTAAAAAGATTACTGATAAGCGTTTTGTCGTTGAGGCAGAAGACCATGCGACAAGCACAATTAACCATGTAATCGGTATGCTCTCGCAGGTCTCAGGGGTCTTTACAGCTCACCTTCACGCCAACGCTTCCGGTGGAATTGTTGGTCATGCCGCGGGCGGCATACGTATGCATGCAGACGGCGGGGCGATTTACAATCGTCCGACCTTTATCAGCCCTCATGATGTAATCGGCGAAAATGGCTCAGAGTATTACGACGGAACGCATATTATCCCGCTTACCAATAAACAACACTCACAACCATTCGTTGATTTAATCGCTGATGGCGTTGTGAGCCGTATGGGCACCTTGCAGCATACAGAAATTAAATACGTAACAATCAATCAAGACGTACACCTCGGCGCGAGCGACCCAAGCGTTACCGCTCGCACGATGGGGCGCGACCTCGCGGCGGTGATTTAATGGGAGCGTATAAACCTTTTAGCATCGATATAGACGGCCTTGAGCTTAAAGCGCAGAGTGAAGGCATGCCAAAAGATGGCCTCTATATTGATTGGGCTACCGGCATTACCGGATGGTTTGAGTCGCCGCCTGCTAAGGTCTCCATGACGGAGCGCGGACAGGGACACGGCTCTTTTGATATACCGGACGAGGCGGTGTTATTCTCGGCTCGTACGGCAGTAATTGGCGTTGTCGCCTCGGCTATTGACAGTGATATAGCCGCGACGTTACGGCGCAACCTCCTCTCCCGTACGTCTCGTATCGTTCGCGTGACGGTACGGGACGGCGAGGAAGAGACGTTTGCGCATGGATATATCACGGTCAAGTGGACTAATTCACGGCTTGACCACCTGCAAAACGGTGAGATTACCTTCGTGGCAGCAAATCCAAGACGCTACTCGACTACGGCACACACCGGATATATGGCGGCATCAGGCGTGACAGACGGCGGTGGACTTATCTACGACGCCGGGCAGGTGCTCCATTGGCCGCTTAAGTGGGGAGAGCAGGCGCCCCGTGAAAATCTTTGCACAGTGCAAAATCACGGTACCGCGACGGCTTATCCAGTTATTACCTTATCGGGAGACCTTGAGGCAGGTACAGCCATTACCGGAGACGGATGCGAGTTGGTATATACGCAGCCCGTATATACAGGCTCACCCGTTGTTCTCGATTGTTTGAGCAGGATCGCGACCATCAATGGCGTTGACGTTACACGTAGTCTTTCCTCGCGTACTTTCCCGAGCGTTTTACCTGGCAACTCTCTGACGCTTGTTCTTGGCGCCTCTGGCACTGGTAGCGCGAGCGTAGAGCTGCGAGATACATACATTTAAGGAGCATATATGAGCGTAGCTTTTGGCGTGCCGCAGGACGGCACAAAGGGTACTACCGCCGCAGATATGCGGCACATCCTCGATTACAAGTGGGCAAATACCGGCGTTGTCGGCGGCCTTGAGTGCACAGGCTCAAGCGGTCTTTACTACATTGTGTCTAAGGGTATGGCTGTATGTTCTCGCGGTGCTTCTGACGGTAAAACCGAGGCGTATTTCCCAGGCGGAAATACTCCGGCTGTTGCGGCAAATGCCACAGGCTTTAGCCGTATCGATGCCGTATGGATCAAGGCGCAAGACAAGACACAGGGCGACGCAACCAACGATGTTGTCGTTGGTGTGGTGCAGGGCACGCCGTCGCAAACTCCGGTAAAACCTCAGCTACCGACCGGCACCGTTGCTATCGCCTATATGCTGATGCCAGCAGGCGCGACTACGACGCACCAAGCATATAAAACGGGAGAAGTTGATAGTGCAAATCAAGCGGGCGCTTCTCTTGGGGTGCTTGTTGACCATACCGACTCCGGACAAGGTAATTTGTCAAGGGGGCAAGGCAAGTACACCTTCATCGGCGAGAAGTTTTTCGTGCCGACAAAGCGCGCGTTGTCCGTGCAGCTCAACGCGTCGCTACAGGCTATCAATGCGAGCAACCATTTTGGCAGCGCATATCTCTTGTATGAGATTGACGATAAAATCATCAAGACATTTAAGCTTGGTCTTTATGATTTCTCGCCTATGTCGTACACCTTTACCGACACGACGACCGTCGATGCAGGTAATCACACGATAAAGGTATCTATATACGCGTCTGCACAAGAGCCTGCATCGGATATCTACTTCGCACATCGAGACGAGTACTACGACAACGGCCAGCGGCTCGTCGTGGTTGACCTTGGGATGGCGAAGTAATGTGGAGCTTACATTTAGCCGATACCATGACGGGGCTGCTTGGTGAGCCGATAGACATCCCTCATTTTAGTTGGGCGCTCTCGCTCACTGATAGCAGCTTAGTCACCGGCGACAAGATGGCAGGAGTAGACGAGCTTACATCGCTACAGCTTCCATGGACGTCTGTACCGGCAGAGACACCGCAGGCGCGCTCCGCGGCTCTGCAATCATATAAGCGCGCTATCGTCCTTTTGTGGGATGGTGTGCCGCTTATGTATGCCATCATCGGCGCTCGTACTGATACCTATGATGGTACGAGTTTCTCGGCACTGTCGATTTTCTCGCTGCTTAAAAGTCGCATTTTGACGGACGATGTCAATTTTGGCAAAGGCACAATTTGGGCTAAAGATGCCGACTACAGTCACGAGGGCGACCAAGAGGGCACCGTGACGAGTGTCACGCGCGGGGATAAGACATTTACCGGCTCTTTGCGCTCTATCTGCTGTCAGATTGGCCGCGAGCTTACCGACTGCAAGCCAGCCGGACAGTTGCCGATAGATTGGCAGTACCTCAATGAGGGCGGTACACACACACGCACCTACCACAATTTCAATGTGCAAAATAATGATGGCCAAAAGCTGCTCAAAGCGATAAGTGAGGTTACCAACGGCATCGACATGCGCTGGGTGCCGTACATGGCCGATAAAAGCCACGTACGCTTACGCTTTGAGGCCGGTACCGATTCCGAGCCATATATAGGGCAGCGCGGTATACCTTTCGGCTTCCATAGCTTCCGCGGTGGCGGCAACCTCTCAGATATCAAAGTAGCGCATCAAGGGGCTACGATGCGCGTATATGGTACCGGTGCAGGTCATGAGGAGGCGATGTTGTGCCACAAGTCAGAGGACTTGAGACTGTGCAGCACACAAGACCCCCTACCGCTTATCGAGATGGCAAAGAGCAATTCTGACTGGGAGACACCGGCACTTGTGGCAAGCCACACAGATGCAGTACTCGATACGGTTAGGTATCCGCTCGTGCAGATTAGCGGCGTCTACCACTTACGCGACAGATACGCACCGCAGATTGGCGAGCTTTATCCAGGCGATGTAGTAGACGTCACCATCGAGGATTTCCCGAGCTTGCCGAGTCGTATATATCGCCTACGCGTCGCAGAAATGCGAGGTGACAGTTCAGATGCCGTAGAGATTCTCTTTGACCCAATCGAAGACCCTATATATTCGTAGTTTTTAGGAGCAAAAATGAAAAGAATTAAGCTTGCCGGACAAAAAAGCCGTGAGGAGCTTATATCTGATCGCCTTGCGTATGCCATCGACGCCGCAGAAGGAGCACTCACCGCACCTACAGGGCAGCAGTCATGGACTGATGACGACAAGAAGGTGCATACCATCAATCAATCGCTTAGCGACGCTAAAACATCAGCAGATACAGCAGAAAAAACCGCCTCTGCTGCTAATCAAGCCGCGACATCAGCTGCACAAGCAGCGGCGCAGGCAGAAGAGACGGCTACAACTGCTAAGCAAGCGATAGACAAGCTCGGTAATGCCTTTTCGACAGATGCAGACGGTGCTCATGTAGGTAGCAAGGACGGAATACATTCGACTGTTGATAGCATGGGATTTGCCATTAAAAATGGCTCGAAAGAGCTGGCGGTGTTTTCAAAAAACAACATCAAGCTCTCTAATGGCGATCTGCTAATTAGCTCAGGGTTTGTTCAAGATATATCTGCAAACGCGACTCAGCTCAGCTCGAAAAGTTTTGATTTTGAAAGCTCTGATATTGAGCTTCACCGGTCTAAAAACTTTACTGTAAGCGTTTCTGAGGGAGAAGGCACAGCCAGGCGCAGGGCAGAGTATAACCTCGACCCAACAAATCTCATGGTATCCACTAAAGGCGGCGATATTTTCATCAAAGTTGACGATCTGATGAAATTGCTTAGATTTCAGCCGTGGACGACGCTACACGATAACGGTACGTGCCGCGTGCGCTATTGCTTGCGCGGTGGATTTATGTACTTGGATTGCTACTTAGCAGCCGGTACATCGACATATACCACACCGGAGGAGTTGCCGAAGGACTTACTTCCGGCCATCGAGGGCTACTACTCGATGGGGACGCAAAGTGGCAATGACACCGCGAAGATTTGGATAGGCTCGGCCACTGGCGGAGACGGCCATATCTACCTTTATAACCACTCAAGCGGCTACGCTACAGGGCTTTTTACTTTTATACCAAAGAGTTTTGAATAAAAAAGGAGGTGATGCCCATGGGAGACGAGAGCGTATCTCCGGAAGCATTTAAGGCTCTAGAGCGGCGCGTAGAGACGCTAGAGGGGCGGGTGACAAAGCATGGGGTAGAGATACAGTCTTTGCAAATCGGCACGACCGCGCTCGATATCAAGCTTGAGGCCATGCAATCGACGCTTGAGGTAATACAGGCAGCGATTGATAGGCTTAATGACAAGGTCGACGCGCTCGCGAGCGTTCCCGGCGAGCACTGGAAAGACGTTACAAAGCAGGTAATCGCACTACTCGTGGCCGCAGTAGCCGGCTTTTTAATTACTAAGATGATCGGCCAGTAAGGCTGAGAAAAGGAGCAGAAAAAATGAACGTATGGATCAAAGCAGCACTGGTACGCGCTATTAAGACGGCAGCACAGACAGCCGTTGCCCTTATCGGCACCAATGCCATTGGTATTACCGCCGTTGACTGGGCAGCGGTGGCATCTGCGGCGGCTCTTGCGGCTGTGGTGTCTTTGCTCACCTCTGTAGCTGGACTTCCGGAGGTTGACTCCGGCAAGTCTCCGCTCAAGGCAGCGAGTGTTGAGGGGGAGTAATGGCCGATTTTACCGGAGAAATTACTCCTGACATTTGGGCACCCACTACAGCTTTCGACGCAGGGCGCGGTGGCCACTCGGTAGCATATATCGCAATCCATCATGAGGCAACAGTTGGAGCAAGTGCAGAGCGTCTTGCGGCCATGTGGTCGGCCGGTGGCGCTACAAGCGCTCATTACTCCGTAGATGGCTCCGGCGTAATTGCTCAGCACGTCTACGAGAGCGACACAGCCTATGCAGTCGGGCGTTACGTCGAAAACCAGCGCAGTATCTCAATCGAACACGCCAACAACGCTACATCCCCGTGGACGGTCGCAGAAGCGACACTTGAGAGCGGCGCGCACCTTACAGCGGCGCTCTTGATTAAGTACGGCTTGGGCTATCCTGAGTGGGGTGGTAATGTCCGGCCACACCGCCAAATCGTAGCCACCGCATGCCCTGGCGAGCTTGCAGAGAGCCAAAACGCCCACTTTATGGAGCGCGTGTGTTACTGGTACGAGGTTATGACCGGCTCACGCTCGACAAGCGCTCCCGGTTGGCACACCGACGGTAAGGGTTCATGGTGGTACCAAACCGGCGAGAGTGCAGACGAGTACGCCGTGGGCTGGTACAAGGTCGGCGATAAGTGGTACTACTTCAATGAGTCCGGCTGGATGATGTGTGGCTGGGTACACGCAAGTTGGCAAGACGGCGAAAAGCTCTGGTGGTACATGGACGAGTCCGGCGCCCTGGTAGCTGATAAGTGGATCGAGTACAAGGGCAGCTGGTATCTCTTGGCGTCTGACGGCCACATGCTCACTGGCAAGGTCGAGCGTGATGGCAAGATGTACTATCTCGACGCCACTGGCCGCATGGTCACCGGCTGGTATCACGATACCGACGATGGTCGCGACATCTGGTACTACTTCGACGAGTCCGGCGCTATGGTCGCCGACTGTATCTACAATGTCGGAGCCGGTAAGCTCTGCGCCTTTGATACGGACGGCCATATGATGGTCGGTGATGTGACGGTCACGATCGACGCATCCGGCTATCTCGCTGGTATCAAGGCTTAAGTGCTATACTGTAACTACGGGCTAGGTGTACTACGTGTCCCTAGCTCCTACAGGGGGCTACGTTCCTAGGCGCGACCCCTTGCGCCCCGCTCCGGCGGGGTGTGCTACGGCGCAAATAATACCCCCTCCTGCTTCGTGCGGGAGGGGGTTATTTCATTAGCCATGTTTCTCCATATCCTTGCGTACAAGCTGCTTTAGGTATCCCGTGATATTATCTTTACCTTCCAACCACTTAATCATATCTGTATCAACGGGTGACAGGTTTATGCTAAAGCGACGTACCTTCTCACGGTTGTACTTGATGGTTGCTTTAGTCTTTGCGTCCATGTTCTAACCTTTCTCTAATCTACTTTGCTATAATTTAAGTGGAGTAGGAAACCCGCCCGTTTGAACGGGTTTCCCTTTTGCTTTGAGCTAACGCTTCCGGATTACTAGATATGCGACTATCTTCCGAAACGTTAGCTCAATTTTTATTCTCCACTTCACTATCTCACCTCCTTCCTGATGACTCTATTATATACCACCGTATATATTTATGGGAATTATATACGAACGTACATATATTCTTCACAATTAGAAAAGGGTGTGTCTACTAAACACACCCTTAAAAAGATCTTGATTTTGTGAATAAATTTTATCATTACAAACAAGCAGGTAAATGTCTTGCCACAATCGATTCTAAGCGTCGATCTCTGACGCTATGGAGTACTTGCCCTTGTCTGACGACGGTACAAATCGCGCAGAATAGCCAAGAGCGGTAAGTGCTGCGTATGTCGCGCGGGAATTGGCGTTTGCCTGTCGCCAGCTTCCGCCATCTGCCGGAGAATGGTGCTCGCGGTAGTCATCTTCGCTCTGCCAGTATATGAGCGTGACCTCTTTGGGTTCTTTTTCAGCTCGCTCGTGCCACTCTTCCACGATCTCGAGTGCACTCTCTACGCCTGATTGCTGTAGGCGCAGAGCATCCTCGAGGATGTCCCATGCGTCCTGTGGCGCGTGGTAAGTTGGATATGACGGAGATATCCAACGGCGGACGCTGCGATCTTCAACTCCCATAATGCGCGCGATGTCTTGCTGGTTGATTCCGACGAGCTCTGACAGTGCGCGGAACTCGGCTTTGCTTTTCTCCATATCTCCTCCTTTAAGGGATGCGCCCCCGTTTCCGAGGGCGCATTGATTCTAAAGCTCGTTACGTTCTTTAATTCTGAAGAAGTATGCTGCTGAGTAGTTTTGATTATCGCATGCCCCATAGTAGTCATTTGCTCCGCTGCAGTAATTCATCCAGTTCTTGTAAGCTTTTTCATAAGTTGGGAAACTTGCGATTTCCTTAAAAGTTGGGTTCTCGTAAACCCCGTTCTCGAACTCGTCAAAACGCACCTCTTCGATGATCCAAGTTGTGCCGTTTTCGTTTGTGTTGTACTTTTTCATCTTTAGCCCCTTTGGCTCCCTCTTGTTGACTATTACTATAGACCTATAATAGGACTATCGCAAGGTAAAATATCCATCTTCACAATTCCTACACAATTTGAACACAATTACTTTGCCTGCTTAAAATCGGTGATAATGTGCCTTAGATATCCTGCTCCTCTTGGTATGTCTCTGACCCCTTTATGACCCTGCTCCTGACCCTACAAAATAAAAAGCGCTGTTCAGGCATTACGTAGAAATTGTAAAGTTAATATAAAAACTCACCTTGTTTTATCTATATAATTGCAGGTAGACAAGGTGAGTAAAACAATTAAAATGGCGGAGAGCTGGGGATTCGAACCCCAGATGGGCTTTGGACCCATACTCGCTTAGCAGGCGAGCACCTTCGGCCTCTCGGTCAGCTCTCCAAAGTAAGTGCTTGAGAATGATACCCCGAACTTGCGATTGTTACAACTCACTAAAAGGGTCAAAGGGGAAAATATTTCTGATATTCACGTTTTTCCGATGATTTCTGAGAGCGTTCCATGAGAAACGTCGTGCAACTTCTGATGCTGAAAGCTCTTCTTGTGGCTCAGCAAGACCTATCAGTGAGGCGAGAAATCCGATGAGTTGTTCTGCGGAGATACCATGAGCCTTAAAAGAGCCTAGGTCAAGATCTTTGTCTCTTTTTGAAAGTCGTCTCCCACTGCCGTCAACAAGGAGAGGTACATGGGCATACGTTGGTGTCTTGTAGCCAAGGAGGTGTTGCAAATAGATTTGACGTGCAGTCGAAGAAAGGAGGTCGCATCCTCTGACTACCTGTGTGACTCCCATGTTTGCGTCATCCACGGTAACTGCCAGTTGATACGCAATCACGTTGTCGCTGCGCTGAACAAGAAAATCACCGCACGTACAGGCAAGATTTTCTCGGTAGGTTCCATATACCAAATCGGTGAAGGTAATAAAAGACGAAGGATTGTCTGAAGGTGGAACTTTAAGACGTGTTGCAGCTGCTTTATGAAGGAGACGGTTTTCTCGCTCTTCTTTTGAAAGGTTGCGACAAGTTCCCGGATACGGGTGAATTTGGTCAGAAGCATGTGGTGCAGTTGCCGCATGGAGGTCGGCTCGTGAACAAAAGCATGGGTAGAGAAGGTCTTTTGACTTCAGTTTTGTAAGCGCATCAAGGTATAACTCTTTGCGGTCGCTTTGGAAAAAGGGGCCCGCATCCCAAGTGAGTCCAAGCCACTGAAGATCTTCCATGAGAAGAGAGGCCGTATGTGGATTTTGAGCACGAGGATCGAGATCTTCAATACGAAGAACGATTTTCCCTCCTTCTGACTTTGCCGCCGACCATGCGATAAGTGCCGAAAAAACATTGCCGAGATGCATGCGACCAGAAGGAGACGGTGCAAATCTCCCTATAACAGTATCCATGGTTGTTAGAGCTCCATGGCATAGATATATGCAGAAACGGAGTTGTCTTGATCGGGAAAAACATCGGCGGATGAGATTTGTTCCAAGCCCTTGTAGTCGTAAAAATCAACATCACAGCTGTCGTCAGTGGCAAGGAAGAAGCCACTTGCATGCTGTGTTCTGAAGTAATCAATGGCGAGGGCAAAAAGGCGTCCTCCAATACCTTTACCTTGTTCATGCGGATCAATACAAAGGAGGGTAACTTCCCATGTTGAGCGCGGATCGTCAGAGTTTCTGAATGCGTCAATAAGCTCAGCTTCGGTCTGAATATACTGAGCGCCCAGCTGAAAGTAGTCTGATTCGGTTTCTGTATCTGCAACATCTTGAGCAGACACCTCAATGATGCGCCACGACTTATTTTCTGGATACGCCACACCATCGCCTGCAAAAATCAGGCCCACAACAGCACCGTTCTTCTCGGCTACATAGAGAAATTTGGAAACGGAGAGAAAGTAAGAGGCATCAATATGACCTGATAGAAATGATTCTTCATATGACCCATCTGCATGCCAGACGCGGGCGACGAGGCTGCAGATTTGGTCAAAATCTGTGGGAACAAAGGGACGATAGATGATTTGCTGCTCTTGACTCTCATGGTTGGGCGCCATAAAACCTCCTTGCCGGGCGACAGATGTATCTTGCATATTATAAGTTCATTTCAAAACCTATATGAGCCGCACAAAACCGCAAGGGACTGGTAGGCTTTAGAAAGAAGGCTCGTAAACGCTATGCACAATATGGAAAATAGGGAGAAGAGCTATGTCTTTTGATGTGATTAAGCGCGCGTTAATCTCGGTAACGAATAAGACGGGAATTGTTGAGTTTGCGCAAGCTCTTGAGGCAGAATTTGGTGTCGAGATAATATCTACCGGCGGTACTGCTCGCGTACTTAAAGAAGCCGGAGTGAAAGTTATTCCCATTGAGACGTATACGGGCTTTCCTGAGATGATGGACGGTCGCGTGAAAACACTTCACCCTCGGGTGCATGGCGGGCTTTTATGCCGCCGCGATAGCTGCGATCATCTCGCCGATGCCCAGGCTCATGATATCGGCATGATTGATTTAGTTTGTGTTAACTTGTACGAGTTTGAAAAGACGGTTGAAGATCCTCACGTTACGTTCGCCGATG
>ERZ773263.1277-NODE-1277-length-15253-cov-18.809514_pt1 | contig 15253 bp, 12 predicted proteins | sample MGYA00511076_ERZ773263 | MGnify/ENA primary metagenome ERZ773263 (study PRJEB29015, sample SAMEA2738155) | human oral metagenome | biome: human oral; feature: human-associated habitat; material: saliva | place: China | collected 2195 ... | reverse complement strand
TAAGGAAACAAGTAAAACTAACACAAGCTCAAATAGCTGAAAAACTAGATATTTCCCAACAAGCATATGCTTCATGGGAACGTGGAGTAAAAAAACCAACACAAGATAATTTAGTTAAAATAGCACAAGTTTTGAATGTTTCAATTGATTATTTAGTTAGTAATTCAGATAAAAATCTAAAAGAAGAAGAGTTAGATAATGTAGAACTTCTTTTCCGTATGAATTCAAATGGTCTAACTGAAGAAGAAAAGGCTATTTTCAAGAAAGAGTTAATTGAATTTATGGAAGAACGGAAGAAAGCCTTCTACAATAATAGATAGCAACATATAATATCGTTTTTTGACAAAAATATGGACTTATTTAGCTATGAGTCTAATTGAGCAATTGAAAAAATTATTGGATCGTAAGAATATTATTAAAATATATATATAATTTAACAGATTTTTGAACTTATATTTAATGAGTTTAGGTGTTAAAATCCATAATTTAGAAGCATATTAAAAAGGGAAAAGAAAATGAAATTTGATGAATTTATAAAAAAAATCGATTTTAGGCTGAATGAGTGGGATGATTATGGTTATAAACAAACAATAGAATTCTTTTATGATAATTCATTTCAATTTTTTGTTAAAGTTGAGCCACATAGTCGAGATAATATTAAACGAATAATAGAAGGAAGAGTTGAAAATAATATTAGAAAATACTTATTCTGGGGCGGATCTCCAGATTATTATGAATTTATTAAAGAGAAATTACCAGATGTTAGAGAAGCTGAAAAATGGTATAAACTCACTGGAGATATTGCATTTCGTATAGAAGACTTTTTAAGTGAATATGAAGAAGCTAAAGAGTATTGTATCAGAGCGACATCAGAGGGTGAGATTACAGATTCTATTGAATCTAAATATGGAGAATATCAGAAATTTTTAGGAATGATCGACTCTTCTTTTTTTAGAGATGAGTATGATTGGGAAGATTTACTAAACCAGTGTCATCGTTTAACAATAGGAGAAGATTTTTTATCAAATTATAAGTTTACTATAAATAACTCTATCCATAATCTCTTAAATGTAGATGTCAAACCTAAAGATAACATTTCTATAACATCAGATGAATCAGAATTGCCTTTTATAATCTCAAATAATATATACTGTATTATAGGAAAAAATGGAAGCGGCAAAACTTCATTTTTACAACAATTAGCATTTGCATTTGCAGGATGTGAATCCAAATTTGAGATTATTGATAGCGTTTTTGATACTGTGTCGGATGCTAATGTAATAAAAAAATTATTATATATTTCTTTTAGTCCTTTTGATGAGAAAATCAATTTTGAAGGAAGCAATATCGATGCAGAATACATAGGAATACAAAATTATTTAGGAAATGCATCCATAAATACATTAATCGACAGAGAATTATTGGAATTAATTAAAGACATTAAAAATCATCCAGATCAGAAAAGAAGGCGATTATGGATTGAAATGTTAAATAGAATTTCATTTGAAGATTTGTCTAGTAAGGTTTTAGAAATTTATAAGAATGATTTTATTATAGGTAAGTCTAAAAGTAATTCGAACAATGAACAAACAGCGAATTTATTAGTCTATGCTAATGAGATAGACTCTCAAGAAAAAATATGTAAGTTAAGTTCTGGACAAAAGATTTTTCTCTTAGTCTTGACAAGCTTAGCATTAAAAATAACACAGAGAACAGTAGTGTTGATTGATGAGCCAGAACTCTTTTTACATCCACCAATGATAAAAGCTTATATTAGATTACTCGCCGATATAGTAAGTGCGTATAATGGCTTAGCATTCATAGCGACACATTCTCCAATCACAATTCAAGAAATTCCAAACAGGTGCGTAAAAATTGCATTACGTGATATTGAAGGGAGTTATATACTTAACAATATTGAAATAAATACTTTTGGTGAGAGTATTAATACTATAAATGATAGTATTTTTAATATAGGACTTCAACAAACAGGATACTATAAAATGATTGAAATATTAAAATTAAATAAAGATGATGATCAATTAGAAAGGTTAGTAAGTATTGCTGGTAGTGAAGCTAACTTACTAATAAGAATATAGAAAAAATGAAACAAATTGATAGCTTCAACATCGAAGAATTAAATATAGTTTCAGTTTTAGATAGGCTTCGAACCTCTACTGACTATCTGGATATGATTGGTTTTTATGATGATTCTGATTATCAAAAGTTAGAAGAAAATTTATATTCTTGGCAGGAAGAGTTACAGGAAAATTATTTTAACCAGGGCCAATCATGTGACTTAACTACATTTGAAAATAAAGATAATAGGTATTCTGAAGACTTTAGTAAATTCTATGAAGAGTATGCAATAGGAAAAGAACTTCACGAGTTTCGAACTAAACTTGTTTCGCTGGCTGAAGGGCGTTGTCCAGTCTGTGGTGCTTCATTCGGCTACAGTCAAGTTTCGCTAGATCATGTACTTCCGAAAAGCGAATATCCTTCGTTGGCGATTCTTCCACTCAATCTAGTTCCTATTTGTCTCTATTGTAATATGAGAAAAAATTCTAAAATTGGGGAACGTATATTTCACCCATATTTTGAAGGATATAATCTAGCTAAAATTTTAGAGATTCCTTATATTCAGATTGACGATAAAAACATAGAACAGAGTAAAGTCAAGATTGATTTTAGGAGCTTTGAGGATGTTTATGAGTATTATCAAAGCGAGGATAATTATAAACATATTTGCAATAATATAAATTCCTATGGATTACGGGAAAGATTTTCAGGGATTATTCAAATTATTTTTCATAATTTTATGAAGGAATTTTTAAATATTTTGAGTTTGAAGAATAAACTTTTTACAAAAAATAATATAAAGAGTTATTTAGAAAGTGTTGATTCTTTATATAAAAATGAAGAAATATTTATGGCAGATGAACGTTTTTTTAAACATTTATGTATTGAAGCAATCTTAAAGAATGATGACTTTTTAACATCAGTAATGAATAGAGTTAACAAAAATCTTGGAGAAGGTATAGATATAAAACTAAAAGATATGATACAGCAGTTAAAGGAATATCAGAACGATCCTGAAGGAAATATAGAATCAAATTTTCTTGCACTAATAAAAACTGGGATTAATTTTTGTGAGTTTATAGGAGTATATAAGAAGAATAATTCGGTATATAAACTTTGTTCTTTTCAAGGAGATTTTCAAGATGATATTTTATTCATAGATAATATACAAATACCTAGCCAATTTACTTATAAGTTAGAAGGAGACTTATTAAGAAAGATTAAATCTAATAAAGAATTGGGTACAGAACTCATCATTAATATCCGTTCTGGTTTTATTTTAATAGCTTTTGAAGGATCGTTGGTTTTTAATGAAAATGATTTAAAAGATTTAAGTGAACTAGTTAGGGAAAAATTCTGAGTGGACAATAGTCCACTTTTTTTGTATAATTTATTCAACCAATTTGGTTTAGTTTTATACATTGAGACTCAAAGGAGGTAATGTTCGTTGGATGAATTGTATTTAAGAATAAGTAGCATTACAAAACAACGATTATATCAGTACATTAAAGATAATAATATTCCTCTACTAAAATATCATTTCAACTTATTTTTTTATCATTGTGTAAAGATGAATAAAATTCAAGTGATTAGTCATCATTTTACAAATCACAAGATTGAGGGTTTAACCATAATTGATAAGTATGGGATTAGTTTTTCTTATGAGAAGGATAACCCAAAAGTTAAGCAGAATTTCACCCTATGTCATGAATTAGGCCATTTTGTTCTTAACCATAACGGTACATGTTTTACAGAATCTGTCGACAATCAAGAAAGTATACAAGAACGTGAGGCAAATATTTTTTCTGCTTTAGTGTTAATGCCAGATATTGTCTTGTTATCTAAAATCTATTACAGTTGTGATAGTTTTCAGGGAGTACAAGAAAGTTTAGAGGTTTCAAAACAAGCTTTATACTATCGGTTAATAGATTTGTTACGAATATATTTTCCAAATGAGGAAGATAAAATTAAACATGCTGTTAATGACTATCTGGAGATGAAAAATACTTCAATACATAGTTTGTTTCATGAAATAAAACAACAATTGATTGATGAGTTCAATCAATATAGTGCTTCTCTAAAGGTTCAGACCCAAAATCGTATTTTTGAACAGGGATTTATTTCAAGTCAGGAACTGCCAGAGTTAATTGATCAGAATAATTGGAAAGAATTAAGAGAAAGTATTGATAATTTAAAAATTTGGTTGATTTATAACAAAGGAAAATCAATAGCATATGCGTGGGATAGTACAAAAATATCAGAACAAGAAGCAAGAAGAAAAGCAGAATTACAATTACTATTAATGCAATGAAAGAGATAAAATTGTCCAATCATATAAAATGAATACATATAGGAAATAGTTTATAAAAATAAAGAGTTAATAAATAATAATTTCTTCAAAAGATAAATCAGTATCGTAATTATTTTGTAGAAGCTTTTTTAAAATGAGCATAGAAATAAAATAGAACTTATATTATAATTATATTTATAGACTAATTACCATCATAACAATAGGGAATTAAATGTAAATGAAAAGATTACTTATTAACTTGGAATCCTAAATTTTGGAAGTGGGAAAAATATCATGATGTATTAGAAAATATAAAAAAAGAAAAAGAAAAAGTTACGGTATTTCTTAAAATGACATGTATCAAATGTATGCATATTCAAAAAATATAAAGCATCAGATGTTTGGTTACTTTATCCGTTAAATGATAAAATGAGAGAACACTTAGATATTATATTTGAATCAGGCGATGGTACAAATGGGAGAATAATTTTGATTGATATTGAGAATCTTGAAATTTCTTTAGAAGGGTTTAAAAATAAATTATAAGATGAGATATACAAAAAACAGACTGTCGTAGGCATCAAATATTGAGGTATATAAATACTGATATTTTTTTGGAATCCTTTCTCAATAATGCAGGTGTTTATGAACGTATTAAACAGTATCCACGAAGAAAGAACTCCGTTATTACTTATCAGTGTGCTCTAATTATTCTGATTACTATTAGCTCTATTTCTCTTGCAATTTTATCTCTTAAAAAAGAATTAGCCAGATTTAGATACTGGAAGTGCGAAGATTACAACTTTTTAAAATACGTATGGCAGACGTAATAAAACATTTAGCGTTAATTTATTATTTTAATTTTAGCTAGCTTTATTGGCAAACTTTTCGCCAAATTTTAGTATATAACAGTTTTTGGGAAATCGCTCCTTATGGCTATTTCTTTGTTAGTTGCTTTTTATAATATTATAAAGATACTTTATATGTTTAAAGATAGATAAATAGGATTATTTAAAAAGAGGTATGCAATGTTAAGTGATAAAATTTTTGAAATACCTATTCCTAGTGATGATGATGGATTTGTTGTTTTGAAATGTCCGATTTGTAGTGAGAGATTTATGGTACAGATCCAAGATGTAAATGCGGATAGTTTGATAGATGTTTGGTGTCCTAAGTGTGGGCTCAAAAGTGATAATTATTTAGATGATGATATAAATGACTTGGCAGAAAATATAATTCAAAACTATGTTGCTGATTTATTAAATAATTTTTCAGAAGATATGGAGAGGACGTTCAGAAACAATAAGGAAATACAATTTAAGGGTGGTAAAAAGATAGATAAGGAAACAGAAATGCCAATTGGAAGGAAAGTTGGAGACTTCGAAGAGAAAAGATATTTGTGCTGTGATAAAGTAGTAAAATTACGAACTATATCAAAATTCGAGGGTGGCTATTGTCCATTTTGTGGGGAGTTAGTAGATGGAGATTAATAAAAAAGAGCTTAGAAAAATTAGCAGAAGATTTAGAACGTTGGCTTCAAATGTGATGAATGCTTATTTCAGGGAACAGACTGATGCATTAATAGAATTTCTGGATTATATAAAAAAGACATCTTTGATATTTGATTATGTTGAGAGTTTATCTTATGATGTAGAGGGGTTAGAATCAGAACTTGATAGGATTAATGATTCATATGGAAATGAAGCTTTAGATTTGGGGACTGATAGCCGTAAAAGAACTTATCTTCTATATAGAGCATTTGACTATATTGCCCTTAAAAAGTTGTCTACAACTAATTTTGGATGGTACTATGCACATAGTAAACAATATCAAGATATGGCGAAAGCATTTGGTGATAGATTGATTTATCCATTTGTTTTAGAAATTGAGGAGTATATTAAGGATATTGCGACAGATATGGGATTTGATAGTGATAGTTCATATAACATAACGATTAATAGTTCAGGGGTACAAGTTAATATAGCTGAACATGGAAGTACAGTTAACGCTGAGCAGGGAAATATTATTAATAGCGAGGAATTCTCTAAAGCTATGGAGAAAGTTGAAGATGCTATTGAAACATTAGAAAATAGCGAATCTAAATCAGTACTCAAGCAGAACTTGGAGATTATTAAAAATGAGATTCAAGAACCACAACCAAAGCAGACGATCTTAACTTCGGCTTTTAATACGATGAAATTTATTGCAACAACTGTTGCCTTAACACCGGATTTAATCGAAGGAATTAAGTTACTTGCTAAGTTTATAGGAATAACAATATAAGAAAGTAGCAGCCGTTAAAACGATTTAGTTAACATATGACCCATTAATTAAAATAGATTAAGTTTATTTTATATTGTAAGTCTGTTTTATATATAGAGAGAAGAGAAAAGAAAAAATGATTTCTGTAAATAATAATGTTAAACTATTAAATAGTATAGTAGGTATTGAAAGGGATTATTTGGATTACTTTGGTAAAGAGTTTGCTATTGATTATGAACATCTTTACAAAGATATTTTTGATGACAGACTGAGTCAGTTATGTTCTAGCATACACTATCAGTTGGTGAAGGGATTAAGAATATTAAATGATAGTATAAATGGTGGGAGACATTTCTGGGCTGATCCAAGTAGAGATTTGATAAAATCAATTTCACTATCAAACAGATTTGTCAACAACCTTAAGAATTCTGGTGAGAAAGTTAGAATTGTTGAATACTATGATAAGGTATTAAAAAAATGTAATAGTTTTCTATCGTCATCTGGGGGAAGCCCAGTACCAGATGATATGTCGGAAGTTGAAATATACTACGAGTTACCAATTTTTGAAGTATCGGATTTTCTCGAGCTCCCGAATAACACTATACAACGTTTCCAATTGAAAACAGTTGGTGACGGTTCTTATGCTACTGTCTTTAGTTTCTATGATGAAAATTACAACAAAACTTTTGCATTAAAACGTGCTAAAAAAACTATTCTATTCAAGGATTTAGAGCGATTTTATTTAGAATTTGATATAATGAAGCAGTTACATTCTCCGTATGTACTCGAAGTTTACTCTATTGATAAAACTAAAAACGAGTATGTTATGGAGTATGCTGACACTTCACTTTTTAAATATATAAAGACTCATAATCAGAAATTGACTTTTACCGAGAGAATGAACCTAGGTTATCAAATAATAAAAGGATTTGAGTATCTAGCCAAAAAAGATATACTTCATAGAGATATATCACCTAATAATATTTTGATTAAAGAGTATGATGATGTAAAAATTATTAAAATTGCTGATTTGGGGAATGTCAAGTTAAGCAATAGCATGTTAACATCTCTAGATACAGAAATAAGAGGTGCATTTAATGATTATTCAGGCCTCCAACGAGTTGGGTTTAGTAATTATAATTTTCATTTTGAAGGTTTTGCTTTGTCAAAATTATTATACTTTGTCTTAACTGGAAGATATAAAGACTTTACAAAATTTGAATATAGTAATTTAGAGGAATTTATTAATAAGGGAACAAATCCAAATTTGAATCAAAGATTTAGCGATATAAATGAATTAAAGAGGGCATTTTCAAAAATAAAACCACCTTATTAAATAAGATGGCTGGCTAGTCTATTTTAAATAAATTATCCTTCAAAAATTAGATATAAATAAACTAATTTTTGAAGAATGTTGTTATACGTTTTTTATTTGATAAAGCTTATAACTAGATTTAAAGTGGCTGATAGTTATAAAGGTGTAATAAATATTTTAAAACACTTCCTCCCTATCCAAATTTGGGTAGGGTTTTTCATTGTTTAAAATTCGATTTAGTATTTCAATGCTAGATTTTAAGTGGAATAACTCAGCTTTACAACATTCATTTGCGTAATTCTTTTCTATATTTTTACAGTGACGTTTTATATGCCATAAGGTCTTGCGGATATTATTTTCTTTTCTATTTTTCATAGTTATATCATAACAAAGAATAAAATAACTTTGCGATAAAAATCCTCAATTGATAAAAATATGCGCTAAAATGTACAAAAAAGGACCAATAATATAAGGAAAATAGATTGAAAAAATCTCTAGATACATAACCCAAAGATTTTTCTTTATTTAATGAAGGATGATATTCTGATGATTCTTGAAAATATAGGAGATATTATCTTTTTGTGAAAACAATTTAATACGTCAATTAGATATTTTTAAATAATTAGCATAATCATTATAATCTAAGTGATACAGTTCGAATACATATCTATTTAGAGCGTCTTTATCCGGAGAATCGGACAAGTGGAATAATTTATTAATATTCTCTTCTGTTAGATATGGTAATCTAAATTTTTCTATATATTTTTTTTGATAACTGAGATATCCACCACCAATAAAATAACTAGTCAAGTTTATAAAAATGTTAACGAGGTCTGAATTTAAAATTATTGAAATTGCTATCATTTCTTTTTCTGAAATAGTACTGTTCTTAATTCCAAATATTGCATAGCCATTATAGAATAATGCTTTTTCGCTAAAATATTTAAATTGTGGCCTATTTGAGTTGGTTGGAAATATTATTTTAGGGTTGTCTTTGGTGAGTGCTTGAGTTCGCCCATATTTATACCAATCAGAATCGCTTAGATTACAACTTCTTTCAAAAAAGTATTCCTTATTTGTTTGAAAGTAATGATAGGTAAGTGGAAATTCTTTTTCCAGAATGTAAGGGGGGATCAGATTAACATTATCAGATCCATCAGTTTCATATGGGAAAATGATATATTGTTCTTTTGTCTGGGAAGATTTTGATGCACCTGACCCTTTAATTATTTTTTTAATTAATTTTGGTTCAATTTCGTACTTAATATTGTCAATTATTTTGAAAAATTTCGTTTCCTTATTTAATTCCACTATCTCATCAATTAAGTATAGTTTATCTTTTTGTGTGGCAATACCAGTAGATATATCCATCATATGAGGTTGAAAAATAACATGATTAATTAGTTTTTTTTCTATTTCGTTTGTTAGATTGATGGAATCGACATTTTCAACTTCTGATAGATTCATTTTCTGCCAAGCAGATTTTTCTAAATCCAACAAAGAACAGTTGTTTGCTGTTTTAAATATAAAATCATTACTATTTTTGCCGAGCTGCAAAATCATTGAATATGTGTCTATATCATCAAAAAGTTTAAAGTATTTAAAATCTATAATTTTTTCAATTAGATTTTGAGCCAATAAGTATCTTCTTAGCTGAATAGCAGACTTTATTTTTAAAAGATAATTTGGAACCAAGAGAAGGACTTTACCTTCTTTACCTATGAGATTAGTTGCCATTTCAATAAATGCATAATATAAATTGTAGTTAGAAGATATAGTTGAAAAATTTCTTTCTAATTTTATCCTATATTTTTTATCAATATTTTGTTGCTTGACATAAGGTGGATTTCCGACAATAATATCGAAAATAGAATTATCTTTATTTTCTAAATAGAAATCAATAGCATCTTTATTATAGATGTTGAAATTAATTCTTTCTACATCTTCGTCATAATAAATAGCTAAAAGTGATAAAACTAATTTAATAGCTTCAATATTCTCTTCTTTTATATCGTATCCAAAAAGGTTATTTTCTATAAATTTAACGACAGAAAAATTAATGTCTTTCTTTTTTAAATATAAAACGAGTGCGACAAAAAATGCACCATTACCGACTGCTAAGTCAGCTATTTTAGATGATAGTAATTTTTCTTCTGAATAATCTAACACGTCGTGGTACATAAATTCGACTAGATTAAGCGGAGTGAAGGTTATTCCAGCTTTTTTCCGTTCATTGTCATTAAAATTAGGGGTAAATATTTGACAGATCTGATAAATGTCAAAATCAGTTGTAAATAAACTTGAACTGCTGTATAATGGCTCAATATATTCCTTTACGAGTGAATTTTTTATTTGTTCTATTTTAATATTTTTGTATTGCAAAAGACTATTTAAGTAATCCTTTTGTAATTGATTTAAGTTCATAATTCTCCTTTATTTGTATTTTGAAGTAGTTTATAGATTACAGATTAATATTTATTTCCTCTGAGATACAGTATAGATTATTTTAGTAGAAAATACAATATTTAAAAAAATATATAGAGTGTGATAGAATAGACATAAAATTAGAAAAAAGAGGAAGTAAGCATGGCTTTTATTGATCAGCAATTATTAGAATTTAAAAGAGCAATTGAGCAATCGATTAAAGAGGGAGGCTCTAAGGGGAAAACATCTATGATACGTTCATCATATTTAATAAATCTTATTCATGATGCTGTTAAGCATCAATTGATTCAAAATGGAGTTGACCGTAACAAGATATTCCCTCATTTTGGTGAAACAAAGCCTGAGATTAAGTTGGCAGGTTTTTTGAAGCAAAAAGATCAAGATGTGTGTGTTGTACCTGGGAATATAGAGAAAAAAAGCTCTACTATTAATTGGGGACCAATGGCATTTCAGAATAAAAAAGATAAATATGGAATGGAGTATTCTAAGAATACACTAGTAATAAATGTTCGTAGTCAAATGAGCAGTTTGGCTAAAAATGCTGATACATTGTTTGAAAGAACTTTTGCAGAGTCTTTAAATCTCCATATGAGATATCCTGAGATGGTTTTAGGTGAGGTTTATTTGATTCCTGTCTTTGAATATAATGATGGAGAAGTAGAAAAGCATAATGTTGATTTTAAAACTAATCAAACAGACATTGAAAAATATATAAGCTTTTTTGCGTCCATCAACCAAAGAAGTATTAATGATAGTGAAGAGGTGTACAAATATGAGCGTTGTGCGTTACTAATTGTCGACTTTAATCAAGAACAGCCTAAACTTTTTAATAATAAACAAGAATTGATAGATGCAGGAATAATATCTAAGGATTTTGGAATAGATTATTCCAATTTAAGTTTTAATGGTTTTGTTGAAGATCTTTTGAGTATATATTCGGATAGATTTGATATTAATAATTTATTGACAGAGGAGAACAGATGATGAATCTAAAGCTAGATACAAAAAGAAGTAAAGATACGCTTCAACACTATTTATGTAATATGAAAACCATATTAGAAAAAGCTATCACAGAATTAAAGTACACTAAATATGCGACAAACGTTCTTGTGGAAGGCCCAAAAGATGGGAGTAAATTTGAAAATGGTTTAAAGGCGAAAGAATCGCTAATCAGATCTCAAACTTTAATTTATCATCTACATGATTTTGTGAAACAAGAATTTCAAGATTATGGAGTTCAGGGGGACCGTATTTTCCCACCGTTAGGTCAAAATAAACCAGAAAGAAAGGTTGCGGGTTACTTTAAACAAAAGGATCAGGATGTATGTGTTATTCCAAAATTCGATGAGGATAAACTTGAACCAAAAGAAATTAGTTGGGGGCCACTTAAAAACCTAGGCTTAAAGACTGAGTATGGAATTGAAAATGAAGATAAAATACTAGTTACCAACATTAGAAGCCAAATGAGTAGTGTTGAAAAAAACATAGATACTTTATTTGAGAGAATGATAGCAGAATCTTATAATCTTCATTATCAATTCCCAAGTATGATCGTAGGGGAATTATATTTAATACCTGTTTACGAGTACTCATCTGAAGAAATGAAAAGTAATAAAGTATCTTTTGAAAGTAACAAAATTGATATTGAAAAGTATATTCACTTCTTTTTTGAACTTAATAAAGGAGATGAGGACATTGATGACAAAAATCTTCATAAGTATAATAGAGCTGCGCTACTAGTTGTCGATTTTGACAAGGAGATACCTAAGATATATACTTCTACAAAAGAACTTATTGAAGATGAGATTGTAAGAGCAGAATTTGAATTTGAACTGAATACTCTTTCACCGCTTACTTTTGTGTATGATTTGATCAAAATGTATCTCGAAAAATATCCTGATTACTCTATTATTCAAAATGATTAGGAAGTAAGAAAACATTATCTCATAATAATGAATACATGACTTAGAGCATTTTTGATGAGTGTTGAAAAATCGTTATACAGTCAGATTTTAAGAAATATTGTAATGTTTAATCATTAGGTTGAGGTAAGCAATATTTCTTAATTTTAGCTTATAAATTTAAAATATTATTTCAATCTCTACCTTTTTCTCTACCTTTTTTTTTATTAGACCGTTATAAAGCCTGTCAGAATAATCTTTGTAGGTTTAGAAGTTAATTTTTACAGAACTAAACTATTTCCCCTTTTAAAATATATTGATTCATATTTTATGAAATTAAAAAGTAGATATCGTTCTGAAAATCCTTGATATTACGCTGTTTTTAGTCCGACTGAAATCCATACTTTCCAAACCAGGTCTTAAGAAAGCTCGTAAAGCATCACAATTCTCAAAACGTTAATTCGAAAGAATTACTATACTTACAAAGAGCACCTTTCGGAGTGTTCTTTTTTATTGATATCTTGTTGATTTATAATTAGAAATCTCCTTGAAGGGTATCAGGTAAATGAAAAATTCGGAGATCTTATCCTATTTCTTCGTGCTTTAGTCTAATACCTATAATGTAAAAAAACTCTAGCTATCAGGTAGTTGATGGTTAGAGTTTTTTCTATTCATATGATTTAATGAGATTAAATAAGGCTTCTACTTCTGATGACAGTGTAGCTGATTTGAGATAAGCATAATAAACTGTAAATGTTATCTGGTCCTCCGGTATTAGAGGGATTTTTATTAAATCATCATCTTCATCAGAAAGTGCGATATCAGCCAGTAAACTAAGGCCAATCCCTTTCTTTAAAAGTTCTTTAATGATGACAATGTCGTCACTCTTAAAGAATATTTCCGCCTTGTTTTGATACTTTTGATTAAGTAGTTCAAAAGCTTTCAGGTGAACAAAGTGTTCGTCTAAAAGTATAAAGGATTGATCTACTAAATCTTCAAAAGTGAGGGATGGAGCGGTAGCAAGAGGATGGTTCTTAGATAAAACGACATACAGTTCTTTATGAAAGAGTTCATGTGTCTCTATTGAAGGATGATTGAGTGGTTCAATCAAGCCGAGTAGGCTTGCATCAAGGTCTCCCTTGAGGAGAAGGTTTAATAACTCTACGGAGCCACCGCGAATAGGGCGTACCTTTTTTAAAAAATCGAATTTATCTTTTTCGTTTAAGGCAGCAAAGAGATACTGAATGATAATAGGAGGGAATCCTACAGTAGAGTATTGTGCCAAGGAGCGATTAATTTCTTTGCGAGTAGAAATAACCTCAGGTAAGATCTTTTCTGTATGCTTTAGAAGGATTTGCCCTTGAGGAGTTAATTTAAAGGAACGATGTGAAGGATCATGGTGAATCAACTTACAATTAAAAGCCTCCTCTAATCGCTTGATGGCATAAGAAATAGAAGGCTGGCTGACTTTGTGTTGCTTTGCTACTTCCGTATAGGATTGAAGCTGGCAGAGGTCATAAAAATATTGTAAATCTTTTAAATTCATATAGGGCTCACTTTCATTAGTTGGAGAAAGAAAATAAGTGGAAATCACCAGATAAATAAATTTTATCCGTATCCTATGATTTGACTATACGAGTATTCGCCGGTTAAAATCTAAGTGAGTCAGGGATATCAGAGGTTATCTAAGATACTTTCGAAAATGCTTAACATCTTTTCTCGTTTATCAACAGGAAGTTGTTTAATCTTCATGTTAAATCTCTTTAGTGAAAGATTTTCAGTCTTATCAGAGGTGGATTCAAGGCTACTAAAATTGAAAAACTCCTCTGGGGTCATCTGTAAGGCATCAATCACTTTTTCTAGACTGTGAATGGTCAGATTCACATTTTGGTTTTCTAGTTGATTGATATACTTAAGACCGAGTCCTGCTTGTTCCGAAAGTTCTTCCTGGCTCATTTTGTTTTGTGTTCGAAAATATTTCACTTTTTGGGAAATATATTGTTGTAAATAGTTTTTAGTTGTCATATAAATAGAATACAAGTTTTGTATGACAAAAAAACACCTTAAAAAATACAAAGTACTATATAGCGAACCTAGAGGATGCTTATTTTGATTAGGATTGCTAATTTCTATGATTATTTTGCTATACTCGAAACTTTTAGGAAAGAGTAATTGTCGAGGGTTTGATGAGTTCAGAAATTTATAAAACAACTTAAATTGTCATCAATAATAGTGTTTTAAGTATAAAATAGCTTATTAGAAAATTGTTCTCGTAAACTCATTATAACATATGCGTACACGATTGTATTTTATATACGACAAAGTTCTGTAAACGATTCATTTTAATGGTATAATATTCGTAAAAAGGAGGTTGCACTATGACTGCACATGATATTTTAAACAATCCTTTCCTTAATAAGGGAACTGCCTTTACCTTAGAGGAGCGAAAGGAACTTGGACTTATTGGTTTACTGCCACCTTATGTTCAAACGATTGAAGAGCAAGCAGCGCAAACCTATGCACAAATGCAAACAAAGGTCAATGATTTGGAAAAACGTTTGTTCCTAATGGAAATTTTTAATACCAACCGGACTCTTTTCTATTATCTCTTTTCTCAACATTTGGAAGAATTCAATCCAATCGTGTATGACCCAACCATTGCAGATACCATTGAAGGCTATAGTGACCTCTTTGTAGATCCACAATATGCGGGATATCTTGATATCAATCATCCTGAAAATATCGAAGCTACTTTGAAAAATGCTGCCGGGGATCGCGAGATTCGTCTCATTGTTGTAACAGATGCAGAAGGAATCCTTGGAATCGGTGACTGGGGAACAAATGGTGTCGATATTTCTGTTGGGAAATTGATGGTCTATACTGGCGCTGCTGGAATCGATCCTTCTATGGTCCTTCCTTTAGTCATTGATGCAGGGACTAACCGTGAAGAACTTCGTAACA
>ERZ773263.1271-NODE-1271-length-15287-cov-3.069131_pt1 | contig 15287 bp, 13 predicted proteins | sample MGYA00511076_ERZ773263 | MGnify/ENA primary metagenome ERZ773263 (study PRJEB29015, sample SAMEA2738155) | human oral metagenome | biome: human oral; feature: human-associated habitat; material: saliva | place: China | collected 2195 ... | reverse complement strand
ATTCTACGATTGCTTCAGCAATACAAACATATAAGTCGAATAACAAAGGTGAATTTCCAACTTTCGAAAAGGTTGGTGAGCAAACTGGTGATATTTCTCCAATTGGAAAAGGTGTTTTAGCTCAATATTTAAAAGAAACAAATATTATTGATGGGTATACGATAACGCATAAAGGTGATTTTCATTGGAAGGATTATGTTGGTGATGGGCATAATGGAAGGCACTCTTTTACGCCTATGACTAATTATAGCAATGGCTCTGAAAAAAGTTATGAGAACATAGCTTTTATAATGATTGGAGCGAAGTGTACTAATAAAACTAATGAAAAATGGGGTGGTTTAATTCCAGAAGAGAAAGAAGGAAGCGTTGCTATTTTTGGCTATCTTGAAGGTCTTGGTGAAGCTAAGTATAATAGAGGAGCTAATTATTGTCAAGATTTCTAACTTTTAAATTTTTATGCTATAATATAAAAGTATATAATTTAAAAACAAAAGGAATTTAATGATTGTATTTTTTGGTCCAGCAGGTGCTGGTAAAAGTGTTCAAGGTAATCTGTTAGCAGCACGAAACGATTGGCGCTGGCTTGGCGCTGGTCAGCTTTTGCGTGATAGTAAAGATCCTGAACTTCTTGCACGAATGAGCACGGGAAAACTAGTCGACCCAGAAATTGTTAATCGCGTTATGGGTGAAGCTCTTAATCGTGCAAATAGTAAAAATGTTAAACAGGTTATTCTCGATGGATACCCACGTCAGCTTGCTCAGGCAAAATGGCTGATTGAAAATAAGCAAAATCATGGCCGAAATGTTGATTTGGTGATTGTTCTGGAAGTTCCACGAAGTGAATTGATGCGTCGGCTTGAAATTCGTGGCCGACTTGATGACACGCCAGAAGTTATTGATGAACGACTTCGAATTTATCGCCAAGAAATGTACCCAGTTTTAAATTATTTTAATGAAAATGGTGTGAGAATTGCTCATATTGATGGAACTGGTACGGTTGGTCAAGTTCATGATCGTATTATGGAGGAAATTGAATCGTGCGGAATTTAATTACTGGCAATAAAACTGAAGCGCAGATTCAGGCAATGCGTGAGGGCGGAAAAATCCTCGCGCGAATTTTGCGTGAGCTTGCGGAATTTTCGAAAGTTGGCACGACTGGCCTTGAAGTTGATGCTTTTGCGCGAAAAAAAATTAAAGAATATGGCGCGAAATCTGCATATTTAACGCCGGATGTAAATTTTCCTGGTGTAGTTTGCATTTCGGTGAATGATTGCGTTGTTCACGGTGCACCAAATGATACCCCTTTCGAAAAAGGCGATGTGGTAAAATTTGACATGGTAATTGAGTTTAAGGGAATGATGACTGATTCCGCCACGACAACCGTGATTGGTGAAGAGCCAAAAGGAGCAGTTAAACATCTCTTGAACGATACTAAAAAGGCACTTTCAGCTGGAATCGCTGTTGTTAAGCCTGGTGTGAAAACTGGTGATATTGGTGCGGCAGTTGAAAAATCGCTAAAAAAATCAAAACTCGGTAATGTTCGGGAATTGGTTGGCCATGGTGTCGGCTTAAAAATGCATATGGCGCCAGAAGTTCCAAACTACGGTAAAGCTGGTACAGGTGTAGTTTTTCAAGAGGGCGACACTTTTTGCATCGAGCCAATGACTTCACTAGGCAAGGGTGATGTAATTTTCAATGGAACAGATAGTAAATGGGATGTTTTAATGAGAGACGGATCACTTTCAGCGCATTTTGAACACACCATTTTGGTCACAAAAGATGGAGCAGAAATTCTTACTTTAGAATAAAATTTCGAAAAATGGGAGGGAAAGCTAAATTTTCGAAAGAGAAAAATGCTTGCAAACAAGTGCACGCTCATTTTGGAATGGCACACAATCATAAAAAATCAAGTAATCTTCCGCTGGCTATTGGTTTAAATTTGGGTTTTTCGATTGCGGAGTTTTTCTTTGGCACACTTTTTAGTTCGGCGGCGATTTCGGCTGATGCTGTTCACGATTTAGGTGATGCAATTTTGCTTACGATTACATTAATTTTAAATAAACTAAGCAAGAAAAAACCAACTTCTGTGATGAGCTATGGCTATAAACGATTTGCAGCGCTCGGGGCTCTTTTGAATGCTGGTGTAATTTTGTGGCTTTCATACACAATGGCAATTTCTGTATATTATGAATTTACTTTTCCACACGTTCATCCATATGTGAATGTTCCGGGGTTGATGATTGTTTCAATTGTGGGGATTTTAGTGAATTTATTTGCTGCAACACGCTTACATGGTTCGAAAAATATTCTTGACCGAACGGTTTCACTTCACTTAATTGAAGATTTACTTGGTTGGATTTTAACATTTATCACCTCTGTTTTAATTTCATTTTCGGGTCTTCATATACTCGATCGTGTGGCAAGTTTATGTATTTTATTATTTATTTCTTGGGGAGCGATTTCGAATGCTTGGGGAGTTTTGAAGATCTTAACTCAACGTGCGCCAAGTATAAAAAATTTGAACAAAATTAAAAAGCAAATTTTAGCGGTTGAAGGTGTTTTGAAAATTGAAAATATTCATTTTTGGAGCCTTGATGGAGCGGAACATATTTTTACGGCAAGAATTTTTGTGAGCGATATTTCAAGAGCTACTAAGATTCGCAAAAAAATCTCCCATTTTTTACCAGATTTTCAGATTATAGATTCGACGATTGAGATTTTAGAAAAATAATCAAAAAAGTGCTTGCAATTTTGAAAAGGCTCGTGTATAATTGTTAATATACTTGGTTGTGCCACCTTAGCTCAGCTGGTTAGAGCAGCTGTTTTGTAAACAGCAGGCCTTCGGTTCGAATCCGAAAGGTGGCTCCAAGTATTTTTTAATACAAGAGTTGAATGCTGGGATAGTGAAGCGGTCAAACACAACAGACTGTAAATCTGTCGGCAGATGCCTTCGAAAGTTCGAATCTTTCTCCCAGCACCAGAAATTATTTTTTGAAAAAAACACCCATCTACTGCGAGGGTGCTTTTTTATTTTTATATTCTGCTTTGAAATAAAAATATAAATTTTTGTTGGTTTTTATTATTTTTACTCTTGCTAAAAATTAGCATTAACGGTATAATAGAACTATGAATGAGAATTCTCGATATGTGGTAGGAATAGATATTGGAACAAGCAAGGTTCGCGTGCTTATTGCGAACTTTGATAGAGATGGTTCACCAAATATTTTGGGGCTTGGATCGGCTGAAAATTCTGGACTTAAAAAAGGTGTTATCACACATCCAGAAAATGTTTATCGTGCGATCGATAAAGCTCTTGCTGAAGCTGAACGCATGAGCGGCTATAAAACGGAAAGAGCGGCTGTGAGCGTTAATGGCGTGCAAATTTTGAGTACAAAAGTAGACGGAATGGTTGCAGTGAACTCAGAAAAGGGCTTGGTTAGTGATGAAGATATTGACCGAGTTGAAGATGTTGCATTGATCGGCAAAATCCCAGAAAATCGAGAAATTTTGAAGTTTATACCTTATTATTATAATGTTGATAATCAAGAAGGGATTGCTGATCCTTTCGAAATGGTTGGAACACGGCTTGAGGTTTACGGAAACGCAATCTCTGCACCAAGAATACAAGTTGAAAATGTTGAAAATATTTTAGAACGGTTTGATATTTCTTCGAATTTATATATTCCAAGCGCAGTAGCTTCAGCTCAGGCTGTGCTAACTGAAAATCAAAAAGAAAATGGCGTTGTTGTTGTTGATTTGGGAGCTTCAACGACCGGTGTTGTGGTTTTCGAAGACGGCAATTTACAATTCATTGAAAATATTCCGCTCGGAGGAATAAATATTACTAACGATCTTGCGATTGGGCTAAAAGTTTCTCCAGAAGTTGCTGAAGAAATTAAAATTAAGCACGGTTTTGCCTTCGAAAGAGAAGACAATAGTGACATTGTTGTAAAACATGGTCGTGAACATTACAGCTTTAATACGCAAGAAATTGATGAAATTATTGAGGCGAGAGTTGAAGAAATTTTTGAGGAAGTTCGAAAGGTCCTTCGAAAGTCTGGCCTTGAGAATCAATTACCTGGCGGCGCTGTACTAACTGGGGGTGGAGCAGCTCTTAAAGGAATTGATACATTTGCGAAAAAATATCTTCAGCTTGCAGTACAGATTAGTAAAAATGGAATTGATAATACGGTTTCTGAAAAGATTAAAATGCTCGAGTATTCTGCTGCAGTCGGTTTGTTAATCGAAATGCGCGATAATACTTCGAGATATAATAGTTATAGAGATGAAGAGCCAGCAAAAATCGGATTTTTTGCAAAATTGTTCAAGAAAAAACAATAAAGTGATATAATGGGAGTAGATTAAGGAGAAGAAATGCCAGAAATTATACCAAATGAAGTTCAAACTTTTGCTAAAATTAAAGTTGTAGGTATCGGTGGTGCCGGTGGAAGTGCCGTCAATCGAATGAAAGATGTTGGTTTGAACAACATCGAGTTTATTGCGATGAATACTGATGCTCAAGCTTTATATAAATCAAAGGCTGACAAGAAAATCCACCTTGGTCGTGAAACTACAAATGGTCTAGGCGCTGGTGCTGATCCTATTGTCGGTGAGAGTGCCGCTCTTGAATCTCGAGAAGAAATTCGCGAGGCTCTTGATGGTGCCGATATGGTGTTTATCGCCATTGGTGCTGGTGGTGGAACTGGTTCTGGAGCTGGTCACGTTGTGGCTGAAATTGCTCGTGAAATGGGAATTTTAGTTATCGGTGTTGCAACACGTCCATTCACTTTCGAAGGCGCAAAGCGCAAAACTAATGCCGATTGGGCAATTGAAAAGCTTGCCGCTGCGGTTGATACTTTAATAACAATCCCAAATGATCGTCTTCTTCAAACTGTTGATAGGAATTTGCCGCTTCTTGAAACTTTTAAAATTGCTGACGATGTTCTTCGGCAAGGTGTTCAGGGTATTTCCGAACTTATTACTGAGCACGGCTTAATCAACCTTGATTTCGCAGATGTTAAGTCAATTATGAGCAATGCTGGTTCTGCTTTGATGGGAATTGGCCGTGCGAGTGGTGATAATCGTGCTCAAAAAGCTGCCGAACAAGCTATCGAAAGTCCAATGATTGAGGTTTCTATTGATGGCGCACGTGGTGTTCTATTCAACGTTGCTGGTGGTTATGATATGAGTATGAGCGAGATTCAAGAGGCGGCTGAAATTATTACTGGTGCCGTTGCTCCGGATGCGAATATTATTTTTGGTGCAACACTTAAACCTGAGCTTGAAGATGAATTGATTATCACAGTTGTTGCAACTGGTTTTGACCGTGATTATAATGAACCTATAGTAAATTCGCTCGAAAGTGCCGTTTCGAAAACTTTTAATCTTGAAGATGAACATACTAAAGCGCAAGAAATCAACCATACAATTTCGAACGCAATTGATATGGAATTAAATAATGAAGAAAAAACTTCAGCCGAAGATTTTGCTAGTGATATCGAAACTAAAAATATTTGGGCTCAAGACGAAGAAGAAAAGGACGAAAGCGATATTCCTGCATTTTTGCGACGCCGAAAACGTAATAAAAAGGAAGATTAATGGAATTTAAACTTGACGAAACAAAAGTTTTGGAAAGTAGAATGTCGGTTGACGGCCAATCCGTGCGCCGTCGCCGAGTTGCGCCAGATGGTACTCGTTTTACCACTTATGAGCGGATCGAAAAACCACGAATTGTTGTGATGAAGTCACACGGTGGTCGTGAGGATTTTAGCCGTGAAAAGCTTAAAAGCTCAATTATTCGTTCAATTGGAAAGTTTATTTCTGATCTTCAAGTTGAAGAAATTATTAATCGCGTTGAGAATGAACTTCTTCAAAAATCAAGTAAAGTTTCTTCACACCAGATTGGCGAAACGGTTCTTTCGGTCTTGTTTGAGATGAATAAAGTTGCGTACATTCGTTTCGCAAGTGTTTTTAATGGTTTTGAAACAGTTGAAGATTTCGAAGAGATTTTATTGAAGGTTAGAGAAGAAAATGAGAATTGTAGTAGTTTATAGAGATGCTAGCGATCATGGCCGTGAAGTTCGAGAATATATTGATGATTTTGAAAGGCAAACTGGGCTCGAAATTGAGCAAATGAACCCAGATGATGGTAGAGATCAATTTTTCTTGCAAGCTTATGATATTGTTGAATATCCGACAATCTTAGCAATCGCCGATGATGGCCGACTTTTACAGATTTGGCGCGGGCGACCTTTGCCATTATTTGATGAAGTCGCATACTATGCACGCTAAGCTAAAAAATTAGCGTGTTTTTACTATTCAAGTGTATTGTATTGAGATTGACCATATCCTAAATTGTTGGGCAATTATATAATTTGCTCCAGTTGTGATAAAAAATAAAAATATCAACATTACACCAGTAAATAAAACACTTAAAAGCTTGAAAATATCTTTAATTTTTGATAAAATAAAACCATAAAAGCGTTTTATTTTGATGAATGAGCGGCTATCAACCGCGAAGCTCCCAGAAGAAAGGTTTCGAAAACTGATTAGAACTGGGCGGGAAGGCTCCGTGAAAGCTAAAATTAAGGGCTAAAAGAATCACTTCTTTTGGAATCGAGATGGTATCGCCGAGCTTGCTGGGTTCTCGAATTCAAAAGAGGTGATTTTTAATTTAAAAGGAGAAGGAATGGATAATAAATATTATATACCAGAATATTTTAAGAGATCGTTTAATTGTCCTTGTTGTGGAGTATTTGCTGAGCAGAGGTGGTGTTTTCTTGGGTCCAGGAGTTTTGACAGTAGTAAATATTATATCAATAGCCGGTATATTGGTCCTAAATTTATGGGTATTACCTATTTGGACGATAGTTTTAGCGCTTCTAGGTGTGAACATTGCAAAGAGTGGGTTTTATGGAATGATCGAAAAATAATATATCCAAGATCAATAACCGTAGAGAATCCTAACCCAGATATGCCTGAAGTAGCTAAAGGCTTATATATAGAGTCAGCTCAGATCTTACAAGATTCTCCAAGAGCTTCCGCTGCATTATTAAGATTAGCACTTCAAGAAATACTTAATGAGGTCGTTGAAGGAGGAGAAAAAAATAATATAAATAAAAACATTGGAATTCTTAGCAAAGAGGTAGATAAAACTACTCAGAAAGCCCTAGATCTTATTAGAATTAATGGCAATAATGCTGTTCACCCTGGAGAAATACAGATAGAAGAAGAAACTACTGAATATATGTATAAGCTATTAAATATAATTGTACAGAAATTGATAAGTGATAAAAAACAAATAGATGATTTATATAATAATTTATCGGAAAACCAGAAAAAAAGTATTAAGGAAAGGGATAATAAAAAATAATGAAATTTCAAGCAAATTCAAGAAGACGAGCAAAAGAATATGAAGCCGATGTTTTGGCGCGCTGGAAGGCAGAAAAAACTTTTGAGCAATCAGTCGAAAATCGTAGCGAAGATAACACCTTCGTGTTTTATGATGGTCCTCCTTTTATCACTGGTGTGCCGCACCACGGAACGCTTCTTAGCTCAATCGTAAAAGATGCCGTTCCTCGCTATCAAACAATGAAAGGTAAGCGAGTTGAACGCCGTTGGGGTTGGGATACACACGGTTTGCCAGCCGAAAACTTTGTAGAAAAAAAACTTGGCATCACTTCTCGGCACGAAGTTGGTGAAAAAATTTCGCTTGCCGAATATATCACAACTGCGCGCGAAAGCATGGTTTCGAATGCAGCACTTTGGGAAAATACGATTGACCGCATTGGCCGTTGGGTTGAATTTAAAAATGCTTACAAAACGATGGATAAAGATTTCATGGAGTCTGTCTGGTGGGCGTTCAAGACTCTTTATGAAAAGGGTAAAATTTACGAAGGTGAACGCGTTTTGATGTATGACACGGCGTGGGCAACTCCACTTTCGAAAAGTGAAGTTACCATGGATAACGACGCCTATAAAACTGTGACCGACCCAAGCGTTTTTGTGAAGTTTTGGTTGAAAGATTTCGAAGATGCAGAAGGTTCTAAAGATAAAACTGCAATGCTCGCCTGGACAACAACTCCTTGGACTTTGCCGGCAAATATGGGGCTATTCGTTAATCCTGAAATCACCTACGCAAAAGTAAAAGTTGGCGATGAATTCTTCATTTTGGCAAAAGATTTACTCGAAAAAGTTTTTGTTGATGAGAAAAAGCAGCCGATTCCTTTCGAAATTGTTAATTTGATTGATGGTGCGGAATTGGTTGGTTTGAGTTACGAACCACTTTTCGAAGATTCGAAATATTCTGGTGAAGGTGAAGAGAACGCTTATAAACTTTGGGGCGCAGATTATGTTTCTCTTGAAAGTGGAACGGGAATTGTTCATTCCGCACCAGCTTATGGTGAAGAAGATTTTAACTTTGGTAAAAAATATGGAATTCCAGTTTTTCACGTTTTAGATGAATACGGCAAATATGTTAATGGTGAATTTGCAGGTGAAGATGTGTGGGAATTCAACAAACCTCTTGCTAAAATCTTGAAAGAACGTAGCGTGGTTTGGAAAATTGATTATATTCGGCACGAATATCCGCACAATCCGCGTACTGGCCAGCGTTTAATGTATCGTGCACACCCAAGCTGGTTCTTTGATATTCAAGGGCAAAAAGAATTAATGCTTGAGCAAAATGAAAACATCAACTGGTTCCCAGCGCACTTGAAGCATGGTCGTTTTGAAAAAAATCTTGAAGCTGCACCAGATTGGAACTTATCGCGCGACCGTTTTTGGGCGACAGCAATGCCAGTTTGGAAGTCTGAAAGTGGCAAGATTCGCGTGGTTGGTTCTTACGCTGAACTTAAAGAATTGAGTGGCGTGGAGCTTGAAGATTATCACCGACCTTGGGTTGATGAAATCACTTTCGAAATTGATGGCGAAAAATACACTCGAATTGATAAAGTGCTTGATTGCTGGTTCGAAAGTGGCTCAATGCCATTTGCGCAGTTCCATTATCCTTTCGAAAACAAAGAAAAGTTTGAAAAGAATTTCCCTGGCGACTTTATTGTTGAATACATTGGTCAGGTTCGTGCGTGGTTCTATTATGTTCACGCTGTAAACACTGCTTTGTTTGGTAAAAACGCCTTCAAAAACGTGATTACAACTGGTGTTGTTGCTGGAAATGATGGCCGAAAAATGAGCAAATCGCTTGGCAATTATACAGATCCGAACGAGCTAATGGATCAATATTCAGCCGATAGTTTGCGATTTTTGTTGCTAACGAGTCCGCTTTTGAATGGTGAAGATTTTGCGCTTCACGATAAGGATGTCTCAGACGTTGCGCGTAAGCTTTCAATGATTTGGAATATGTATGATTTCTTCACAATGTATGCAAGTGTCGATGGTTGGGAATTCAACGGTGAACTTAAAGATCCTTCAAAAGATCTGGAAAATCCACTTGATAAATGGATCGTGAGCCGTGTTCATGAACTTCGAAATGAAATCACTGAAAATATGAATATTTATAATATTCCGCGCGCACTTGAAGGTGTTTTGCCGTTCCTAGATGATGCTTCGAACTGGTTTGTACGCCGTTCGCGCCGTCGTTTCTGGAAGAGTGAAAATGGTACCGATAAACTTCAAGCTTATCAAACGCTCCACTATGTTTTGAGTTATCTTGCGTTGATTCTTGCGCCATTTGTGCCTTTCTTGGCGGAAGAACTTTGGGACAAAATGGTTGGTGATGGCTCAGTTCATTTGAAAGATTGGCCAGAAGCTGGCGAGATTGATGAGAGCTTACTTGCTGAAATGGCTGAAGTTCGCGGTTATGTGAATGAAGCTCTTGCACTTCGAGCAAAAAATGGTGTAAAGATTCGCCAACCACTAGCTAGTGTTGAAGTTCCACGAAATGCAAAATCTTTTGATTTTACGCCAATTTTGATGGAAGAATTAAACGTTAAAAATGTTGAGTTTGGTGGTGAGAGTGTTGAATTCAACTTTGAATTAACTCCTGAACTTCGTGCAGAAGGCTTAATGCGTGAGATTATTCGCCACATTCAGGCCGCGCGCAAAAAAGCTGGCCTAAACGTTGATGATCGAATTGAGCTTAACTTTACATCTGAAAATACTGAAGTCCTTGACGCGTTCAAGAAATTTGAACAAGAAATTTCAAAAGAAGTTTTGGCCACAAAGGCTGAAATTTCAGAAGACGAACTTGATTTTGTTCAGATTGTAAAAGTTGAAGGTTCTGAAGTAAAAATTTCACTTAAAAAAGCTTAACCAAAATATTGACAATTAAAATAACTTATGCTATAATACAAGCATAAGTTATTTTTTAAATAAAAACATGAAAAATCAAAAGGCAAAAATGGAAAATTTTACGATAAACGATTACAATACGAACGAGCAAGATAAAAAATCTCTTGAACGAAAGGATAGCTCTGAAGAATTTCAAAATTTTAATTTAGGTCCTTTCGAAAGCTTGGACCCAGCACGACAAGAAGAAATCAAAGACGCACAAGAGAGCTCAAAAAAAGAAGCTCTTGAACACCTGAAAAATATCTATGCACACGCTGAACTAAAAGCTGATCGTGAAAAGGGTAGTTTTTTATTGCGAGATGATGAAGCTCAAAGCTCGAATATTATACATTTCAAAGATCATCATAACGCAAACTTCGAAACTTATGAAGGTCGTGAAGATAAATTTAGCTTGCGGGAAAATCAATTTAAAACACAAGAAGAACTTGTTCAAGAAATTCGCACAATGAAATCTATTCGCCGAGAAGTTCCAACGGGGAAACGTGTTTTAAACATTATTCGAGCAATTTCTGGAAATATTGCAGCTTAATATCTAGCAAAAATAAAATCGGTAGAAATATCGATTTTATTTTTAAAAAAAGTGTTGACTTTTTATTACGCTTGTGGTAAAATACGGTAGTAAAATAAATTAAAAATAAACAAGGACAGAAATGAAAGAGGGATTAAGTAATGAAAAACTTAGGCTCGAAGTTGACTATACGCAACCTAAAAATGCCTGGGAAGTATCATTAGAAGATTTGCCTGCAGGATCTCAGCGAGAAGCGATGGAAAGCGCTGGCTTTAGCAATAAAGCCGACTGGAAGTATGCTACAGAAATGGGGTTTGACAGCGCAGATGAATTCTATAAAAGTTTGGCGAATAAGTCTTACGATCAACTAACCTTCAGGGAAAAAGGGATTTTAGAGGGAATAACTCGACCAAGTCAAGAGACTCAAATTACAGAAGCAGATGCAAGTGATTATATCGAAAATCAAGCAAATCAACCACTGCAATTAGGATTTAATCCAGAAAATTCTTCATTGGATTATCTCGATAAATTGCGACAAGAGGCATTTGCAAAAGGTGGCGCAGATGATGCAGATTTTGCAAAATATAATCAATTGTATACCGAAAAGCTTTCAGAGATTAAAGGAAGAATAGAAGCGGATAAGCAAAATCAACCATTGGCGCTTGAATATTCTGGTAACAATAGTTCAGATATAGTGAGTCTGAATCAGGAAGGTGTAGTTGAAGGACTTGTAGCCGAAGACTCTGGTAAAAAAAGTGATGCTCAGGTTCAGATCGAACAACCTTCAAATGAAAAAAATGAGTCTAAAAAAGATTCTATTGAGTTAAGTGATGCTGAATTTACGTTTAGCAAACAAAAACGAGCCGATAGGGCAAAAAATATTGTTGATCAAGATGATAATATCGAATCTAAAGCTGGTCGATTCCAGAAAATTAAAAAGTTCATTGGAAGTAAAGTTATGAAATGGAGCGCATTGGGAATGCTTGGTCTGACGATTTTCGGAGTTGGAAGACAAGCTTCCGAAGGTCTTAAGTCGAGTGATAATTCTCCTCGAACTGAGCAAACTTTCTCTGGTAATGCTCATGCAAACAGCCTAAATGAAGCTGCAAACTTCAATAGCGATGGTTCTGTAATTGAAAGCGAAAAGAACTTTAACAACGGTAAATATGACTCTGAGAATGATGATTATAATAAGATTGATCAAAAAGAGAGCAAATATTCTATCGGAACGGATACTTCAAAACTTTCGAATGAAGAATATCAAAAGAAAATGATTGAATCGCACAACGAAGATGATATTGAATATATGGGACAATTCTTCGTGAACGATGCCGAATCTGCTCAGAATCTGCTTGGAATTTCGAATACTGAGGTTGACGATTTGGTTGATGCTGCTCGGAATGGCGATCAAACAGCTTTCCAGAAATTGAATGATGCATATTCGAAATATATGGAAGGCGCTAAAGTTGTTGGAAATCAAACTTTGGATGGTGATTATTACTCGCTATTTGTGAATTCTAATAAAGACTATGCTCATGCTGAAGGTGCGTTCGGTGGAACAGCTCGTGTGGTTGAATTGAAAAATGGGCAACAAATTTTGATTCGTGACCAGTGTAAGCAAATGGTTATGAAGAAGATTGCTGAAGTTCCAAACACTTGGACAACTCCAGTAATTCCATTCGAAGAAGCTTGTACTCCACCAGCCCCAAATACTGAAAAACCACCAGCACCTACACCAGAAACCCCTCCGGAAACTCCGCCTACTACGCCGGAGACACCTCCAACTCCAGAACCTCCCGCTGAAAAACATGCTGATACCAAATTTAAGACTGATCAGTCTATCTATAATATAGACAATGCGGTCACTAGAATGGATAAAGGTGAATTAATAGGTGAAGCTTCTCAAGAGGAAAGGAATAATAATATAAATCCTGAAGTTACTCCTAGAACAGCAACTGGTAAAATAAAAGCTGAAGGTGTTGGTCAATCTATAGATGTCTCAAAAATAGGTGAACAACCAGCTGGATATACTGGCGAAACTACTGCAGAAGCTAAAGCGCAAGCCGCAGAACAAGCTGAACAAGCACAGGTTGAAACCGAAGCTAAGGCTCGTGAGGCTGAGCAAGTACAAAATAAAACTGTAAATATTGGTGGCGAAACTGTGAATTATAACAATGTTTGGGCAGCTCAACAAAATTATAACCAAACATATGGTGCTTCAGCTGCTACAAATCAAAATAATACACAACAATAAAATAAAAAAGGTAAGAAATGTTAGTAAAAAATAAATTACAAACTTTGGGGGTTGCGGCATTCGCAGCCCTCATCGGGGCGGTAGCTTTAGGCGGAAGTGCTTTCGCTTATGGCCCAGAAAGGCAAACTTTCACTGCCGAAAATCCTGCCGACTATGTAACATTTAACTCTATTACAAATAATCCAACCGTTGGAGATGAGCGAAATTTCGTTCGAGTTCGTCAAGCTGGCGTGGGAAATTTTGTTGATAGTATTGATATTGTACCTGGTCGAGAATACGAAGTTTATATCTATTATCATAATAATGCAAAAAGCTCTTTAAATTCAAAAGAGAATAGCTATCGTGGAATTGCTTTAGACGCAAAACTTAACACAATTGTTCCTTCAACTATTGCGAAAGGTAAAGAAGGTCTCGTGCGGGCAGAAATTATTGCTCGAAACGCCCGACCACAAAAAGTTTGGGACCAAGCTGTTTTGCGTTCTCCTTCGCGAGATGTTGCTTTGAGATATATCCAAGGATCAGCTAAAATTACAACAAAAGGTGCAGTAAATGGTCAAATCTTGAATGGAGGAAATCTATTCGGTTCTGGTACAAACCTTGGTTATGATAGCTTAAACGGAATACTTCCTGGCTGTGACCAATATTCAGGTGTTATAACTTATCGATTTAAAGCAGATTTTGCAGATTTCGAAACAACTAAAACAGTTTCGAAAGCTGGTGTAAATAATTTTGCAAAAAATCAAAATATCGGTTTGAATGATGAAGTTGAGTTTAAAATCACTTATAAGAACACTGGAACAATTTCACAAAATAATGTAAATATTAAAGATTTACTTCCTGCTGGATTAGTTCTTGTTCCTGGAACAACTCGAATTACAACTCCATCAGATGCTGCTGGTAAAATCTTGAGTGATAATGTTGTAAAATCTGGAGTTAACATTGGCAATTACTCGTTTGGCGGTTCTGCAACGCTAACCTTCCGTGCAAAAATTGATGCTTCAAAATTAATTTGTGGAAACAATACAATCACAAATACGGCTCAAGTTTTAACTGAAAACGGCGGAAAGTCTGATAAAGCAACTGTAACTGTGCAAAAAAATTGTACACCGCAAGAACGCAAAGAATTTTGTGAAATTCCTGGAAAAGGAAACTTAAAGAAGAATGACCCAAATTGTAATGATAAATGTAAGATTACGGGTCTTGAAAACCTTGCAGCTAATGATCCAAAATGTGCTGAAGTTCCAAGTGAACTACCACATACTGGTCCTGCTGAAGCTGCAATGATGGTGATTGCGATTATGGCGATTACTGGTGCTGTAGCTTACTGGTACCGAAGTCGTGAAGAAATGAAAAAAGCAACTGCTGAATTTACGAAAAAAGCAAATGAAGTTGTTGAATCTGAAGCGACAAAAACTCACGAAGCTAAAAAATCTGAAAAAGTAGAGAAAAAATAGTTTCGAAAACTAAATAAACCTCGCATTAGTGGGGTTTATTTTTTTTGGTTTTACTGGATTTGCGGTTCGAAAAGTTAGTAAAATAATTATGTCGCACAATTTAAATATTAAGCGTTTTATCAAATCCATCAACTTTAAAATATATATAGTTAAATCTACGAACAAAAAATAAAAACTAGCCCTTGAGTAGAGAGCTAGTTTTTAAATGGCTGGCCGCCTTTTAATTATTTAATTGAAGCAATTTCAATTTTAGTGTATTTTTGACGATGTCCGTTTTCTTTGTGAACGCGTTTTTTAGCTTTGTAACGGATCACGCGGATTTTTTCGCCCTTAACAAGTTCGTCAACAACTTTAGCGGAAACTTTCACGCCTTTCACAACAGGAGTTCCGACTTCCACTTTGTCGCCATTAATAAGCATCAAAGCATCAAGTTCGAGCTCTTTTGTTCCTTGCGGGAGGAGGTCCACCAGAAGGGTCTCTTTTTCGCTAACGATAAATTGTTTACCGCCAACTTTTATGACTGCTTTTTTCATAAAATCCTCATTAAATTTAATATCTTTACTATTTTAACATACAAAATTCCAAAAATCAAGATTAAAATAAAGTTGAAAGTGCTAAAGGTTTGTGATATAATATGAACATTATGAAGGTGATTTCGATAACCAATCAAAAAGGGGGGGTTGGGAAGACCACGACAGCTATGAGTTTGGCTGCCGGGTTGGCCTATGCTAAGAAAAAAGTCTTATTAGTGGACTTTGATCCC